>ERZ781275.94-NODE-94-length-105126-cov-4.556005_pt1 | contig 105126 bp, 99 predicted proteins | sample MGYA00375853_ERZ781275 | MGnify/ENA primary metagenome ERZ781275 (study PRJEB29790, sample SAMN03653691) | human gut metagenome | host: Homo sapiens | place: USA: Dallas, Texas | collected 2012-07-23 | study: EMG produced TPA metagenomics assembly of the Gut...
CACTCATTAGTTTAAAGCGCTATTTTACAAAACCACTCTCTAGTTTACATTACCCTTAATTTTACGTACCTTTTGAGTATAAAGAAACGATGTATACATTACTCATTTTCAATAATTTCAGATAATCTATTCTCCAATGAGTTAATAATCCTTGTCACTAATGCATTCCCCATCATAAAATACCTTCTTCTTTCAGGCATCCCTGTATTCGTCCAGTCATCTGGAAAATGTTGAAGCCTTTCAGCTTCTATTGGCGTCAATAATCTTAAACTACCTGTTTCTTCATCTTCGATTACATGTGTACTTCTATTACTACTACCTTCACTAGTCAACATCGTTCTACCTGGTAAACTTAACTTATCTGGAAAGGCCATATTACCTTCTGAATATAAATAAGGTTCTCCATTTGGCTTTTTTCTTTTTATTTTTTTCGCACCTTTCATTGATTTAAATTTCTCCATTTGATTATCAGTAAGAAAATAGTTATTTAGCCCTTCCCTATGTTCTCTTATTTCTAGCAATGGTATAGGTGGGATACCTAATGGAGTACTTCTAATCGTGGTGACTTTTCCATTGATCATCACCCCGGTATTTTCAAAAGCCCCTTTAAAAAGTTCTGTCATTTCGACAGTATCTCGATATTCAGTTAAATCAATTTCCTTGCTTAAATGTTTAAAATCTTTAAATTCTTCAATAGGTAACGATTGTGCAAAAAGTCCAGTATGTAATAAATATTTTCTTGCATCTCTTTGTCTTATCCCTTTGCAATAATGTAGATTTTTTCTCCAAGCAAAAATAAAAACTCTTCTTCGCCTTTGAGCACAACCATAATCTGCTGCATTTACTACTCTCCATTCAACATCATATCCTAAATCATGGAAGGTCCTTAGCATAATACCAAAGTCTCTACCACGTTGGCGAGCAGGAGATTTCAATAATCTATCAACATTTTCCAATAAAACAAATGGTGTATTTTTTATTCGCAATATTTCGGCAATCTGCCAAAACAATACTCCCTTTTTCCCTTCAATTCCTTTTTCCCCTGAAATAGATCTAGCAACTGAATAATCTTGACAAGGAAATCCTCCTACCAATAATGTATGATTAGGGATATCTTGTTTGTTCACACTACTAATATCTTCATTTGAATGGTTTTCATATCCAAATCTCGTACAATAGCATTCATAAGCATGTTGAATCTTTGTAGATGGCTCCCACTGATTTGCCCATACAAAATCCCAATTTCTATTTTCAATCGCTCTTCCTGTTTCTTCATTAAATCCATGAATGTCATTTAAGCCAACTCTGAATCCACCTACACCCGCAAATAATTCAATCACTGTTTTTTCCATATATGGCCTCCAAATCTATTGATTTCCTATACCTTATCTAGCTAAAAAGACCAAGCACTGGTATAATGGATTTATACCGTAATATTATACATGAATTCTATATTTTAAGCAAGATCAAAAATTCATTTTTATAGGAGGAAATCTTATGTTATTTGATTATGATGATGAGAATGAAAAAAGTATTTATGAATATGCAAAAAACTTAGAAAGCAAAACCTTTCAGGATATAATCGATGAGTATAATGAATCACCTATAAAAAGCTATAATAGTTTGCATAATCCATTATCACTAACGATAGCTGAAGATGATGGTGGTTATTTAAGAAATGAAAATGCAAAAGGTGAATTAGGAAATTTACTTGAAAAATATTATTTTGGATATATGCCCAATAGTAAACAAGAAGCTGATTTTCCTAAAGTCGGAATCGAACTCAAACAAACGTGTGTGAACCTAAAAAAGAATGGTGAATATTCAGCTGGTGAAAGACTGTCAATCACTAATATATCTTATGAAGAGCCTGTCCAACCAGATTTTTACAAAAGTCATGTATGGAAAAAAATAAAACGCATCTTATTAGTTCATTATTTAAGAGAGAAAACCAAAGAGCGTTTAGATTACCAGATACTTTTTGTCAATCTTTTCACTCCTCCTGCTGAAGATTTAGAGATAATAATTAATGATTACAATAAAATCAATGCTAAACTCATATCGGGTTTAGCTCATGAAATAAGCGAATCTGATACACTATATTTAGGAGCTTGTACAAAAGGATCCACAGCTTTAAAAAGCTGGCAACCACAATATTATGGTGATAATAGGCCTGCAAAAAAAAGAAATTATTGTTTAAAACGAAGCTATATGGATTACATATTACATGCTTACATATTAAGAAAAAAAGTACCCTATGAATCAATTATAAAGAATACTACAGATTTAAGTCAAACAACATTTGAAGAATATATAACAGAAAAAATAAATCGTAATATTGGTATAACTGATAAAGAACTTTGTGTACAATTTAACCAAGCATATAACATTAAAAATAAATCTTTATGGAGTAATCTAGCTTTCCGAATGTTGGGTATCAAAAGCAATCGTGCTGAGGAATTTGCAAAAGCTAATATCATTGTCAAATCTATAAGGCTAGATGAGGATGGAAAAATGTCAGAGCATATCTCTATCCCTTCCTTCAAATTTAAAGAATTTGTTAAAGAAGATTGGGAATCATCCTTTGTTTTTGAATACTTTAGTGAAACGAAATTTCTATTTGTCATTTATAAAAAAGACGGAGAAACATATAAGTTATTAGGATCTCAATTATGGAATATGCCCTACATCGACCTGAACAACACAGTCCAGGAAGGCTGGAGGAAAATACAAGACTGTATAAAAAATGGGGTGAAATTTGAAATAACAGAAAATTCTATCAAAAATAACATACCAAAAATAAATGATAATCCCATTATACACATTAGACCTCACACCGGTAAAGCTGCATATAGATTGCATAATGGATATACAAAAGGAAATATAAAATACGCAGATGAACTGCCAAATGGAGAATGGATGACAAAACATAGTTTCTGGATCAATAAAGCCTATATCTTATCTCAACTCAAATATAAATAAAATGAAACACAAAAAATTAATTACCACACCTGAAATATCTAAACGAATGTCTAAAGTCAAACTGAAGAGAAATAAAGTTGAGATGAAACTAGCAAAAGCTTTATGGCATCGCGGCTATCGTTATCGTTTGAATTACAAGCAGTTACCAGGTTCTCCTGATATAGCTTTAACGAAGTATAATATAGCGATTTTTGTTGACGGTGAGTTTTGGCATGGAAAGGATTTTGAAATAAAAAAATCAAAGTTAAAAAATAATAAAGACTATTGGATAATGAAAATAGAGGAAAATTTACATAGAGATGCTAAAAATGATAAACTATTAAATGAGATGGGATGGATTTCTATTCATTTTTGGAGCAAAGATATAGAAAGAAATCTTTCTTATTGCCTGAATGTAATTGAAGATTTTATTGATTATCAGATGGTTGGACGTCTTTAGTGAGGTATATTATGTATAATAAAATAGCTAGAAAGTATATTGAAGAGATAATAAATATCAAAGCAAATGGTAATGAAGATACAAGAATTTTCCCCTTTGATGATAATCTATTTATGCTTTGGAAAAAGGATTATACAGGCCTAATGTCTCGTATAAAAAAAAGAGCTGTGGCAAAAGCAGCACAAGGATATTATGATTTTAAAATTGGTTACCTGAATGACTATGGCATATTTGGCACTAATAAATTAACACATATTAATTTATTTAGGGCACTAAAAACTAATAATATATCATTCTCTGATTGCTATGAAATATGGAAAGGGACGGACCCAAAAGAACTAACATCAGATGTACATGCATTATTCTTATTGAGGATTTTGTTTCTTTTCTTCCTTGAACAAGAAATAAATTGGGGGAATTTTATTTGGCAACGCTCTTCTAATTTCAGTTCTTCGAAGAATATTAAAACCTCTCCTCGTACAATGCTATTAGGCTTTTTACTACAATATTATTTGGCAGACAAAGAAACAATAAAACAGTTAAAGAGCTATGAAATAAAAAATACAGGAAGTTATTCATTTGGTAAAGGATGGTCAGAATATCCATATAAAAGATATTTCACACTATTTAACAATTGCTCAAATATGAAAATCACCTTTGATGAAGATTTAAAAAATTTGTATGAAAAAAATATAGATAGTTTAAATCCTTATTACAAAACAATATTATATAGAGAAAACTAAATATTATAGCAAATAAAAATAATAAATCCTAAAGGAGATAATCATGACGATACAAACAATCAACGATTTTAAAAATAAATTTATCAACACTAACTATGCATTTTTTACCGATATATTCACTAAGCCAATCTGGGGTGACATGGGCGAAGATACCGCCTCCATCACACTGACAGTGATTGAAAACACTTGGCATCTGCACTTCATACGTACCCAAAGCGGTGAGCCATATCCATTAAGTGACACCGTATGTAATGTAATTGATGAATACGAAAAGGATTTAACCGACGAAGAAGTATTTGAATTCTTAGCGCATCACAATATCCTGAAGGAATTTGAGGACGCTGTATCAAAGCTTTAATGTCTTCAATCTATACAAAAAAAAACGAATACAATACTATAAAGACTGCCTGTCAAAGAAAATTTATTATTCTTCAAACAGACAGTCCTTTTTCATTTCAAAACACTACCTAATCCAGCTCCAATCCCCCGGTATACAGCTGATAATACGTTCCCCGCTCCTTCATCAGCTTCTCATGATTTCCACGCTCAATGATCTTCCCCTGATCCATCACCATAATCACATCGGAATTTCTGATTGTGGATAGCCGATGCGCAATGACAAACACCGTTCTTCCCTCCATCAGCTTATCCATACCATCCTGCACAATTTTCTCGGTACGGGAATCAATCGAGCTTGTTGCCTCATCCAGAATTAGAACTGGTGAATTCGCAAGCGCTGCTCTGGCAATCGACAACAGCTGTCGCTGCCCCTGAGAAAGAGAAGCGCCATCTCCGCTGATCACCGTATCATAGCCATGCTCCAGATGCCGTATAAAGCCATGTGCATTCGCAAGCTTTGCCGCCGCAATCACTTCCTCATCCGTTGCAGTTGCCTTGCCGTATCGGATATTATCCCGAATCGTACCGGTAAACAGATGTGTATCCTGCAATACGATGCCCAAAGACCTTCTCAGATCATCCTTCTTAATCAGCTTGATATCAATGCCATCATACGTAATCGTCCCCTTTTGTATATCATAGAATCGGTTGATCAAATTGGTGATTGTGGTTTTCCCTGCACCTGTAGCACCGACAAAGGCTACCTTTTGGCCACGCTCAGCGTACAGCTTGATGTTATACAGAATCTGCTTATTCTCATGATAGCCAAAATTCACATCATCAAATATGATATTTCCAACCAGAGGAACATACTGCACAGCCCCATCTCTTCGCGGATGCCGCCACGCCCATTTCCCTGTCGGCACCTCACTCTCAATCAGCTCACCGTCAACCTCCTGCACATTAGCAAGCGTTACCAGACCATCATCCAGCTCCAGACCTTCATCCATCAATGCAAAGATGCGGGAAGCACCTGCGGATGCCATAATAACGGAATTTAACTGCTGGGATATCTGCGTAATAGGCATAGTGAAGGATCGATTCAGCTGCAGGAAGGATGCAAGACCTCCTAGAGTCAGACCACCGATACCATTGATAGCGACCAGACCGCCGAGCAATGCCGTCAATACATAGGATATATTCCCCAGATTTCCCATGACCGGCATCAGGATATTTGCAAATTTATTCGCCTGATAAGCACTGTCAAACAGCTGCTCATTCACCTGATCAAAGCCATCCTTTGTTTCCTGCTCATGCGTAAACACCTTAATGACCTTCTGCCCGCTCATCATCTCTTCAATATAGCCGTTCACAACACCGAGATCGCTCTGCTGGCGTTTGAAATAAACAGCACTCTGTCCTGCGATTTTAGACATTGCCGTCTTCATGACGATTACCATAACCACGACAATGACCGTCAGATAAAGACTCAGCACACACATAGAAAGAAAGACACTCACGACAGTAATCGCGCTCGACAGCAGCTGTGGAATACTTTGTGAAATCACCTGCCGCAGTGTATCCGTATCATTCGTATACACGGACATGATATCCCCATGATGATGTGTATCAAAATAGCGAATTGGCAGCTTTTCCATATGCGCAAATAAATCATCACGTATCCGCTTCATCGTCCCCTGTGCCACATTGATCAAAATTTTGGCATACAGATATGTCGAAGCAATGCCGCATGCATAGATGGCAGCCATAGTACACAATGCCTGAAACAGAGGTCCGAAATCAGCCGGTCCGCTGGATGCCAGAATTGGTGCGATATAATCATCAATCAGACTTTTCAGAAACAGGGAGCTTGCCACCGTTGCCAGAGAACTGATGATAATGAAAATCAACACAAAGAAACAGGAAGCCTTGTAATTGTGAATGACATAACCACACAGACGCGTCAACACCTGCATGGAATCGCGATCCGCTTTGACCTTGTTTTTCTTAATCTGCATCCTCATCACCTCCCTTTACCTGTTGTGTACGATAAACCTCCTGATAAATTTTATTCGTCTTTAACAGCTCCGCGTGCGTTCCAACGCCGTTGATTTTCCCGTCATCCAGCACCAGAATCCTGTCTGCATCCTCAATGGAGGAGATACGCTGCGATATGATCAGCTTTGTAATATCCGGGATATCCTCACAAAACGCCTTTCGTATCAGATAATCTGTCCGTGTATCCACAGCGCTTGTGGAATCATCCAGAATCAGAATCTTTGGATTCTTCAGTAAAGCTCTGGCAATACAAAGACGCTGTTTCTGTCCTCCGGAGACATTGCTTCCACCCTGTTCTATATGCGTATCATAGCCGTCCGGAAACCGCTGGATAAATTCATCCGCCTGTGCAAGTCTGCATGCCTGCAGCATTTCCTCATCACTCGCATTCGGATTTCCCCAGCGCAGATTATCCTTGATCGTACCGCTGAACAGCACGTTATTCTGTAATACCATGGATACCTGATTTCGCAGTACATCCAAATCATATTCCTTTACATCAACGCCGCCAACGCACAGACTTCCCTTTGTCACATCATATAAGCGTGGTATCAGCTGTACAAAGGAGGACTTTCCACTTCCTGTTCCTCCAAGTATCCCGATTGTTTCTCCGGAGCGGATATGCAAATCAATATCCTCCAGAGAATCTGCTTCCTGATCCGCACTGTACGCAAAGCTGACATGATGAAAATCAATCGAACCATCCTTCACCTCGGTAACAGCCTGCGTAGGAGAAACAATATCACTCTTTTCATCCAGTACCTCATCAATACGCTGTACAGACGCAAAGCTCATGGACAGCATAACAAAAATCATAGACAGCATCATCAGTGACATCAGGATATTCGTCGTATAGGTCATCATACTCATCAGCTCACCGGTTGTCATGGAACCACCGACAATCATTCTTGCCCCCAGCCAGGAAATTGCAAGGATACTGGCATACATGGAAAGCTGCATCGCCGGAGAGTTGAAAATCAGAATATTCTCTGCTTTTTTAAACATGCGGTAAATATTGTAGGACGCCTTGTTAAACTTTGAGATTTCATAATCCTCCTTCACATACGCCTTTACGACACGCATATTCGTGATATTTTCCTGTACACTTGCATTCAAATCATCATACTTGTTAAATACCTGCAGGAAAATTGGATGTGCAAATTTCATAATAAAAATCAACACGATTCCCAGAAAGGCAATCGCATACAGAAATACCATGGACAGCTCGGCATTGATCACGAATGTCATCGCCATGGCGCAAATCAGTGTCAGTGGAGCACGCACACACATGCGCAACACCATCTGATAAGCATTTTGTATATTGGTAACATCTGTCATAAGACGGGTAACCAGACCTGCTGTGGAAAACCTGTCAATATTGTGAAACGAGAAATCCTGAATATTATAGAACATCGCTCTGCGCAGATTCTTGGCAAAGCCTGCAGATGCATAGGCTGCACATTTCCCCGACATGGCACCGCAGAATAAAGAGCCGAAGGCTGCCGCAATCATAAGGAGTCCATATTTTGTCACTTCCGTCATATCGCCCTGACTCACGCCTTTATCAATGATAAAGGACATCAAAAACGGCAGTGAAATTTCCAGTACAACTTCTCCCACCATGAAGATCGGAGCGAGAAAGGAGGATTTCTTGTATTCTTTTACTTCCTGTAAAATTCGTTTGATCATCGTTGTCATCTCCTTTTCGATAGCATGCTATGTATTTTGTGATAAGAAAAGCATCAGCTTTTCTGATGAAGCATTTTCAGAAGGCAGCTCTGCATACATGCGATTTCCTCATCATTTAATGCAGAAACGAGTTCCTCTTCATTTTCCTTGAATTTTTTTCTGAGAATCTTATCCAGCTCCAGGGCCTGTTCACTGACCACAATATTCTTCACCCTCGCATCCTTTGCACTTGCGACACGATGAATCAGTCCCTTATGCTCCAGACGATTGAGAATACCGGTTACCGATGGATTGGAAATGTCCATTGCTTCCTCGATGTCCTTTTGATGTACCTGTTGATGACGCTCTGTAGCCTTAAACAGATAAATCAGCGTGAAGGTCTGGGAAGCGGTTAAATCAAATTCTGCAAAAATAGTATTCAGCTTTGCCTGATTCATCAGAAACACCTGCTTGATGAGATACCCGATATGATATTCTGCCATGCTTTCACCTCACACCTCGTCAGCTAATATATAGCACGCTATGAATTATACACCTGCTTTCCTTCCATGTCAAATGCTTTCCCGTCTGTCTGCCGCCTCGTTCTCACTATGATTTCTTACCTATAGGATTTCCTCCTGCTTCTTTTCCATCCTTACGGCGATGAAAGCATTCTGGTTTTCTACAGCATTCTATTAAAAAAGAATACACCCTAAATTCACTAGGATGCATTCCCGAAAAATTTTCGATTTTGTTGTACTGCAGTGCTGTCCGGCTTGTATCTGCCTGCAATGTCATTATAATGCATAGATGCCTGTCGGTCATGCAGCTGCCAGTAGCAGACACAGAGCTGAATTGCCGGAAGATAACCATAGCAGTCAACACGGACAAAGGCTCCACTTTTGTCATCGCGCGTACGATGCAGTGCTGTTTCATACCAGAACACCGCTTCCTTCCAGCGTTTTTCATCAAAGAAGTATTTTCCGATATCACAGCAAAGCTCTGCTCTCGGTGCATCATACTGAAAGCTTCTTAGATATGCCTGCAGCATCTCATCCTTCTGCTGCAGCGCACTGTGACAGTAGCCCATCATTTCACACGCATCAATGTTGTTTTCCACCCATCCCTGCTTCTCATCCAGAAAGGTTTCAAACACCTGCAAAGCTTCATGGTAGCGTGCATGATAGTACAGCTCTCTTGCATAATAGAACTGTTCCCTTGCATCCAGCTGCTTCCCTTCTGCCAGTAGCTTTTCAAAGATGCGAAGATTACGATCGGGATCATTGACATGCAGCTTGCGATGTGTAATCGCAATGTCCTCATACTGCACCATGCCTGTTAATGGTATCACCTCATGAATGACGCCGCTCCAGCGATGCTGCATTCGCCGGTTCATCAAACGCTCGCGATAATAGGAAAAGGTAGGATTTCCCTTATCATCAAACGCTGTATGATATTTCATCATTACGATGGAAACCTCCGGCTGCAGTCGCTGCTTCAGCTCCACGAGCTGTTCCTGATCCTCCTGCAATATTACATCATCCGCATCCAGCCACATGATAAAATCCTGTGTTGCCTTAGAAAAGGAATAGTTTCGTGCTTTGGAAAAATCATCGCACCATGCAAAATCGTAAATTTTGTCCGTGAAATCGGCAGCGATCGCCTTGGTTTTATCTGTACTACCGGTATCCACAACAATGATTTCATCCGCAAAGGAGGTAACACAGGCAAGACAGCGAGCCAGAACCTCCTCCTCGTTTTTGACAATCATGCAAACACTGATTCCCGCCATACATCGACCCCTTTCCCTATCCGGATTCCATTATCAATTGATCTGATAAACGATTAAATAAGCATTGACTGTATTGTTAAAGCTGCATACGTTGACTCCCTGGGCAGTATCACTGACCATACGCAGACTGTCTCCCTCACCTAACTCGACAATACAGCTGCCCTGCACAAAGCTTCCTTCACATAGCATCGGTATTCTGGATTCCTCGATGATCATCGAACTGTTCAGCTCCAGAGCAACAGCATCCCCTTCACAGGGCTGTGAAGCAAGCAGACAGCCGAACTGCACCACATAGGTACCGGCATGTCCCGCAATGACACTTTGATAGTCATCAGAAATCGTAAATCCACTTTGAATAGAGCCTACATCAAATACAAAGGCATCCTGTGCACAGAACTGCTTATCTGTAAAGGACTGAAGACTGACAGAAGCAAATTGTACAAGCGGTGCAGATTCTCCGGCTGGACCGGTTGCCCCTCTGGCTCCCGTTGCGCCACGCTCACCTGGCATTCCCTGCGGACCCGTTGAACCAGTAGGACCCTGAACGCCCGCTACCCCCTGTGGGCCGGTATTCCCCTGCGGACCACGTAAGCCCTGCAGGCCTTCCCTTCCCTGCGGTCCCTGCAGACCTCTTGGTCCCTGCGGACCCCTAGGACCTCTTGGACCCATAGGACCGGTAGGTCCAATTCCCGGATACGGGCGTGGCGGACGCGGCGGACGGTTGCAGCCACAGCCGCAGTCACAGGCAGAACCACCGTCACCATCGCAGTCGTAATATTCCTGTGCAAAGCCCTGCTCATCTTCTACAGCGCGATTATCGTCAAAATCCCGATCGCATCTGCAGCCACAGTCCTGCTCGGCTTTTGGCTCATCAAATCCACGGTAGGAATCGTAGTCGTCATATTCGCAGTTATCGTCATATCTGTTTCGATACATAGCTATTCCCCTTTCAAGAGCTTTTCTTTCCTTACTCACTTCACTATATGCGCAACCGGGCATTTGTGTTAGTGAAAATGCACACACTTAGGCGATATTCCCAAAACATGACAGTGTTGCTCTTGCAATTTCATACCCATGCTGCAAAATAGCATCGAAATCAGCTGACGATACCTTTTCCAGTGTCGTCTTATAATCTGCAACCCGCTGGACCTCCGCTTCCTTCATACTGCTGCTGATCCATGCATCCCTTTGTTCCTTTGGCAACGCACAATGCTGCATAATTTCCTTTACCGTCGTACCGATTTTCAAATAAACACCATTGTGATACCTGCGGAAGAAATCAATCACCTCCTGAGAACGTAAGGATTCCACCTGATCCATATTGATATCCAGCAGCCGTTTGAGATTTTCGATGGAGAAAGAATATTTTCTGGTCTTATGCTCAATGTTACCAGATGCATTGGAAACGATTAGGTAGTTGATATTCCTACGCAGACCGCCATCCTGTTCGGTTGTGAAAAGTGGGTCCAGCCCCATATTATCATAGACACCGCCATCCCAAAGATGCAGCACCCGATCCCTCGGCCGGACTGTGATCGTTCCGGTAGCATCCGTCCAGATATACTTGTCTGTTTTCAGCTTGTAGGGACCAATGAGCACCGGAAATCCGGCACTTGCCGCAACAGCATGTGACAATGCAAAGGACGGGCGCATGACATAGCTGGAATCCCGTTCCCCCATCCTTGCACTGGTAAAACGGAAATCCTTCCCCGATTCATAAGCGGTCGTATTGATTGTCCATGCCGGACAGATTGCGATATCCTGCAGACAGCCCTTCACTGCCCAGCGCTGTTCCATCACCTTCGCCAGAAGATTGACCTTTTTATCCCAGTAATAGGGCTGCAAAAACAGACGAAGCAATGCATGCCACTGAATATCCTTCTGTGTGATACATTTCTTAACAGCCGGCAATACCCGTTCCAGAAACTGTGTATCGCTTGGCCATTGATTGGCATTGCAGGCATAGATCAGCCCCATACAGATACTGGCACCGGATACAGTCGAAATATGGGAAACCCTGTCCATAAGCTTCTGTTCCGCAAGAAACCGCAGTACCCCCAGATGATAAATCGCTGCACGCATACCGCCGCCGGACAATGCCAGTCCTATATACATTTGTTCTTTTTTCAAATTTTCACCCTTACTAACGTATGCAAAACAGACGGCTGCAGTACCGTCTGTTTTCGTATGGAGTGATAAATGCTTCTAAATCGCTTCCGATTTCATTTTTCCAGAATGAAGAGCTGTTTGTATTTCTTCGTATACGTATCATCAGACAACAGCTGTTTTTTACAGCATTCGCTTTACACAGCCATTCCTTCAAGAACTGGGTTTTAAGTATATGAAGCTTGGGGATGATGGAGAAATCGGAACATCAAAAAACGCGCAGCGCTTCCTGAATAACATGCAATGCCCTTTGCTCATCCTGTTTGTTTACGTAGAGGTGATACATGGCATCACTGTGTCGTGAATCCTGAGCAACAGCGCAAGCTCCATGATTGACTGCCGCAAGATTTTTTATTTTCAATGCGTAGACAATCCCTGCTCCCTGTAATGCATAGCGGGCTTTCGCAAGCCGCTCCATATCGTTTGTCAGCATGACTTCTTTTCGATTCCATATAGCAATCACCGTAGACCGCCTCCGATCCTCTTTCCTTTATTATATCCTTTTGATTCACCTATGTATATATACAGAAGAGCTTAACTATAGCTTCCTGCATGCCTTATAAAATCCTATGGAATTATGGAAAACAAAAAAAGAGATGCCCTCTTCTATTGCATTTCAACAGAATAAGGAATCTCAATAATTCTCCTGCAGCTCGTCATCAGCGTCTGCATGGGGATATACCTTATGATTTTATGATAAGACTGCTTAGATATCCATGTATTTCTGTGCAGCTGTTACAATGGCCATCTTGAAGACCTCTTCCGCATTACATCCACGGGATAAGTCATTGATTGGTGCATTCAGCCCCTGCAGAATAGGTCCGATTGCTTCATATCCGCCCAGACGGGATGCAATCTTATAGCCGATATTTCCTGCATCAATATTCGGGAAGATGAAGGTGTTGATGTTACCGGCAACCTTAGAATCCGGTGCCTTCAGCTTAGCAACCTCAGGAGCAACTGCACAGTCAAACTGTACTTCACCTTCAACCGCAAAATCCAGAGGCATACGCTTCAAACGGGTAGCCGCTTCATTTACCTTCGCAACGCTGGAGCCCTTTGCGGAGCCCAGTGTGGAATAAGACAGCAGTCCGACTCTTGGCTCAATGCCGAACTGACGAACGGTATGAGCGGTCTGCAGCGTGATTTCAACCAGATCATCTGCACTCGGATCGATATTGATGGAACAGTCTCCCATAACCAGATTTTCTTCGCCATCCTTCATCAGAATAAAGCAGCTGGAAACGATGGAGTTCCCCGGTCTTGTCTTAATCAGCTGCAATGCAGGACGTACCGTGTCTGCTGTTGAGTATGTAGCACCACCAAGCAGACCATCAGCACAACCAAGCTTTACATACATGGTACCAAAAAAGTTTCTGTGCAGACATGCTTCTCTTGCCTGTGCTTCATCCAGCTTACCTTTACGCAGCTCGATTACCTTTGTTACCATCATATCCATATTCTTGTATTCAATAGGATCCAACGTTTCAATGCCTTCAATATCCCATCCGTTTGCTGCTGCAGCACCAGCTATTTCCGCACGGTTACCCAGCAATACAGGTACTACGATATCTTCCTTGTGCAGACGGATTGCTGCTTCCAGAATACGCGGGTCAGAACCTTCCGTAAATACAATACGTGTTCCCTTCCCCTTGATTTTTTCAATTAATGTATTGATCATAAAAAATCCTCACTTTCCTTGCCATATTTTATTATACACCGACACTTTGCATAAAAAAAGGAAATTTTCACAAATCAATGATTTCACAAGTGAAAATACAGAATCACAAGTATTCCGGCATTCTTTACATATATACAGGGCTTCACATCCGATATCTATGCAAGCTTCATAAATTTATCTAAACTTGTAATTCCGCCACTTCCCTTGTATATAAAAAAGCTTTTTTCACAATCTCGTACATCGTTTATAAACAAATCCTGCTATTCGTGTTCCATTCGGATGCCATCTGTGCTTTGTTCCTGTAGTTCTGAAAAAAACACTTGTAATTTTATTCGTGCTGCTCTATAATCTACCCATAAGCAGAGTAGATCAGGAAGCGTTAAGTACCATCTGAACGGGGAGTTGTCAGACGGGCGAAAAGTTTATCTTGCGGTTTCCTGGTCGCATCCCGCTGTTGCATGAGAAAACTTTTCTTATCTCTTTTCTATATGCAATATCGGAAAGGAGGTATTTTTTTATGAACTTTGCGAAAGAAATCACCGGGCTTCCCGGTTTGATGAAAACAAGCGCAGAACAGCTGCGCAAGGTTCCCGCACTTACCGGAACCGCCATGCTGACCGCATTGAATGTTGTGGTTGGCACACTGTTCATCCCCATAACACCAACGCTTCGTATTGGATTTTCCAGTATTCCGGCTGCTGTATGCGGCATGTATTACGGACCGATCTGTACGGGCTTTGCCGGTGTCATTGCAGATACGCTGAAATATATCATTCGACCTGACGGTCCCTACTTCCCGGGATTTGCTGTCAACGAATTTTTAACCGGAATGATATATGGGTGCTTCTTCTATAAGAAAAAAATCACCCTTCTCAGAGTGATCATTGCCAGAGCCTGCATCACCGTATTTATCAATCTGATTCTGACATCGCTATGGCTGAACATGATGTACCAGAGCCCGCTCTTTACCATGGTGCGGCTGATTAAAAATGTGGTGATGTTTCCTGTGGATGTAGCATTGCTGTATGCAGCGCTCAAGGGTGCAGAAAGAGTACGCAAAGCTGTCTAGCTGTATGTGAAAATTGAATAAGCCCTCCTGCATGCAGAGAGGCATTGTCAAGACTTTATCAGCTATTCGCTGTACCGGTAGAAAAGACAAGAAACACCTGTCTGTTTTTACGAGATACAGCCCGCAATAGCGAAGAAGTCTTTTTTATAAATATCATACATGGATTTGGCTGTTTGACAATGCAACAAAGTCATTTGAGCGGCTACTAATCGCATCGGACATTTTCCTGAGGTTAATAGCTTTCGCATCTGCGTAATCACAAAGTCATCAATTTTAAGATAAGATGTGCTTCAAATGCTACTTATTCGCTTATGATCCAACATATACAAAGTCAACTGTATGCCACATAGAGCATCCCTGTATCATAAGCATAGTACCGCAGTATCAGTTTCACATATGTGAAGGTTCACAAGTACCGAAACTAACATCGTAAGACACTGTTCGTTTTCGGCAGTAGCTCTTCTACCATCCAACAAATCCTGTCACAAGCAGATAATATACAAGCGGACCGAGCAGTGCCGGCAGAAAGTTAGCTGCCTTCAGCCGCAAAATCCCCAACAGGTCAAGAGATAACGCGAAGATCAGAAGGGAACCAATCGCTGATATTTCATTGATGACAGAGGGAGTAAGCAGCGGCTGCAAAACACCTGCCAACAGATAGATCACCATTTCATACACGAATACAAAGGGACCTGACAGCATAACGCTGGGACCGTATATTGCTCCATAAATCAAAGAGCTGCATGTATCCAGAATAATCTTAAAGGAAAGAATGGAGGCATCCTGCTTCAAGCCGATATCCAATGGTCCCACGATTGCCATGGAGCCAACGCATTGTATCATAAAAACCGTGATAAAGCCTTTCACAAAGGATTCGTCCGCATGCCTGAATCTGGATTTTAATAGCTCCCCCAGCGTATTGAATTTGCAGTCAAGATTCATACCTGTCCCAATAACAGCGCCTATAACACAGCTGATAATCATCAATACGGAGTTCTTTGTTGTAATTGCTCCCTGTATGCCCACAACAGCTATACACAGATTTGCGATAATCAAAATAGCGTTCACCTGTTCTCTGTTGATGAATTTCTTTACATATCTGCTCAAAAAGCCGCCGGCTTCTATTCCAATCATATTCATAAAAATATACAGCATACGGATGCTCCCTTCTTTCCCTTATTGTTTGCGTACTTTATTTCAGATAATTTAATACTGTTTGCACCTCTGTTTTAACACCGTTTACCATCGCTTCCTCTCGAATCATAAATTTTGGATTATGATTCGCAAAGCCGCAGCCCTCCTCTGCGGTTCCCCCGCCCAGCTGTACGAAGCATACAGGGGCAATCTGGCGATAGTTTGAAAAATCCTCGCTCGCACTGGTCAAAGGCGCTTCATACACATATTCCTCACCGAGCACCTGTGCAGCACTCTCCATCACCAAACGGGATACAGCAGCATCATTGATAACCGCTGCATAGGCAAACTGATAATCAAGATCATACTCTGCCCCATAGACCTTGCAGGTGTGCTGTATGATATCCTTTACATGCACAGCGATTTTCTGCCGGGTAGTTTCATCAACCGTTCGGATGGAGGCACTCATATATGCCTTATCCGGAATGATATTCGCTGCTTCTCCTGCCTGAAATTCCCCAACACTAATAACAGCAAGCTCTCCCGGTGTCACCATACGGGATACGATTGTCTGCAGCTGGGTGATGATCTGTGTGCCTACAATAATCGGATCAATGCCATTTTGCGGCATAGACCCATGACTCCCCTTTCCCTGAATATGCAGGAAGAAACCATCCGCCGCAGTTGTTGCGGCACCACTGGAATGGACATGGATGCTTCCGCAGGGAAGATTTGGAATGATATGCAGTCCAACAACCGCATCAGCATCGTCAATGCATCCACTATCAACAATTGCCTGGGAACCGCCGGGATTCAACTCCTCTGCATGCTGAAAAATCAGCTTCACCGTACCATGCAGGGTATCCCTCATCTCATTCAGCACGTTTGCTGTCGCAAGCAGCATAGCAGTGTGCGTATCATGTCCACATGTATGTGCAACCTGCTTTACCGTAGAGGCAAAGGGCAGTCCGCTTTCCTCCTGCATCGGCAGCGCATCCATATCCGCACGAAGTAATATGGTCTTTCCTTTCTGTGTACCGCGTATAATAGCCAGAACACTGGTTTCTGTCGGATGCTCTATTTCGATATTTCCAAAAGAGCGAAGTGTCTCTTCCACATAGGCACTTGTATGGTATTCTTTAAAGGATAGCTCGGGATTCTGATGAATATGGCGTCTCCATCGTATCATATCCTCTGTGGGTATTTGTTGAAACCATGATTGCTTCATAGCATTGACCTCCTATCATATTTAACTTGCTTTCGATTATGCTTCTGCTTTTTTAAGCTGCTTCTGCATTCCCTGCTTTTTTTCTGTTTCCCTAAGCTGTGCCGGTTTTTTCACAAGGAGAGCCAGTCCTCCGGATATCACCATACAAAGCGCCAGTACAAGAAAGGAAACGACATAGCTTCCGGATTTCGCAAAGGCACTGACAATCTGCGGGGATATGATTCCTCCCAGAAATGCTCCGATATTCAAAACGGCAAACGCAGAGCCAATGATCTTCCTCGGAATCAGCTGATACGGTACAGCCAGCATCATAGCGAAATCACCGATATACAAAGCAGCAATGGCCAGCTGATAAAGCGGTGCCGTGATAAAGATTACCAGGCATACAGCCGTTAAAACGGATGCCCAGAAAATAAAGCTCAGCTCCTTGTTTTTAAAGTATTTTGTCAATATGATGCCGCTGGAGGCCATGGCTATCGTCATAATGACATAAAAGCCAACCATCACGGTACTCAGCATTGCAGGATTCTCAATATTAAAATTAACGTGGAATACATTCGGCAGCCAGAACATCATAGCAACACCAACGAGATTACTGAATAAGACAGCACCTGCCAGAAGCAGGGTATTCCTGTTTTTCCATGCATCGAAAAATCCAATGTGCTCTTTTTCCACAGCTTCACTCCCCTGTACAGCCGGCATTTCCTTTTTATGCTCTTTCAAAAAGATAACGGCCAGAAGCAAAGCAACCATATAACCGATTCCAAGAAACCAATATGCATGGTGCCAGTTGGTATTGATTATACTTTCTCCCACTGTACTTGCCAGAATGCCGCCAATACCTGCGGTAGCGACCACAAAGGATTGAATTTTTGCACACTGGTCGGCCTCAAAGCTGTCACTTATGATTTTAGGTGCGCCATTCGTATAACCTGCCTGTCCGAAGCCAACCATAAAGCGCAGCAGCAAAATGGCAAATAAGGAGCTGACAGTTCCAAACAATAAGGAAAACACCATAAGCACCGCCAGAGATATAACAACGAATTTCTTATAGCCAAATCTGTCAACCAGCCAACCGCCGGGTATCGTCACCAGGATAAAGCTGACATAGAAGACCGATGACAGATTGCCCATCTGCGCCTTCGTAAAGCCATAGGTGCTGATCAATTTATCAGCAGTAAATCCGATCATGCTCTTATCCAGATTTGCAAATATTCCAATCAGGAAGATCACACCAAACACGATCCATTGTTTTTTTGTTAGTTTCATAATTCTCTCTCCTGTCTATTTCAAAAAATTCTTAACAGCCTGCAGCTCTGTTTTAACACCACTGATAAAGGCTTCCTCCTGAATTCTGAATTTCGGATGGTGATTGATATAGCCGCAGCCATCCGCTTCCTCTCCGCATCCCAGCTGGAACCAGCAGATGGGAGCTATTTTCCGATAATATGCAAAATCCTCACTCCCACTTGACATAGCTGCTGGATACACCTTGTCTTTTCCCAGCACCTCAGCCCCGCTGTCCATCACAAGCTTTGCGATTGCTTCATCGTTTATGACAGGTGGATAAGAAAAGATATAATTCAAATCCGGCTCTGCACCATAGACCCTGCATACATGCTCAATAACCTGCTTGACCTTTTCGGCAATCATTTGCCGGGTATCTTCCTTGATCGAACGTATGGAAGCACTCATATAAGCCTTGTCCGCAATGATATTCGGTGCCTCCCCGGCCTTAAATTCACCAATGGAGATGACAGCATTTTCACCCGGTGTTACACAGCGGGATATAATCGTCTGCAGCTCCTGTATGATTTGAGTTCCAACAATTATGGGATCGATACCATTTTGCGGCATGGAGCCATGGCTTCCTTTTCCCTGTATATTCAGAAAGAAGCCATCCGCAGCACAGGTTGCCGCTCCCTTGGGAACAACATGAATGCTGCCTGTTGGTAGCTGTGGAAATACATGCAAGCCGATTACTGCATCTGCATCATCAATCATACCGCTCTTTACAACGCCCAATGCACCACCTGGTGCCACCTCCTCCGCAGCCTGAAATATAAATTTCACTGTTCCCTTCAGCTCATCTCGATGATTGGACAGAACCTTGGCTGTTTCCAGCAGTATTGCTACATGGGCATCATGTCCGCAGGTATGCGCTGCTTCGATCTTCGATGCAAAGGGCAATCCGCTTTCCTCCCGCATAGGCAATGCATCCATATCCGCACGAAGCAATATAGTTTTTCCGTTTTCTTTTCCCTTTAAGACACCAAGCACGCTGGTATCAGAAGGATGCAGCACATCGATATGCGAAAAGGATTTTAATTTTTCCTCAACAAACGCCGCTGTTTTCTGTTCATGAAAGGACAACTCCGGATGCTGATGCAATTCTCTTCTCCAGGAGATCAGCTCCTGTTCATTGATTTCAGATATCCATGATTTTTCCATGGAAATACGCCTCCTAGTGTTCCTGTTTATCGGAACACCGGTATGATAAACCTTCAATGTAATGTAAAGTCAATGCATTTCATGAAATGTATGAAATTCGTATTTTTGTTTACAAAATGTTATGCAGGGAACTGTTTTTCTAGCTGTCGCTATCTTTTTCACTATAGAAAAAGCATTAACTGACAACGTTACAGCTTAAAACGTAGAACAATTTTCTGTTTTGATAAAAAAAAGCAGAAAGCCGCTTTAGACTTCTGCCATAATTTATGATGCTGTTCGTTTTTCATACGGTACCCATACCAGATGCGATATCAGATATTCCATGTCCTGCCCCCATCTGGCAAAGATGACTCTGGATATGCTTTCACCGGTAATTCTCAGGTTTTGCTGCTCTGCAAATTCCAGCAGCATCCTGGTTTCCTTTGTCATGTCACTGTTGGGCGTTGCCTCGTAATAAAACACGATTGCCGGACAGCTTTTATATAGCTTTACAATTTCACTTTCCCGAATCCCCAAAAATTCTGCAGTCTTCTGATCCAAACAAAAACCAAAATCAAATGCACGTTCAAAATTTATCATTGTATCCAGCTGTGTGGATCCGGACATGAAGGGAAGATCGGCATATTTCAGCCAGCGTACCAATTCCTTCTGTACCTGCTCATCAGTAATCAGCTCATGGTTTTTCTGATAATTTAACCGGTACAAGGCCGGTCTTTGTCCCAGAAAGCAGCCTTGCCTTGCATTTTGAGCCTGAAGCATACAGTTGATGGTTGTATGGATGCTGTTCAGCTTCAGATTCAGATGAAAAGCCTCATTCATCAAATCCTGTTCCTTATTCTCCAATGACATTTCCACAGCCTGCATGCTTTCTTCTTCCATGATTTCACGGACTTCTTGCAGTGTATATCCATATTTCTGATATTTTTGCAGGTTCAGTAAATGGTTAATCTGAATGATGTCGAAATAGCGGTAATTAGATTCTTCCTTATAGGGGCGTATCAGTCCTTTTTTCTCGTAATTGCGAATTGTTTCCGTGCTGATGCCGAGCATTTTTGCTATTTCTCCAATTTTGTAGGTTTTCAAGCTGTATTCCTCCTGAAGTTCTCCCCTCATTATAACAGTTTTTCATTCACGCAGATAGAACGGAAATTCATTTTGGTCTGATTGATGCTGCCGCAAGGATTTTTTGTCTGGATATATGACAATATCCGCCTGGATTTTTTTTGAGATATTCCTGATGATACTCCTCCGCAGAATAAAAGCTCGTCAAGGGCTTCATTTCTACAGCAATCGGTTCCCGATAGCATTTTGCCAGCTCCTGCAGAGAAGCCTCGATTACCGGCTGATCCGCTTCATCTACATAGTAAATACCTGTTCGATATTGTTCCCCGATATCATTTCCCTGACGATGATAGCTTGTCGGATCAATGACGTCATAGTATAAGGATAAAAGGAAACGCAGTGTAATCACGGATGCATCATATTGAATATGCAGAGCTTCTGCATACCCGGTGGTGCCGCTGCAGACCATTTCATAGGTTGGGTTTTCCACATGTCCGTTCGCATAGCCGACCTCTGTTGCCATGATACCGTGCAGCTGTTCAAAATATGCCTGCATTCCCCAAAAACAGCCGCCTGCCAGATAGATTTCTTTCATATTACACCTCCGATACAGCTTTGTGACAGCTCAATTCACATACTTACATAATGTTTATACCCCATACTCATTCTGCAGTTAGGATACTAGTTACATCTTATCATCTTCCACATTGGTTATAAAAAAGCAGAATCAACAGGTCGCTTGAAAACAATGAGTGCAGACTATATGGCTATCGCAAGATAAGAGTACTGCACTGCTCATTCAGAAACCTGTTCACAGCAGCCTTTGTAGGAATGGATGTCTGTCCTCCCAGAGTCTGTACAGAAATCGCACTGGTTGCGGAAGCAATTATCAGTGCATCCTGCAGTGGATAGTTCTTATGAATACAGTATGTAAACGCGCCATGGAATATATCACCGGCTCCGGTCGTATCCACTGCCGATACATTGAAGGCCTCTATATGGTGTATCCCCTGCGCATCCTCATACAGTAATCCCTGATCTCCCAGCGTAACAACGATATGTCCTGAATTTAGTGCATGCAAGGCATCAAAGGTCTGTCTCCAGCTGTTTTCATCCTGTATGGATACCTCGATATTGCTGAACTGTCTTGCATAATCCTGAGAACAGACGAGATAGGTTACCTTTTGGGCAAGTACGCTCGATTCCTCGTGAAAGGTTCCTGCATCCATTACACTATCAATTTCCGGATAACGGCTGAGTGCCTCCAGTGACGCCTGCAGCTCATGACCGTCCAGTAAGAGAATTTCTGCCTGCTCGGGATAATGAAACTCCAGCTCCCGCTGAATACCTGGACAGTTGAATATGGTACGATATCCGTTAAAGGAATTGGCGATAATAGCACTGACCGGTGTTGAAAAGCCTTCATCCTCCATAAGATATGCTGTATCAACCCCTGCCTCCTTTAAAACTCTACGGATTTCAGCGCCGTAGAAATCTTTTCCACATCTGGAAATCAATACGGTTTCTGCATCCCACAGGGCACACAAATATGCCGCATTCGCTGCTGGTGCGCCAATACAGGAGAATGGCTCCATTATCCGATATTTCTGATTTTCTATCAACGGCTCCTGTATGGGAAATGTCAAATCATAGGCACACTGACCAATACATATGATACTCATCGCAATATCCTCCTTCTATCATGAACTCATCGTGATGCTATAACCATGATATCATAATCATGCCGCTTTACAAGTACAGCGGGTTGAATTGTCATTCATCTTTATGAGGAGAACGGTATGTTACTGATAAGATTCATCATTTGTAAAAAACACCTGCGTTTTTTTATAACCGCAAGGTGTTCAGGACTTTATGAGTCAAAGGATGCGATGACCTTTAAAAAGGCTTCTCCGTACTTATCATATTTCACTTCACCGACACCGCTGACCTCCAGCATTTCTTCTCTTGTATGCGGTACCTTCGCACACATATCATGCAGTGTCTTATCAGAGAAAACCATGTATGGAGGAACATGGGCTTTTCGTGCCAGCTGGGAACGGCAGATTCTCAGCAATTCAAACAATCGGTTATCTCCGCCATATGTCTGTGCTACAGGTGTCTGCACCTGCTTTTCCTTGACGATTTTCATCATGAGCGGCTTCCCTGTATGAAGCAGCTCCTCCTGATCTATTGACAGGATGGAATAGCCGTCTTCACTCTGCTTCAGGATGCCCTGAAATAGCAGATGTTGAAGAATTTCATAGAGATGATTGCGTGAGCTGTCCTTCAATGCCCCATAGGCTGGGTTTCTATCCAGATGATAGCTTTTGATTTTGGCGTTCGCACTGCCCTTAACAATATCTACTATCATCGTTTTCCCGAAGCGTTCTCCGCTGTGGCGGATGCATTCCACAAGACGGGATGCTTCCATACGGATATCGCATTCCTCATATTGTGTCAGACAGTTTGAGCAGCTGCCGCAGAAGCCATCGCTTTCCTCGCCAAAGTATTTTAACATGTAATGACGAAGACAGCTGGGAATCGTACAATAGAAGGTCATGGATTTCAACCGCTCCTTCTCCTTTTGCTGCAGCTCCATGCGAACAGCCTCTTCCATATCCTCATGACCGCTTCCCTGTTCAATCAAAAACTGATTCAAACGGACATCCTTGCCGCTGTATAGCAAGATGCAATCAGCCTGTTCCCCATCACGGCCAGCTCTCCCCGCCTCCTGATAATAGCTTTCCATATTTTTAGGCATATTGAAATGAACGACAAAGCGCACATTGGATTTATCAATCCCCATGCCAAACGCATTGGTTGCGACCATGATGGTTTTTCTATCATAGATGAAATCATCCTGATTATTCATACGCTCTGCATCGCTCAGACCGGCATGATAGCGCGTCGCCGCAAAGCCGTCAGCGCATAGATGATCACAAACCTCCTCCACCGTTTTTCTCGACAGACAATACACGATGCCGGCATCCTCCGTATGCTGTTTCACATAATGCAGAAGTGCCTGATATTTATCCTTCGGCTTTTCCACAGCAAAATACAAATTTTTACGGTCAAAGCCTGTCGTTATGGTATAAGGGTCCTTCATATCCAGCAGCTGAAGAATGTCTTCCTTTACCTGTGTGGTTGCCGTTGCAGTAAACGCAGAAACAATCGGGCGCTGCGGCATTTCCTTTAAAAATTCCCGAATCTGTAAATAATGCGGTCGAAAATCCTGCCCCCACTGGCTGACACAGTGTGCTTCATCCACACATACCATGGAGATTTTCATCTCTTTGGCAAAGCTTAAAAAATCATCGCTCATCAGTCTTTCCGGTGCTACATATATGATCTTATAGGTATATCCGCGAGCAAGAGAAAGTGCCTTGCGATACTGGGCATAGGATAAGGAGCTGTTTAAATACGCTGCACGAATACCTGCTTCGTTTAAGGTTCCCACCTGATCTTTCATCAGAGAAATCAAGGGGGAGATAACCAGTGTAATTCCCTCCAGCATCACGGCCGGAACCTGATAGCAGATAGATTTGCCGGCCCCGGTTGGCATGATTCCCAAAACGTCATGGTGCTCCAGAATATTTGTTATCAGCTCCTGCTGACCTTCCCGAAAGCTTTCATAGCCAAAATATTTTTTTAAAACCTCTGCTGCCGTCATACTGCATACCCTTTCTTAATCAGATATTTCCGTACATCGCTAATAAAATACAGAGATCCTGTAATAACAAGAGGTCTGGCTTTTTGTAATGCATACGGAATTGCCTGCTCATAGCTCTCCATCAGATGTATATGCTTTCTTCCCTTTAGCAGCTTTACATCCAGCGCACGTTCATTATAAAACGGCACAACAAGGATTTCTTCACATACCGTTTCCAGCTCCTGCAGCATCGCTTCAAAATTCTTATCCTTCAACACAGAAAACAGTACCTGCACATCCTCCATCTGCTTCAGAGTTTCGCAAAGCGCATGGATTCCCTCCGCATTATGTGCACCGTCCAAAATGATGAGAGGCTCCTTTGAAATTGTTTCAAACCGTCCGATCCAGACAGCCTGATGCAAACCTGTTCGCAGCTGTGCTTCTGTAAGCCGAATATGCCCCTGTCTTTGCAGATATGAGCATACCTCAATCGCAAGTGCAGCATTTCGACACTGGTACCTTGCTTTTCCATATAAGGCAACATCCTTTAAATTCCCATAATCAAAGGACAACCCGTCAGCTGTTTCCTGTATATTGGAAATTTCCCCTGTCTTTATACATTGGGCATGAGCCGAAGCGGTATGCTTCTGAAACACCTGCAGACAGCACTCCTTATCCTCTGCAGTGATCAAATCAATGTCTTCCTTCACAATTCCAGCCTTTTCTCCTGCGATTTTTTCCAGCGTATCACCGAGAAATTCCATGTGATCCATTCCGATATTCGTAATCACCGACACCAGCGGCTGCAGGATATTGGTCGCATCCTTTCGACCGCCAAGCCCTGTTTCAAACACGCAGAAATCCGCTTGTTCCTCCAGGTAATAGAAGACCGCAATGCACATATCGATTTCAAACATACTGAGGTCCCATTCCATCCAGCTGTCGTAAAACCGGTTGGTAATTTCAAGAAACGCATCCTCTCTTATATCCTGATCATTGATCCGAATACGATCCAGATGGGTAATCATAAAAGGAGATGTGAAGCTTCCTACCTTGTAGCCGGCTGCCTGCAAAATACTGCGTATATCATTTGTCGTACTGCCCTTGCCATTCGTTCCGGCGACATGTATGCTTCGTAAACGATTCTGCGGATTTCCTAGGGATGCCATATACTGCTTAAAATGGTCAAGTCCATAGCCTCGATTTTTTCTTTGTTCAATGATGGCAATCACATCCTCTGCTTTCTGAAATCTCATTCGCTCAGCCTCCAGTCGATCGGAGTTCTTCCCATTTCCTCTAAATATCTGTTCACAGTGGAAAACGGCCGGGTGCCAAAAAAGCCTCTGGATGCGGATAACGGGGATGGATGTGCAGACATCAGGATGCGATGCTGGCTACCGGTAATCAGCTCTGCTTTTTTCTGTGCATGGCTCCCCCATAGTACGAAAACAATTCCCTTTTCCTGCTCATTCAAAGCTGAAATAACCGTATCCGTAAAGATTTCCCAGCCCTTTTTCTTATGTGATGCCGCCTGTCCTTCCCGTACGCTCATAACCGTATTCATCAGAAAAACACCCTGCTTCGCCCAGTCTATCAAGCATCCGTGAGACGGTGCATCAATATTCACATCACTCTTTAATTCCTTGTAAATATTCTTCAGGCTGCGTGGTATTTGTACACCCTTTCGGACAGAAAAACAAAGTCCATGCGCCTGATCTGGTTGATGATATGGATCTTGTCCAAGTATTACCACCTTCACTGCTTCAAAGGGGCAGCTTGTGAAACAGGTGAATAAATCCTCCCTTGGAGGATAGATTGTTTTATGTGCATATTCCTCATCCAAAAACTGCATCAGCTTCTGGTAATATTCCTTTTGTTCTTCCTGCTGGAAGAGTTCTTCCCATTGCTTCATGTTTTATCACTTCCTCAAACGGTATAATCATACCATAATTAAAGGAGAGGTAACAGTACCATTCATTTAGTGAACTACCGCCAGCTATAGAGCAAGCGGCTTCTAATGAAAGCATGCGCATTCATCAAAACGTTTTGTTCGTGTTCAGATACACGTAACTGGTACGTTCACAGTACCTCTACGAATCGCTCTCGCTTTGGCATACATGGATATACTTTTCGTATGATATTGCTTGCTCCATTGACATCGGCATTCATTAGAATGCCGTTTTTGCTTCTGTACAATCCTCGCTTGATTCTTTTCCCTGTGAAGGTGTGCGTTACATCCTTTCCATAGACGGGTATTTGATCCTCGTCTATGGAACTAGCCTTTGATGTATAACTTTCTTCACAGACCACGACTCTGATTCCTGCCGCTTCTCCTTTGTATTTGATCATTTCGATCAGCGTACGAAATGGTATCTGAACAAATGTCTGATTGTTCTTCTTCCCCATATGGATACGCTTCTTCCAACCCGCATTATTTCCTACTACGATTACTTCAATCCCTTCCTTCTCACATAGATCTATTATTTTTCTTGATGCTTTGTGCAGGATATCCTTTACACGTCGATTTCGCTTTTCGCTGATACGATTCATTCGTTTTGTGTGATGGATGCCTTTGCTATCCTTCTTTCCAGTTCTTAGCTGTGAGCGATAATGGGCGATCTGTTTGTTATAGAATTGATTGACTGCTTTTATTTCATTTCCTTTTATCAGCACAGGGCGGTGTCCGCTCGTAAACGCAATCGCTGCCAGATTATCGACACCGATATCAATGCCGGCTACTCTGGTTGCCTCATGAATCGCAATCGTCGGTTCCTTTATTTCTATCTCGCATACGATTTCAAGGTTGATATTGTCTCCATGGGGAATCAGACGTACTTCCTTCAGCTTCTGTTCATGCAGGTCCAGCTTACCTAGATCATATCGATCACGTACACACCCTGCCTGGAGCACTGCCTTAGGAAATTTTACATACCAACCATGTTTGTCTTTTCTCAGTTTGCATATCTGATTGGTAAAGATCAAGGGTTTATAACCGTCTTTATCTGCATATCGAGGGATATGAGGGATTGCTTCATATTTGTCAGGATGTGCTTTGTAATCCGCTAAAGCAACAAAGAAACTTTTCCAGTCACGATACAGCATATGCAAAACATTCTGATTTGCCTGTGCAGGAAGAGCACGGTAATCGATCTGATCACGCAATTTGAAAAAACCATCCAGATGCTGCATGGAAACAAAGCGATGCTCATGATCGATGATGTGGATCGGTGTGCTATGATGCTTTTGACGTATGACATTCAATTCATCAACGACACCATTGAGTTCTTCCAGGACCTGTATTTCATGCGGAAAGCGATCCGCATTTGATTTGATGGAAGCACTGTACGCATTTCTTATATAGAACGAAGCAATGTTGTACAGATTTTTAGCACGATGTGTAAGAGCAGAAAAGCCGGGGGTTTTGCGGGTGATTAGCAGATATGACACTAGAATATGTACGATATGATTTCATGTTGAAAACCTCCTTTTGATGACTTCATTATACCACGAACATGAGAGAAACTTTCGGAAAGATTCATGAAAAAAGAAAGAAAACAAGATGAACAGAAATATGGCTGCATTCATCTCCCACCTGTTCATCGACCACTGAGGTGGGGGTATTCTGCCTGCTTTTTAGATAAAAAAGAAAGTCTATGAATAGATGTGGAATCAGCTCTTTTTCAGCAATCCCCAACCATCATGACTTCTCTTTTTGACAATTCTACTATTTCAAATCGATCCTTTTATCAATATCCCGTACCTCATCCAAATCGCATGCCACAGCTATGACCTTTTCCCTGTATTTTTTCAAAATCTGCTTTCCACCCTGTTCAGCCGTCAAGGCTAACAGCTCCTGGTAATATTTCCTGGGGAATATCGCAGGATTTCTTAAAATACCTTTACAGGTAACACAGATGATATGTTCACCGTCTGCCAGCTCCAGCAGCTTCTTACATGTTTCCAGCCGCAGATACGGTTGATCCGCAACACAGAGCATTGCCTGATCAGCGTCACTTCTCTTTATTCCAAGACGTATGGAAGACGACTGTCCTTCTCGGGCCTGCGTATTGAAAACCACAACTGCGTTATAGTCATTTGCCAGCTTTTCAACTTCTTCATACTGTGTTACCACGATGAGAGAATGCGGCTTTAAAGCCGAAAGCTTTTGCAGTGTATGTGCAATCAGCGGCATCCCGTCCAGCTCATACAACAGCTTATTTCCCTGAAACCTGCGCGAATATCCGGAGGCTAACAGAATGAGGTCAGTCTTCATCCTTCTTTAGTAAAACCTTTTCTGCCGTGATTGGCAATGTGCGAATCTGCACGCCGCTTGCATGTGCTACCGCTGACGCAATCGCTGGTGCCGGTGTGTTGATAACAACCTCGCCGATTGACTTCGCCCCGAACGGACCATTATCCTCAAAGCTGCTTTCAAATTCAACCCGTATTGTACCGACATCCTGTCGTGTCGGTATTTTATACTGCAGAAAGGAATTGTTGCGCATTCTGCCCTTGGAGGAATACGTGATATCCTCATAGAGTGCCATACCGATTCCCTGTGCGATACCGCCCTCTGTCTGAATTCTGGCAAGATTGGGATTGATGATCGTGCCACAGTCCACAACAGCCGCATAATCTACCAGTGTTATCTCTCCGGTAAGCTTATCCACATCTACCTCTGCAATTCCTGCCATAAACGGAGGAGGAGATGTAGGTGAGCAATGGGATGCACTCGCAATCAAACACTCGCCCTTGCCGCCCGCAAAACAGCGATTCGCAAAATCCGCCAGTGAGATTTCCTTAGCATTCTCCACTGCACGAAGCATACTTCCATCAAATGTGATATGCTCCTCATCCACCTCCAGAAGAATTGCCGCCTCACGCAGCATTTGCTTTTTTAACTCCTCACAGGTTTTCACAACAGCCATGCCGGTTACATAGGTCGTTGCGGAAGCATAGGAACCGGTATCGTATGGAGATGCATCCGTATCGACAGACTGTGTTATGATATTATCCACATCACACTCCAGACATTCTGCAGCCATCTGTGCCAAAATCGTATCACATCCGGTACCCATATCCGTCGCACCAATCGACAAGGTATAAAATCCGTCATCCTGCAGCTTGATTACGGTTGATGCGATATCCACGTTGGCGATACCGCTTCCCTGCATGGACAGAGCAACACCAAGGCCGCGCACCTTATCTCCCATGTCCCGGCACAGTACCTTCTCTTTCCAACCGGTCATTTCCATGGCCTTCTGCAAACAGCGATCCAGTGCGCAGCTGTTTAAATGCTCACCATAATACTGCTTCATAACTTCATCTTCCCGCACCATATTTTTCAAACGCAGCTCACATGGATCCATATGCAGGGTATCAGCCAATTCATTCACTGCAGATTCTACTGCGAACTGTCCCTGCGTAGCACCATAGCCGCGGTATGCACCTGCCGTCATTGTGTTTGTATAGACGACATCCGAAACAAAGCGGCTTGCCTTTACATGATTATAAATCGGTAGTGACTTATGTCCACTCAAACCGACAGTTGTTGACCCATGCTCTCCATAGGCACCTGTATTGGACAGGGTATACAAATCGATTGCACGGATTTCCCCATCCTTCATAGCACCGATTTTCACATGCATCTTCATTTCATGGCGGGAATTGCTCGCCATAAAGGTTTCCTCTCTGGTATATACAAGCTTACACGGCTTCTTCAGCTTCCATGTCACAAAGGCTGTAAAGATTTCGGTACAGCCTGTCTGCTTGGCACCAAATCCTCCGCCAATTCGAGGCTTGATCACCTTGATCTGTGATTTTGGAAGCTCCAGCGCATTGGCAACCATGCGTCGGATATGGAAAGGCACCTGTGTGGAGCTGACGACATTCAGACGGTCATAGGTATCCATATAGGCATAGGAGCGAAAGGTCTCCATCATTGCCTGCGCATTGGCTTTTGTATGATATTCACGATCCAAAACAACATCGCATTCCGCAAACGCCTGATCAACATCACCAACGATGCTTTCATCATGAGAATGCAGATTGCGCAGTCGTTCATTTCCGATTTCACACAGCAGCTTATAGTTCTCTTCCGCATGAACGATAACCGGATGATCCAGAGCCTTTGTGAAATCCAGTACAGCATCATATACTTCATAATCAACACGAATCAGCTTCATCGCCTTAAGCGCGCTTTCCTCATCCTTTGCGGCTATGATCGCAACCTCATCACCGACATACCGTACGACCTCATCCAGTATCAGGCGATCGTATGGGGACGGCTCAGGATAGGTCTGCCCTGCCAGCGTGAATCTTGATGCAGGAACATCCTTATAGGTAAATATGGCTTCGACACCGGGAATGCGTTTCGCGATTGTGGTATCAATGGATTTGATTTTCGCATGCGCATGTGGTGAGCGAAGCAGCTTGATGACAAGACAGTCCGCAGGAGCCAGATCATCCGTATATACCGGCTTCCCGCTAAGCAGAGCATAGGCATCCTTCTTTATAACGGGCTGATTGATGTACTTCATACGGCGTCCCCTCCTTTCAAAAGCCAGGCCTTGATGGCACGAAGCTGTCCCATGTAGCCGGTACAGCGACAAAGGTTTCCTGCCAGCCAGTGCTTGATTTCCTCATCTGTCCAAGTCCTGTTTTCCTTTTTCATGGCAAGCACCTGCATAATCAGTCCCGGAGAACAGAATCCGCATTGCTCCGCCCCCTCTTTTGCCATAAAATCCGCAAATTCCTTAGCCTCTTTTTCCACACCCTCCAGTGTGGTAATGCTATGACCGTCCGCACGTCCCGCAAGCACACTGCAGGACAGCACCGTTTTTTCATCCATCCATACGCTGCATAAGCCGCAGTTTGTCGTTTCACAACCGCATTTCACACTCTTATAGCCCTGTTCACGCAGAAACTGCAGCAGCGTCTGCCCTGCGGGAACTTCTGCCTGTATTCGTTTTCCATTGACAGTAATCGTTATATTCATGCGGCATCCTCCTTCAGCTGTTTCAAAAGACGCAGAGTCAATGCATAGATCAAAGCAGAACGATATTCTGCACTTCCCCGCATATTATCTTCACATTCCACACATTCCTGCATATGCTTTGCGATCATTTCCTGATCCTCACTCCAGGGCATGGTAAAGCGCTGTGCACGTTTTGGGCGGGAGCCTGCGACAATACGCAGAGATTCTCCTGCTTTTGCGGCAGACATATTCAGAACCGGAAGATCCGTAGCACTCCTGCGCACACAGGCGAAGGCTGTTTTTACCGGCTCTTTTTTCAGCACGACATGCGTCAGAATATCGCGTTCGTATGGCATGGCTGCATACTCCTGTAAGGAAATCCTTCCCTGTTTATGCAGAATTACCTCTGCATCCAGACAAAGCAATGCGCATAGCACATCAGAAAAGCCGAAGCGGGAATACAAGGAGCCTCCCAGCGTAGCGGTATTTCTAAACTGTATTCCTACGATATCCTTCATTGCATCCTTTAACAGCGATCCAAATACTTTTTGCAGACCCACATGGGTTTCCAGTGCATGCAAAGAGGTCATAGCACCAATGGTAAAGCTGTCCTCTTCTTCTTCGATCATATCCAGATGCAAATCACATAAATCAATGGCGATGGGAATCGTACGTTCCTGCATACGCAGCCACAGCATTCCTGCAATTATCTGATTCATTCGGTTTTTCTGCAAAAGCTCATATGCTTCATCGAGACTCTTTGCCTTGTGGTATTGCTGAATCGTCAGCATAGTTATTCTCCTTCCATATAAGAGTGGGTTCACTCTCTGTTCCAATCACTGTAAAGGTATCCCCGTACAGCTCATTATAATACGTACAGCAGGCAGCCGTCATTTCCGAACGCGTCCCGCGTATATGTGCATGCAGCTTTCCCTGATGCAGCAGCACAAGCTCATCCGCATACTGCAGGGCCAGATTGGGATCATGCATACTGATCAACATGCTTCTTCCCTGAAGCTTCAGCCGTAAAACCTCCTGTAGAAACTGGTGCTGGCGGCGATAATCCAGATAGGTACACGGCTCATCCATTACCATAAGTGCAGAGTCCTGCAAAAATGCTCGTGCCATATAGGTCATCTGTAATTCTCCGCCGCTGATTTCCTGCAGCAGCTTCCCTTTGATATGCGTAAGCTTCCATGCTTCCAGCAAAGCGTCCACCTGCTCATACTGTTTTTTAGAGGGGAGGGCAAAGAGAGAAAGCTGACGGGCAAAGCCGCTGACAATACACTCTTCCACCGGCTGATCCTCCACAGTTTCCTTTATTTGAGGTACATAGCTGAACAATGCCGCCAGCTCCCGCTGCTTCAGGGTATGAACATCCGTTTGCGCATGATAGATTGTCCCCTGATAAGGAATATATTGCAGCAAAGAGCGAATCAGTGTTGTTTTTCCGCTGCCATTTTCACCAAGCAGCATGACGACGCGTCCCTTTGGTATCGCAAGGCTGATATCCTTTAGGATTTCTCTGCCCTGCAGCTGTACCGATACATGTTGTATGGAAATCATAAATGCAGCCTTCCCTTCACGAATAGTACGACAAGTGCAAGCGCACCGAACAGACTGGTAAGGATACTGATGGGAATTTCAATCGTCATAAGGGTTCGTGCCAGTGTATCGCAAAACAGCAGAAAGCTTGCTCCACTGACAGCTGTAATTCCCATAGTCTGTGAAATCGGCTTGCGACAGGCAATGCGTATGATATGCGGTATCAGAAGGGATACCCAGCTGACAATCCCCGCTGCACTGATCACACTGGAAATCAGAAGCGTTGCCAGAAGCAGGGATACCCATCGTATGAGCTTCACATTGACACCAAGTGTGGAGGCATCTTCCCCAAATGAAAGCAGCTGAATCTGCCAGCGCAGCAGATACAAACCGCTCATGCCAAGCGCACACAGAAGAAAGGTGACTCCAGTCAGCGGCCAGGATGCATCGGAAAATCCGCCCATCAGCCAGTATTCCATATTTGCCAGCTGCGTTGCAGGGTCTGCATACAGCTTCATCATCATCATAAGGGAGGTCGCAACCGCCTGTAGAATCAAGCCGGCAACAACCAGATTCAGGATTCTGTTCCCTCTGACGCGAGAAGCAAGCACAAAGGTTAGAATGACCAGCAGCAGTCCCATAAGAAAGGCACACAGCTCGATAAACCAGGATTCCTGATAGAAAAGTATCGCGAACACGGCCCCCAGGGAACAGCCGCTGCTAGCACCGATCACATCACCGCTAGCCAGGGGATTGCGGAATATCGTCTGATAGACAACGCCGGATACCGCCAGTGCCGCACCACTGATTCCTACCAGAAGAATTCTGGGCATCCGCAAATTCCATACCAGTGACTGTGTCAGCTCATCACCGGAAAACAGCAGCGCCCTTGCGATATCCGAAAGGCTGCTGCCGTATCTGCCTACGCATAGAGAACCCAGAGCCAGCACTGCCAGCAGCAGTACAAGCCAGAATCTGCGTCTCATATTACAAGCCCAGATCGCTGTCCTTTACCTCTATGTGATAAAAGGTACGGTAAAAGTCCTTTGCTTCCTGCTTTACTGTATCCATAGAGAGATTATCCGGATACAGCGTTGCATAAGCCCACAGAGCACCCAGACAGCTGGACAGATTTGGAGTATCCCAGGTTTCCAGCGGACTTGGGAATTCATACACCTGCTTATTCTTTACAGCGTTTAAGGAAGCCAGCGCTGAATCCTGCAATACAACGTTCACATCCACACCGCCGTTTTCAAGAAATATCACATCCGGATTCATGTCCAGCAGAGTTTCTTTTCCAATAGCACTCCAGCCCTTTCCAGCCTTCGCCATCACATTTTCAGCCTTCGCACTCTTCAGCAGACTGTTCTGGAACATGTCCGCGCCGGCTCCCTCCAGCAGATTGCTGCCGGCCATATACACCTTCTTTGCTACCCCCGTATCCTTTATGTATTTTTCCATCAATACATCACGATAGTTAAAATAATTCTGTGCTTCCTCTCTTGCACCAAGCGCGATTGCAATCAGATTAACAGCTTCATCATATTCCGTCTGTGTTTCCGGATTCAACAGGATAACCTTCATTCCGGCATCCTCCAGCTTTCCGACATAGCTTTTCAAAGCAATCGGCAGAAAGGCCACATCCGCCCGTGTTTTGATGGCAGCCTCTACATTAAAGGACTTTTTATTTCCCATCGCCGGAAGCTCCAGAATTTCAGGAGCAGCCTGCTTATAAATTTCACGCTGATCTGCTTTCATTTCCACACCGATCAGCTTGTCCTTCTGACCAAGACCAATCACCGTACTCGTTGCGATATAATAACCGCTGATTGCTTTTTCTGCAGGCTTATCAAAATTTACCTTTCTGCCTGCCTGATCGGTAATGATGAATCCTTCACTTACTTTTTTTTCATCTTCCTTGTCTGTATCCGTACACGCCATCAGAGACAGCGCCATTAAGGCAGACATGGCCGTCATTAAAAACCTCTTCATTTCTTAGCCTCCCATTGCTTTCAGAATGTATTTTTTTACATCCGCATATGCCATCACATCCAGATCGAAGACGATCACATCTTTTCTGGCTGCTATATCATGAATATATTGTATATCATATTTCTTTAAAACACCAAGAATGTTTGGAAATTTATCGATACTATCCAGCAGTGTTTCCAGATATATGGTTTCCTTTTGTTCCAGATGGCCGATTTCATCCAGAATCAGGATATGCTCCTGCAGTTTGCGCGCCTGCTTTAACAGCTGTGTGCCAAAGCTGTTAAATACTCCCGGTATCACTTCGTTCCACGTTTCATGCTGTATCGAGAAGCGCTGATCGTTGTGCTCCATAGCATGCAGCGCATGCAGATAAAAGCCGGCTCGGCGCTGTTCCTCATAAAAAGGGAGTGTCAGAAAGCCGCAGACAGACTTATGACACTCCCGGATACATTCCTGAATGCAGGTCGATTTTCCAATCTGTTTCTGTCCAGTCAGGAAAATCTTCATGCTATTCCTCTTCGCTCTTTTTCTTCGGCAGAATCAGATTCAATACCGTAGCAATCACAAAGGTCATGATGATACCGTTCTGTGCAAAGATGTTTCCAACCCAGGAAGGAAGCTGTGCAAGAACAGCAGGTACATTTCCGATTCCCACACCCAAACCGATGGCCAGAGCAACGATCAGACCGTTACGCTCATCCAGCGGTTCTCTTGTTAAAGACTGGATTCCACTGACCAGAATCATGGCGAACATGATGACAGCGGCACCACCTAAAACAGACTGCGGCATAACGGAGAATAAAGCACTCAGCTTCGGACAGAATCCGCACAGAATCAGGAATACAGCACCTGTCATAATAACAAAGCGGTTAACGACCTTTGTTACAGCGACAAGACCGACATTCTGTGAAAAGGATGTGTTTGGCAGTACGCCGAAGATAGCTCCCAGAATAGAGCCAAGACCATCCGCCATGACACCGCCCTGCAGCTCTTTGTCTGTGGCTTCCCGATTCAACCCGCCGTTTGCGACACCGGAAACATCTCCAATCGTTTCCACAGTCGTTGCGATGAACATGATTCCCATCGCAATGATTGCCTGAGAATTAAATTCAAAGGCTACCGGCATAAAGGCCGGAAGTGCAAACCAGCTGGCAGAGGACACCTGTGTAAAGTCCACCATGCCGAGTACGATTGCCAGAAGATAGCCTGCTACGATACCAATCAGTATGGAGGCATTGTTAATGGCACCCTTAAACTGCTTGGCAATCAGTATGACGATGATAACGAAGGTTCCTACCAGCAGATGATTGGTGCTTCCAAAATCTGCAGCGCCGTTTCCTCCTCCGAAGTAGTTGATTCCTACCGGCAGCAGGGAAAGTCCGATAGAAATGATGACCAGACTGGTAACAACCGGTGGAAACAGCTTACGCAGCGGCTTGATAAAATACCCCATAACCATTTCAAAAATACCGCCGATGAAGCTTGCCCCCATCAAAGCACCGTACCCAAACGCTGCTCCGATGGCCTTTGCTGTGCCGATAAAGCCGGAGCTGGTTCCCATTACGATTGGCAATCCGCTTCCGATTTTCCAAAACGGATATAGCTGGAACAGCGTTGCTATACCTGCAACAAACATTGCATTCTGAATCAGTGTCATTTTTAATACACCGCTCATTTCCAGCATGCCACAGACGATGATCAGCGGAGATACATTCCCCAGAAACATCGCAAGAATATGCTGAATCCCAAGTGGCAGCGCTTTTTTCAGCGGTACCGTTCCATCCAGTTCATAGATGGAGTCTTTCTTTTTCTCTTCCATTACGTTCTCCTTCAATGAAAAAAGTTCCCGTCGATTATGCGGGAACCAATCTTTTATCATAGATATAATAAAATGATCAGTTCCGTAGTCCCAGAGGTATCGGTCTGGGGTAGAGACATTCGCACCATACCACGCGAATTATACGAAACGTAAAGATTTTAACATATATTGTATTATTTTTCTACATAAATAAACACTTTACCTTTCAGCTTTTAAAAATTATGACAACGATTCATCAAAATACAAAACTCATTGCGTCCATGCTGCTTGATCCAACAGCTATTGTCATAATAAATAAGACGAAGCAGTGCTGCTAAAGCAAACTTTTCACATGTACGATTGTTTTCATTTACTGTACCTCATAGAATATCGCATGAAAATATTGACACATCCTGTTACCGCACAGATTGAGCGGCATATATCCGGTATTGCTTTTATCATAATTCCACCGCAGACAGATTGCGTATTTTGTTTTTCCGATTGGAGCAACACGCCATGCCTATTCAGAGCATCGGATATAATAACCACACTCCTAATATATACAATCTTTATCATTCTAGCTTTGAACTATATGTAAACAGTCATAAAACAAACATACATGTTAAAATATAACTATAAGATATAGAGAGAATGAAAAGAGAGGTGAAGCAATGACAAAATTAAAGGAAAAAATTAAAGAGGCCTTATCCTCCGTATTACCGATTACCTGTATTGTATTTTTACTGAGTATTACCGTTACCCCGATGCCGGTGGGAACCATGCTTCTGTTTGCCTGTGGTGCCGTGATGCTGATTATCGGCATGGGACTATTTTCCCTGGGTGCGGATATGTCCATGATGCTTATGGGAGAGGGCATCGGCACCATGCTCAGCACGTCCAAAAAGCGATGTCTGATGGTATGTATCACCTTTGTTATCGGCTTTATCATAACGATTGCAGAGCCTGATCTCACGGTGCTTGCACATCAGGTTCCCGGCATACCGGACAACACGTTAATCTGGACAGTTGCCGCCGGTGTCGGCTTCTTTCTGGTCATGGCACTGCTGAGGATTCTGTTTCACTGGAATCTGAAATATCTGCTTATGCTGTTTTATGCACTGGTCTTTATCCTCGCCTACTTCTCATTGGATACCTTCATGGCAGTTGCCTTCGATAGTGGTGGAGTTACAACCGGACCGATTACCGTCCCCTTTCTCATGGCGCTGGGAATCGGTATGGCCGCTATCACACAGAAGCATGCAGAAGAGGAAAGCTTTGGTATCGTGGCACTGTGCAGCATCGGTCCGATTCTGGCAGTTCTGCTGCTGGGTATTCTGTATGAGCCACAGGGCGCAACCTATACACCGTTTGAAATGGCGTATGTGGAAACAAGCAGGGATGTCATTCATATTTTTCTGATTGAGCTGCCGCATTTCACATGGGAGGTGAGCAAGGCGCTGCTTCCTATTCTGTGCTTCTTTCTCTTATTTCAGCTTATCAGCAGCTATTTCAATAAGCGCGCCATCATTAAAATTCTCATTGGCTCTCTGTATACCTTTCTCGGTCTTATTCTGTTTCTATGCGGCGTCAATGTCGGGTTCATGCCTGCCGGTTATTTCATAGGAACGCAAATTGCAGCATTATCCTATAATTGGATGTTGATTCCCATCGGTGTACTGATTGGCTTCTTCATCGTAAAGGCAGAGCCGGCTGTGCATGTGCTTACCCGTCAGGTAGAGGAGATTTCATCGGGAACCATATCGACTAAGGCCATGCTGTATTCTCTTTCAATCGGTGTTGGCATTTCACTGGGAATCGCGATGCTTCGTATACTGACCGGCATCAGCATTATGGTATTTCTGATACCGGGGTATCTTATAGCGATGTTACTCAGCTTCCTTGTACCTAGCGTATTTACGGGTATCGCCTTTGATTCCGGTGGGGTTGCCAGCGGTCCGATGACAGCGACCTTCCTGCTTCCATTTGCCATGGGTGCCTGTGAACAGCTTGGCGGAAATGTCCTGCTGGATGCATTCGGAATCGTTGCAATGGTGGCGATGACACCGCTTCTGACCATTCAGATTCTTGGTCTGGTTATGACAAGGCAAAAAAAGACTGCTGCTGAAGAGCTGCAGGAGGATAGTATTATGGAATTTGAGGAGGTCGCAAATGAGCGGACAGAAAGTTAAGTGTCTGGTGATCATTATCAACCGGGACAAGGGAGAACAGGTCGCAGAGCTATGCAGATCCTATCAGCTGTATTTCACCTATGGCATTCTCGCACTGGGAACAGCAGGCTCTGATCTTCTGGATTATCTGGGTATCGGTGAAACCGATAAGGAGCTGTTATTCTGCTGCCTTCCTGCACAACTGGAGCAGGAGGTCATGCATCGGATAGCGACAGAAACACAAATTAGAAAAATGGGGCACGGGATCATGTTTACCATGCCGCTAAGTGGAATCAGCAGCCTGTTTCAACGCAACATTTTATGTGGAAGAAGTTATGAGGAGGAAGAGATGGAACAGAAGGTACGCAAATATGAGCTTGTTGTTGCAGTTGTAGAGCACGGCTGGCGCGATCAGGTTATGGAAGCCGCAAAAAAAGCAGATGCCACCGGTGGTACGGTTCTACACGCCCGTTCCCTGCATGAGGATGACGCTACCTCCTTTCTCGGTATCAAACTGCAGGGAGAAAAGGATATCGTTGTAATCTTATCTGCTTATGAGAAGTACAAACAGATCATGCATGCAATCAATACGGCTGCAGGCTTTCAAACCGAAGCCAGAGGCCTGATCTTCTCTATGCCGGTAGATGAATTCATTGGGATGTAGACAGAAAAACAGGAGCTTCCGCTCATGCCTTTCTGTAAATGCACACATGTTACATCATAAGAACTGAAAAAAGGATCAATCAAAGTTGACCCTTTTTTATCTTGCCACAACGTAAGGCGGATGCGGATGTCATGGCTTTATTTTCTTCACGCATTTGCTTGCTGCTAGTCGTGATCCGTGTCCTTATCCCATTCCAGAATCGTTCCCTTGTATGCGTCAATCGAATAATCATATTCTGTGGAGCCTTTGCGAAATTCAATCTCATATACCGACGCACCGTCATCGTTTTCCAGCTTCGCTTTGGTAAAGGTTACACTGCCCGCCTGGAAACCTGCATGCGAGAGGGCTATGCTTTTCGCACGATCCACACCGATATAGGAAGCGGATGGCTTTGACTGCTCCTGACTCTGAATTTCCAGTCGTTCAGATTTCCGTTCTCTGACAGCACCGCTTTCTGCATCAAGCTCATAATCATACTCCATTGTGGCAGTCACAAATTCAATCTCATATACCTGCTTTCCATTTTCATAATCCAGCTTCGTCTTTGTGAAGGTCGCATCCCCTGCCTTCACTCCGGCATCCTGCAGTGCCCTGCTTCGGGCATCCGCTTTACTGATCAGCAATGGTGAGGCTGTTGATTTATCCTTATCGCTTTTTGTTTCGCTGCTGGTAGACGCATTTGTTTCCATGTCCTTTTCCAGAATCGTACCATCCTTTGCGAGCAGCTTATAGGCATATGTTTTCTGTGCCGTTTTAAATTTCAGCTCATATATCTCCTGTGCATCCTCCTTTTTTAAGGAAGCCTTGACAAAGGTTCCATCGCCTTCCTTCAGCCCTGCATTTTTCAGCATCTGTTTTTTTGCTTCCTCCAGAGAAAGTGTGGAGACGGCTGTCAAGGATGCCTGCTTCTTTGCTTCCACATCCCGATCCAGGATATGTCCGTCCTTTGCTGCAATCGTATATTCGTAGGCATGCTCATCCGTATGAAATTTCACCTCATATACGCTTCGACCGTCTTCCTTTTCCAAAGCCGCCTTTTCAAACTGCGCCGCTGCTACCTTCACACCGGCATCCTGCAATGCGATTTCCTTCGCCTTATCCGCATTGATACGGCTGTCTGCTTCCATCGCGTTTGTTATTATGACACCACCGCCTGCTAAAACAGAGATACCGCCGATTGCAAGGAATGCCTTCATAGATGTGGAAAGCTGTTGTATTTTTTTCATCCTCTCATTCCCTCCTTAATTTCCTTTACACCTGTAGTATACCAGAGAAAGATTAAAGCAATATGAGAATACATTTTATTTCAGCGGGATACAGAAGGTGAAGCAGGAGCCCTTTCCCTGCACACTTTCCACCTTCATACAGCCATGATGCAGCTGTGCTATCTCCTGTACCATGGCCAATCCCAGACCACTTCCCTGCTTACTGCGGGAAGCATCTGCCTGATAAAACCGCTGCCATATATGGGCAAGCTGCTCTTGGGCAATTCCCCTGCCATCATCAGCAACCGACAGTCTGACCTCCGTCTGTGTTTGCTTCAGCTCAACCTGAATATGTCCGTGTTCTTTTCCATAGCGATACGCATTGGTAATCAAATTGACAAGCAGACGCTGCAGCAGCTCCTTGTTCCCTACAATCGTCACACCCTCTTCCAGCTGCCAGCTCAGCTCGATGTTCTTCTCACGGATCAAGCGAAGATCCTCACAAACGGATGCACATAAGCTGCTGTAATCAAGCTGCATCATGCGGATGCTCTCCCTTCTTTGCTCCATGCGCGTCATCATCAGCATATCATTGATAAGAACAGACATTTTCTTTCCCTGCCTTTGAATCAAACGCAGCGCATCTGCATAGGCATCCTTGTCCTGCTCCTCCTCCAGTGACAGCTCGCATTGTGAAAGAATCACAGCTACCGGTGTACGAAGCTCATGGGACATATCACTGGTGAATTGCTTTTCCGCCTGAAAGGATGCCTCCAGCCGGTCCATCATTCCATTGAAGGTATCTGCCAGCTGATGCAACTCATCCTGCCCCTTTTTCAGTTCAATCCGCTTCTTTAAATCCTGCCCCTGCTGAATTCCGGAGGCTGCCTGTATCATTTGTTGAATTGGACGCAGAAACCGTCCTGCCAGAAAATATCCGCCGAAAAGTGCCAGCAGAATCAGCAGAGGAATCAGCCACATGGAAAGGATAACGATTGCATCCATCCAGCGTGCCCCCTGACTGCGGGAAACTATACCACGCAGCCAAAGGTCCTCCATGCCCTCGCCCTTTAATGAGCGATCGTACACATAATAGGTTGTTCCCTTATAGCGAAGCGTCTGCAGCTTATGATCGGCAAAGGCCACATCTCCGGTTGCCTGTGCAATCGGATTTTCTCCATACAGCAGCTCATAATCTTCCTTATATAGCGTTGTATATATACCATTCATCTGATCCAGATAATCATCATCAATTTCAAGATATCCGTTTTTATACCGTATGTAAATATCTCGGTCGCCATCCGGATTGGCATCCTCCTTATTACTGTAATACTCGACCTCATCCACATTATCGCTGACCATTTCCACCAGAGAATCCTTGATGTTTTTCTGTACGACATTATCACTGATCATCCATACACAGCCCAGTGTCAGGGCAGCCAGCGCACTCATGGCAAGCGCAAACCACAATGTGATTTTCGCACGAATGCTCAGCCCCCTCATGAAGGCTCCTTTACGACATAACCGCTCCCGCGCACCGTATGAATCAGCTTGCAGGAGGATGCGCCATCAATCTTTTTTCGCAGATAGCTGATATATACATCCACCAGATTGGTGCCTCCCGCATAATCGAAATCCCAGATATGCTCCTCAATTTTTTCTCTGGATAGCACGATATTTTTATTCAGCAGCATATATTCCAGCAGGGCATATTCCTTTGCGGAAAGGAGTATCAACTTGTTTGCTCTTTTCACCGTACGGGTAGCCGTATCCAGAGTTAAATCACCAGCCTGAAGAAGGGTAGTCGAACTTCCCTTAGCCAGACGGATCATCGTTCGGATTCTGGCCATCAGTTCAGCAAAGGAAAACGGCTTGATCAAATAATCATTCGCTCCGCTGTCCAGCCCCAGAACACGGTCTTCTATGGAATCCCGCGCACTCAGAAATAACACAGGTGTCATTTTTCCTTCAGATCGCAGCTGCTTCAATACCGCATAGCCATCCACCCTCGGCATCATGATGTCAAGTATGACAGCATCATAATCCATAACAGCCAGATATTCCAGAGCCTGTGCTCCATCGTAGCAGGCATCCACCGTATAGCCTTCCTTTCTGAGCTTTTGACATATGATATCATTCAAATCCTGTTCATCCTCCGCAAATAATAATCTCATTTCAACGCCTCCTTCCTTCTGCTTCCATAGTATCATACAAACATGAAGGCAGCATGAGAAAACCCTTTGTTTTTATTTATTATGCACCATTCTTTACAACCTTTCCAACGAAATGATTCCGGCACAGACGAAAAAGCCACCCCGCAGCTATCTGCGCAGGATGACAATTTCTGTTGCTTAGTATCTTCTTTTGATCTGCAGGCTTTCCAGATAATCGTAGATTTCGATATCCTTTCGTTTCATCGCATCAAGAATATGATGCGGATCCTCCAGACGTATACCGCCAGCCATGAGCAGCTGCATCATATTCAGTATATCCTCGCTTGTGCGAAAGCCGCTTAGCACAATGCCGCCTTTACCGGCAGGAAGCAGGATTCCATTATCCATAGGATTGATATACAGGGTCATAAACAATTCTTTTTCATTGTACAGCTTCAACAGGTAGGTGTATCTGGACAGTCCCCATACACCGGCTTTACGATCCACCGTAAATTTCGCATGATCTATATCCTCATATCGTATTTCCTGCAGAAACGGTGTTACATCATCATTGCACAATACGTGAAGAATCATGTTCCATTTCCGACGATCCTTATATGCCGGAATAATAACGAGCGCATCCTCACGCATATCATAAATCTGTCCGCCGCCCAGACAGAGCGGCACCCACATAATGACAGTGAAGAGTGGAAACAATACGAGGAAGCCGATTTGAAGGATCCGGATATCCGCAAAATCCTCAAAGCTGTCCGCAAGTCCGTACATAAAACCACCCAGACATAAAGACAAAATCAGAATAATCAGGAAGCTTGTAATAATCTTTTTTCTACTTAATACCTTCCGTTTGAATTTCATATTTTCTAACATGCTATATCCCTTCTTTCACTAACATTATATCCGTTAAAACCGGCTTGACCGCGGCTTTTACATAAGCGGTTCATTTTCTGACATCAGTGGTTTATCGAAGGTTACCGTTGTACGAAACAGCAGGTGTGCACGCTCCCAGCCAGCGCTGAGCGTCCCCTGATAACGGCGGGCAATATCCCTAATATTCTGCATGCCAAAGCCATGTGCAAATGCATCCTCTTTTTCCTGTTCCATGCGTGTACAGCTGTTTTTCATTTTCCACAGAATCGTGGAATGCTGTTCCACCATGCGCAGCAGAATGAATGGCTCCTTTGCGTCAAGACAGCTTTCCAGTGCATTATCCAGCATATTGCAGAGTACCGCACAGCGATCGACCGGGTCCATAAAGCTGTAATCTATCACATCACTTTCCAGCTGAAAGCGAATGTGTGCAGCCTGAAACCGCGGATGGTACAGCTGCAATATCTTATCAATGAGCTCATCACCTGTTTTTTGAACGTTCAGCATATGCTCTGTTTTCGCTACAATATCACTGCGGTAGTCATCAACTGCCGGACTTCCCTGCTTCATCTGTTCCAGCAGCTCGACATGCTTCTTTAAATCATGCATGGATTTCATGATGTATGCATTTTCTTTTTGAATTCGTTCATAGCGCTCTCTGTTTTCCACCATCTGCTGGGTCTTCACCATCGCCTGCAATTCCTTTTCCCTGCGAATTTCCAAACAGAAGCAGATCCGATACAGCTTCAGCATCAGGAGCAACAGCCCCTGCAGGCTGCAGATCATACCGATATCCAAACGCATTCCCTGACTTACTATATAGGTGCAAATGATCAGATAGAGAAAAACCGCCCCGCTAATCACTGGAACATAGAGCTGTTCATATTGATGATGCCGATAATAAAACAGGAGCAGCTGTATAAGAAATACGACTCCGCAATACAGACAGCCCTGCAGCCAGCTTGCAGGCTCTGCGTTAAAAGCCGTAATGTGCGTGGTGATTACCTGAACAAGGACAGCGCCGGCGATCAGAGAGCCGATAAAAAACAGATGGGACCACCAGTCGTCGCGATACAGCAGCAAAGACAGGCAAAGGAAAACAGCCAACAGAATCCGCAGTAAGGATACAGACAACCAGGGCGATATGAGGATGAGAAGAAAGCCGGTGATTAGATAGGGCAGGATTTTGGCTAGCGAGGAGCGATATTGCGTACGCATCGTTTCATGATAGGAATAGCAGAGTACATACAGCATTAAAATCTCAAAAACCCGCAGAAACAGACTCATGCGAATTTCTCCTGAAAGCTACGCCATACCGCCTTCACAGTTTCCACACGCCGTCTTGCCAGAGGCAGTGCTTCCCCGGTTTCCAAAAGAATTGTGTCTTTTTCCATTGATATAATGTGGCGTACATGAACAAGGATACCCTTGTGACATTCCACAAACAAGGCCGCATCCAGACGCTGTTCCCATATACTCAGGCTTTCTCTGCTATCAAATGTTCCCTCCAGCGTATGAAAGCGGGTACCTCTCCCCATTGTTTCCACATACAGGATATCTCTGCGTCTGATTCTATGATACATATCGCGCTCCTTTAGAACAAGTGTCTGCCGGTCATCCAGAGAGAGCACCTCATCCAGCTCACTGTATAATAGCTGCGCATTTACCGGCTTCAACAGATAGCGTGCCGCCTGAATTTTGTAGCCCTCCACACTGTATTTCAAATATCCTGTAATCACAATGATAATCATATCAGGTGCAATCTGCCGCAGCTGTCTGCCGATTTCTATGCCGTTTTCCTGTCCCACCTCAATATCGAGAAACAGTAGGTCACAGGGGACCGATTTCACATGCGCCAGCAGCTCACTGCCGGTATTGAAGATATCAATGCGTCGCTGCATCAATTCCTTTCTGTCAAAATACACATCCGCCAAATCTCTGATATGCTCTGCTTCTTTTCTTTCGTCATCCAGAATAGCTATATGATACATAGGTATCTCCCCTTGTCTTTATAGTTTATTATACCATGTTCTTTTTTGTTTCTACCCTTTATTTTTCAAGTATGGAAATCTCTGTACCTGTAATTATTTTCCTGCTATCTTGTTTGTTTTCGCAGTCCTTTTTACTTACATTACATCGTGGTCTACTTATAAGCAAAGGAATGATAGACGCATGATTCTGGAAATCACGCAATCCAAAATGCTTATGCAGACCTTGTAACTTGTTTTATTTCAAAAAAACTTCCTATTGAAGTTTTTTCATCATATTACTGCTTCAGTGATAATATCTATGCTATATATTCTTTATAGTATTTTTCAAGCTTACTAAAATCACAGCACCTCTTCTTTATGTTATCCTGCAAGGTATCGTTTCCATATGCTTCATAAAGCTTCTCTGCTTTTTTCAAAACCATTTCCTTGTTTTCTGTTTTATTCAGCCACGAGATTTGATTTATTAACAGATTACTGTATGTATTTTCATCTTTTCATGGCTTTATTATTTTATATACAGAAGGATCATGCAAAACAGGAAACATATTATTGAAATTTATCGCTCCCCATTTCCCTCCATTTATTTTATGAAAATCCATCGTATTTTTCATGTTCTTATGCTTGTCTTTAGGTGATGTTAAAGGAATGACATATTCGATATCATCATGTGTCATAAGAATACCGATAAATGGACGCATTTCACTCTCCACTTCCCGATGTTCTGTAGGTACTCTGAAATCAATATTTTTTCTAAGGTAATCAGTATATGCAACATCTATTTGTATAAACTGTACCCTTTTATTTTTGAACCACCATATAAAACGACCCCTTATTAAAAAAAGCCAGCTTACGCCAGCCACTTTTTTAGCTCTCACTTTTAGATTTCACTATGGTAGAGTACACCGCTTTTTATCTTCATTATTATAATACTACAGAATCAAAGGCATGTCACATCTTTTTAAAAATTTTTTTGAAAAAACTTTTATAAAATTCCAGCGTTACTCATTAAACACCAGCTGTAGAATTACAGCGTTTTCTTTTTCTAAGTAATTTCATAAATTCCTCCGTAAACGTCAGAAAAGGCCCAAAACGTCTCTGCGTTTTGAGCCTTGCCTTACGATCTTCATAAGTTACAAACTCTATGATTCCTATATTCTTTTTATACCTTTATTTAAACACTGCCGGATTTTTCTGTCAATCCTTTTTTTAGTTTTTATATTTCCAATATTTAACATGATGTTTTATATCGTTATGTCAAAAGATGATTTTCCTCATTCTATAAAACCAGGAGAAGGCTTTTTACCTCATGCCATCAAGTTCTACAGCCTTATTTATAATCATTCATATTATAACCCAGCTCTGAAAAAATCCGATTCTTTTCTGCGACACCCTCCTGGATTTCAGGCAAATTGTCAAGTGCCAGTGATAAAAACAATGTATCAACAATCAGGGACTGTACAATGAGTGCCGTGTGACTTGCCAGCCGCAGATTATTTTCGACAGCCGATACAAAGAGTGTTACGGTTGCCTTGCTTGCCAACTCCTGATTGCCATACTGAGTGATGAGAATGATCTTTGCCTTTTTCTGATTCGCAATATTGATATACTGATGCGACTGCACCGATTTTCCCAAGGTTGTAAAGCAGATAAGCAAATCATCCTCTGCCATATTCAGATTGGACTCCAGCTGAAGATGCACATCCTCATAATAGATTACCGGAATATTTAGCCGCATAAACTTAATCTGCAGCTGCTTCACCAGCGTACTGCTTGCGCCCAATCCACTCAGATATATGTTGCGCTTGTTCTCATTTGTATCCCGAATCAGCTTTATCGCCTTATCCAGTTCCTGTGAATCAATGATATCGGTTGTAGACTGAATGGATGTAACGATGAAGGCACTCAGCTTCTTCAATACAGAATCCGGTGTATCTGTAGGCATGATTTTATCCAGAATCATGTCTGAATTCTCATTATAGAAATTGGCAGACAGATTTGCCGACAGGGAGAGTTTGAAATCGGAATAGCCCTCACAGCCCAGCTTGCGTGCAAACCGAATTACGGTTGCCTCGCTGACCTCAGCCTGCAAAGAAAGATCCTTTAAGGTTAGCGAAAGAATCTCCTGACTGTGGGTTAATACATAATTTCCTAATTTTTTTTCTTTTGCAGATAGAAACGGCATGACCGATTCCAGACTTGATATGATATTAACTGCTTGCATAAACTCTCCTTCACTTGGCTTCCACACATCGGGGAAACCATCTGCGATGCTTATAATGACGCATACACTTACATATCACATTCTACCAACGGAGTGAAAAAAATGCAATATGTTCCCGGCAAAGGGGTACCACATGTTCTATACAAGACCTGCTATCAGCTCTTGGATTTCATCGCTGATAGCTATATGACAGACAGGGCTGTATTCTAACACGCATTTGTCTGCATCGCATGTAATACCGCAGGAAGATTTGGATAAATACCCGTACATTGCTCATAAAGCTCCTCTGTCGGGGGCACCAGATCCGGAACCATAATGGTGGAGCAGCCTGCCCGTATACCTGCCCTCACACCATGGATACCATCCTCAAAAACATAGCAGTCTGCCGCCGGCAGCCCCAGCTGCTGTGCAGCCAGAAGGAAGATATCCGGGGATGGCTTTCCATGTACAACCTGCTCTCCGCTTATAACGGCATCAAAATAATCTGCGATGCCTGCCAGACGAAGATTGCTTTTGATCAGCTCCATAGGAGCACTGCTTGCCACAGCCATGCGAACTGCATGCTGCTTCAGATATTCCAGAAGCTCAACAACACCCGGCTTCATCGGAACCTGTGTGGATAATGTTACAATAGCATGCGCAAATAATTCATCTGTCAGCTTCTTTGCATCAACCCTTGGCCAGTATGTATTCACGATGCCTATCATGCGGGAACCATTTGTCCCCCGCAGCTCATCCAGCATCGCCGGATCAACCTTCAGACCATAAAGCTCAGCAATATAATACCACTCCTGATTATATACCAGCTCTGTATCAAACAGCAGACCATCCATATCAAAAATAGCTCCAGCCTTCATACTGCCTCCTTTTTCCTATGCAGAAGGTGCATTAAGCAGAAGGAAGGAGAGATTTTCTTTATGCCACGGTGATGCCAGTACGTTTTTATGTAGCTTGTACACGATGGTTCCCTTCCTTGTCTCTATCGTGAAAAGAAAATGAAACAGCTTGATTTTGATATTTGTCGATACAATATCCTCATGTGGAAGAAACAGCAGGGTATGCTCCTGCAGTGCACCATTGATATCATCAACCGCCAGAATAGCGATTCCCTGTGCATTGATATGCAGGATATGATCCTTCATCGTATGCATGATTTCACCCAATCCGTTTTGGTAGGCTCCCAATCCTGCTTTCACTGTTGCACAAAGGGTTCCATGCTGTGCAAAGCAAATCTGATGGCTGTTCAATATTTCTCTGATCTCCTCTTCCTTCATAGCTCCACCTCTTCCTGCATTATGCTGCCTGACGTTCCCTCAGCAGCTTATTAAAATCTACAATTCCCTTATGTCCGGTATTCACCAGGGCTTCCCGATCCATGCCGGCATCCCCGGAACCGATATATTCCAGTACCATACACAAATTCATCCCCGTTATGACGCTGATTTTCTCCGCATACTTTGGATCCTGCAGCAATCTCGCACTGCAGTTGCAGGGAGAGCCGAAGAGCAGATCGCAGAAAATCACAACACCCTCTCCGGTATCCACCTTTTGTATAGCAGCTTCCAGCTTCTCCATAAAATCTGTGATTTCCTCACCAGGAAGAAGACATAGTGCCTGTATCTGCTGTAGCTCTCCACAGAAAATTTGCAGCGTATCCAGCAACCCCTCCGCCATACGGCCATGACTTGCCAATAGTATTCCCTTCATTTGCATTCCTCCTCATTTTGCACCATATGGGCATCCTAATTTGGAATGCCCATACGGAGATTATGTTTTATTATCTGAGAGAGTATTCTCCCACGTAGCTATGTATTTAAAACAGTCCGATTGCGGCACAGAGCAGTGCAATCACAATGGTGAAGAAGACAAGCTTCGCTACACTGACATGCTTTTTGCTAATCAGATAATAATAGATAAACAGCACACCGATGGACAGGATACCTGGCATGATACCATCGATTTTTTCCTGTACACTCAAGGTTGCCTCATCAAAGTTAGCTGTGATAGCAACTGCCAGATTTACCATGGAAGCGGTCAGTGCCCCCATCATTGCCATACCAAGGATGTTCGCTCCTTCAATAATATTGCTCATCAGCTTACTTGACATGATATCCTTGATTGCAGAACGTCCCTTTGTATAGGTCATTTTGGTAAAAATAATCAATTCGCCAAGCGTATACATCGTACCGAGAAGCAGCAGCCAGAAGCCGGCGATCGAGCCGCCCTGTGCCAGAGAGCAGGAGGCCAGGATGAACAGCGTGGTAATGGTTCCTGCACTGAAGGAATCTCCCAGCGCCGCAACCGGTCCCATTAACCCGGTCTTAACAGCAACGATGGATTCGGAAGGAATCGCATCCGGATTGTTTGCCTTTTCCTCTTCCATAGCCAGCGTAGTTCCCAGAATCAGACCACCGGCTGTAGCGTTGGTATTAAACAGCTCCAGATGACGCTGCAGCGCAGGAATCATGTCCTCCTTGTTCGGATATAGTTTTTTCAAAGCCGGAATCAAGGCATATGTATATGCAATAGACTGCATACGTTCATAATTCAGTGACATTTCTGTTGTAATATACCATCTGGCAATCACTCGGTTGACATCCCGTTTTGTCAATGATGTTTTTCTTTCCTCAGCCATCTTCTATGCGCCCTCCTTTTCTCTTTCACGTTTTTCCAGTACAACCAGCACCGCAACACAGCCTGCGACCAGACCAGCGGTCAGGGTATTCAGTCCTACTGCCTTTACAACGATGAAGCCCAGTACCGTATAAGGAATCATCTTCGGCTTACCGATCATGTTCATAATCAGAGCAAATCCGATTGCCGGCATAACACCGCCTGCAACCTCCAGACCGTGCATAACCCAGCTTGGCACGGAGTTCATGAAGGTCAGCATAGCATCCTGCCCAAACATAACAATCAAAAATACCGGAAGAAACAGCAATGGAATTTCAATCAGTGGTGGATAAACCACTGCACAGCGGGTAATGCCGGAAAGGTTTCCCTTTGCCGCAAATTCATCAGCTCTATGCACAAAGATAACATTGATCATCTTACGCAGGTTTGTTACAAAGGATCCAAGTAATCCCATCGGAACAGCAAATGCAATGGCCTGCTCTGCCGTAAGACCCGTTGCCAAAGCAATCGGTATGACGGTTGTCGCTGCCAGTGCCGAGTCGGTCGGAAGATTGCCTCCCGGCGCTATGATACCTGCAAACGCTGCAGCAATACCGCCGCCGATAATCAATCCCTTTGTCAAATCCCCATAAATCAAACCGGCTACAACACCTACTACGATAGGACTTGCAATAAAGAAGAACGCAAAATATCCACCAATCATTCCCCGGGCAATCCAATACATCAGGCCCATTGCTACCGCCATGATAACCAACTGTGTACCACTCATAATAACCTCACACTCCCTTTCATTATTTCAGCTTCTTTTCAATCGAGCCAAGACTTACCGGATCATTTTCCGGTATCGGCTGTAAGAACACGTTTACACCCTCAGCCTTCATTTCGCTTAATTTTTCGTATTCTTCAACGGAAAGTGCAACCCCCTGAACAACCGCTTTACGCTGCGCACTGTTCTGCACTGCTCCGACATTCAGCTCCGGCAGCTGAAGGCCGTTTTTGTATACCGTATATGCAGATGCTACATCCTTGAATATCAGCAGCACAGTATCATTTTTTCTATCGATTGCTGTCTGCACATCCCCCAGCTTGACAATATCAACCTCACGATCCGGTACTGCCATGCGATAAATATCACCCATGAAAGGATCATCCACCAGGCTGTCATCTGCCAGTATCAAACGATCAACCGGACGGAACTTGATCCATTTTGCCACAATCTGTCCATGTACCATACGATAATCAACACGAACCATATTCAGTTTGCCCATAGCTTTTCCTCTTTTCCTTTTACCCTGTCGGGACTTTATCTTCTTTCGATTTTTACTACCTGACGCGTATCCGCACTCTTATGCACAGCCTCCGCAATCAGCTCTGCTTCCAAACCGTCATTCAGATTTGCCACAAACGGCTTATCATGGAGAATACAATCCACAAAATCGTTCAGCGGATCAATTCCAAAGCCGATTGCACGACCGTTGTAGTTCTGGATAAAGCAGATATTCGGGGTATATTGCTTTTGATCATCAAAGAATTCAACACCGCGTTTCTGGGAATCCACACGAATCATTGCATGTTCACAAAGAATTTCGGAGCATCCGTCATCTGCCTTCGCAAAGCCGTTTGGCAGAATCCACGCATTCTCCACAGTCCATGTGCATCCGTTTTCAAATTCCAGAATCGCTGTAATACTGTCATAGGTATCCACACCCTTTTCCTGCAGGATTCCCTTATGTCCTACAGCGTACACCTGTACGACCTCACATCCCATATACCAGCGAATCAAATCATAGCAGTGCGTACCGACAAAGTGGACCGGGCTGGAATTGGATGACCAATTCAGCCAGTTGATTGCGACATCATAGACATTATCCATACGCATATAGCCGCGTACCGGTTTTCCTGTCCCCGCGTCTGCAAGCTTGTTTTTTACCGCTATGGATGCCGGATCCCAGCGCTTGTGGTAATCCACCATAACACGAACACCGGCTTTTTCAGCAGCATCGATGATATCATAGGCATCTGCGGAAGTAGTAGCCAGTGGTTTTTCCACCAGAACATCCTTTCCATAGCGGATGGCTGTCATCACCGGGTCCTTATGATACGGGTCCGGTGTTGCTACAGAAACAGCATCAATTTCCTCACTTTTGAGCATTTCCTCCATGTCGTTATACGTTTTCACCTGATAATCCTGTTCCACTTTATCTGTGATCTCCTTTTTTAAATCACAGACTGCAACAAGATTAACATTGGGATTTGAAGTGTAGGCATCCAGATGATTCTTTCCGTAAATCCCCGCGCCTACAACAGCAATATTCAATTTTTTCATACGTTGCTCACCTTCCTTTAAGTATTGCTACATTGAATATATCACAAAAGTAGTAATACTTCAATATATTTTTATAAATTTGTAGTTTTACTTCTTTTAAATCGAAAACAGCTTGTAAAATCGGTTTGTAAGACCTTTCATCCTGTATTGGTAAATTCATATGTAGTATTGCTTTCTATGGCATGCTGTTCAACACAGGATATATTTATATTTTCCAAAGCAAACAAGTCGGTAAATATTATGTTTAGAATACCGCGTACTGCACAATCCTTAGAGCTATCGTATCGTTCTCATGCGGTGCATCGCTTCAAAACAGAAAAACCGCTGAAGCTGACCTGTCCTGTTTTTAAAGGAAGTACCTCTCGCAGCAAAAAAGCAGCGGTACATAATGCTATACACCGCTGTATTAAAATCGTTATGCAATACATATGAAATTGATAGTATGAAAGCATCCCTTCGCTAAGACGATAGCTTTCATATGAAATAAATGCAGTGATGCAAAATCAAAGCCGCAATTATGTAGAAGCTGCACATTACCAGTCTCATACACTGAAATCTACTGCTATGTCCATAAGGATTCTTCATGATCAATACGTATTTTCTCAAGCATGCCGATGGTACCGCAGGTTTTCATCCATAAAAAAAACAGGAATCAGCTTACTTCCTGCTTTAGATATATAGCAATAAATTCATCACAGCTGCACGGCTTTCCATAATAATACCCCTGATAGATATCGCAGTGCAGTGCTTTCAACAGCTCCATCTGTTCCCTGGTTTCTACGAATTCTGCTACGACATGAAACTGCATAGAGGCTGCAAGCCTTGTGATCCCGCGTACGATATCCTGAGAACGCTCATTTTCCAGAATCTGACGAACCAGACTGCCATCCAGCTTAACTTCATCAAATGCATTTTCCTGCAGATACATCATTGAACTGTGTCCCATACCAAAGTCATCCATGCTCATTTGGATTCCCATCTGCTTCAATTCCCGTATCCTCTCCAGAATACGATGGGAGGTACTGAGCAATGAGCGCTCCGTCACCTCAAGAATCAGCTGAATATCATGCAAATCTACTTCCTGAAGAATTCTGCGTACCTCCCTGACAAAAACAGCACTTTCCAGCTGCTTTGGTGATATGTTCACAGATATAGACAGCGGCTTTCCCTCCTTTTGAAATTTTTGCGCATCTCTGCAAGCTTCTTCTATGATATAAAGCCCCAGCTCATCCAGAAAGCTTTCTTCCTCCGCCAGCTTTACCATCAGCGGTGAGGTAATTCTTCCGGCTACCGGATGCTCCCAGCGAAGAAGCGCCTCTGCTCCGTGTATATGCTCAGCGTTATCACGCTGTACCTGATAATGCATATGAAGCTGATTTCGCTGCATGGCGTTTTTTAAATCCATCGCCAGTGTTTTTGCAGGGAAATGATAGGTGTAATGATCATCGAAGAAATCCGGCAGGGTCCCGTTTATCTCACCTTCAGCCATATCGGTTTCCATCGCGCGCACCGCTGTTTCAAATTCCTCACTCTGCTGATTTTCACTCAGGCGAATAAACGGAATATACAGCAGGGTCCCCAGAATCAGGTTAAACAGCTGCAGAAAACTGCCGGATATAGAGCCGCATGCCTCGTATCCGCTCATCAAAATAGGAACTGTCCATTCCACAGAATGGGTAGGCAGAGGTACCAGCTGCAGCTGCATGGCAAACGCACTGGTCAGTGTCAGAACCAGAGGGACAAGCAGAAACGGAAGCAGCATCAGCGGATTGAAAATGACTGGAAAACCGAAAATCACAATTTCATTGATATTGAATAAAACAGAAATACCCGCTACTCTGGCAAGCTTACGGTTATTGCTCTTTCTCGCTTTTATAAGCATCGCCGCAATCAGACACAATGCTGCACCGCAGCCTCCCATAAAGACAAACGTGTCCAGAAAAGTCTTTGTGAATATTTCCGTGGGTAGCTGTCCGGCCTGTACCAGCTGCTGATTGATCAGGATGCCCGGCTCCAAAAACTGCTTTGCGACCATCTGCAGTGTATTGGTACCATGAATACCAAAAAACCAGAGAAAGTGTACAAAGAATACATATAGTAAGGCTCCGGGAAGTCCTTTTCCTATTTTTTCAAACAGGCCCATAAATAAATAGGCACCAAAATTTGTGATGTTTACTTCTCCAAACTGGGCACGCAGGACTGCACCGATAACAGCGAACAACAAGGCAATCGCAGCAATCGGAAAAATTCCCTGTATGGCTTTATTGAAGGTATAGTCTGCACCGGCGGTATGCAGCTTCTCAAAACGCCTGCCGGAATTCATTCCCTTGTGAAACAGCCAGCAGGACAGCATCGTGATACACATGGCGGTAAACACCCATTCCGGATGGAAAATCTCATTAGCATATTCCATTCCTCCGCAAAATGCCAGATAGGAGATCATGGCCACCACAGGATAAAAGAATACATCATCCAGAGCATGCAGCTGCCCATAGGAAAGTGCAATCGTAATTATCAGAATCAGTGCAAGCGAATTCAGCGTAATTTCGTACAGACTGTTAAAGACAGTAAGCAAGGCCCCGTGATGAAAGGACGCAAGAAATGATTGATAGGCATCCAACGGAAAGCTGGACAGCAGCAAAGCAAAGCTTCCAAGAATAAGAAAAGGGATTGCCAGCATCAATCCACGTTTAATTGACAGTATAAATATGGAATCAAAAAATTTCCGGTACCCTTTTTTCATACGCTGCCCTCTACAATATCTCTATTTTACCATAGAACCACGGATGCAACAACGCTTTGAAAAGGAACTACCGTTTAAATCCCATGTACTTAAAGCATCAACTGAACATAAAAGCAGAGTTTCTGTTTTTCGCTTATTACGGTTTCTTCCCTGCATATGAGTAGGTACATATCATGTAGGTAATTAAACCACCCCTTCTTCACTTGAGGATACGCTAAAGCTGCTAAATTTTAACCCCTTCCTACACATTTTTTATATTCTCCAGGTGTTATGGAATAAATATTCTTAAATGCCTTATATAAGCTAATATCGGATTTAAACCCACATTCCAGCGCGATTTCCTCAACCGTTTTACCTGTAGACAAAAGCAAAATTTTCACCTGTGAAAGCCGCTTGCGTATGAGATATTCATAGGGAGTCATCCGCATGACCTTTTTAAACACCCTCAGAAAATAGTATTCGCTGTAGCCGCCAGCTTCAGATATATCCTTCAGACCGATATCTTTGCGATAATTCTGTTCGATAAAGGAGACCGCTTTGTCCACCATTTCCTGTTTGATACTTCCAGGCTGTAGCTCTTGTAGCTGATTATGAAGATCACTGTATAACCGCAGCACGGAAGAACTGATAGAGTATTCATCCACCAAATGATATTTATCCAGACTCTGAAATACAGAGTGAAAGAAAATTTCAGCTTTCTTGCGGAAACGAAGGTCCTGCAAAATCGTTTCCGCCTTTACATATTCCTGTATGCATTCACCAAACAGCAAGCCAGCATATACCTCACAGCCTACATCCAAATAAATAGAAAAGGGAGATAAACAGGATTGTATCAATGTGCAAGAGCCTGTCAATGCCGTATAGTCTCTACCCTTTACTAGAATTCCTGTACCCTGTGGCAGATACAGAACAAGGTATTGACAGTCATTACATTCATCAAAATGCAGAATGTGAGCCTCTATACTTGTAAAATGTGCAATATGCTTCACCATCTGCATATGTGCCTGTGCAAATTCTGTTGGCAGTATCGTTTCTTCGCGCAGGATATGATTTTTTCCATTTGAAAACACAGGCATCACCTCATAAGTATTATAGCACCTTATGCGGAAAAGACCTGTGTATTTTTGTTATGTGTATGGTTCCAGCAGCATATGTGAGATAAACGCATCCGAAAAGCCGGTATCCGAAGCCAGTAGAATACAGTGTCCTTTTTTACAAAGCAGCTCCATACGTGTGCGATTTTGTTCCAGAGCATATCTGCAGCAGCCTTTTAATGCCGTATTACCGCTAATCCGGACAGCTTGTTTCAAGGCTGTTGGAAGAATTCCTGTTATACACAGATCCTCTACATGCAGATGCCGACCAAAGCCTCCGGCCAGATAAACTGCTTCAATTTGCTCATAGGAGCATTGTGCTCCAGCACATACCCGTTCCAGTGCGGCAGCTATCGCAGCTTTCGCAAGCTGAAACTCCCGGACATCCTTCTGGGTCAGGGTAAGTCCGTCGAAGAGGGTAACATGTTGATTCAAATATCCACTGACATCCAGCAGTGATGCGGTAAGAAGGCAGCTGATGAGAGAAAGATATCCGCTTCCGCAAATTCCCACCGGTTTACCGTCATGTATGGTCTGCAGTCGAAAGCCATTCTCCCAGTGTACCTCGCTGACTGCCCCTGTTACAGCACCACAGCCACAGCTCATGTTTCCTCCTTCAAAGGCAGGGCCGCAGGCAGCACTGCTCAAAATTAGCATGCCCTCATGGTATAGAGCAAGCTCTCCATTTGTTCCCAAGTCCAGCAGCAGTGAGCTTTGTTTGTTCTTTTCCATATCCTGTGCATAAATTCCCATCAAAATATCACTACCCACATATGCGGAAATCGGAGGTAGAACCTGTATTTCAAATTCCGGTATAAAATCCGGAAAAAACTGTTTTGATGAACAAATTACCAGCTCCTTCTGTACACACTCATATGGTGCAGCTGCCAGTGGTATAGGGTCTATCCCAAGAAACAAATGTGTCATGACGGCATTTCCGCAGACGCACATACGGCGTATGTCCATATCCTCAACAGCTTTCAGCTGTGCACGCAATTCCTTCAGCAGCAACTTCTGAAGCAGTGCAGGCCCCTTTTCATGAGCATGCTGTATTCTGCTAATCACATCACCACCATACCGTCGTTGCGGATTGAGAAAGCTTTTTTCCAGCAAGACATTTCCTGTCTGTATATCCAGTAATACAAGAACGACAGTTGTTGTGCCAACATCAACAGCAAGTACACAGCCTTCCTCATGATGACCGACCAGATGCAGATCTTCCACTCCCACGATCTGCATATCCCCCTGCTCATACAGCAGTTCTCCTTCAATAGCTGCCTCACAATTTCGATGCTGACAGGCCAGACGAATCCCCTGTGCTAGCTGTACCTTTGACAGCAGTTTTCTTTCTGCATCTGTAACAGGTAGAAAGCCCTTTGTTACCTGAAGCCGGCACTTTCCGCATTGTCCTCTGCCTCCGCAGGACAAATCCAGATTCAGATGTTTTTGAAGCAGTATTTCCAGAATATCTTCATGCTTCTGAAATTTTGTCACGCAAATTCCTCAAGCAGTCTTCCTGCCAGTGATACAGCATCCTCCGTAAACAGGTCTGCTCCGATTTCATCTGCGTAAGCCTGTGTCACAGGTGCACCGCCGATAGCGACCTTCACACAATCTCTAACACCTGCTTCCTGTAAGGCATCCAATACCACCTTAAAATATCCCATGGAGGTCGTCAACAAAGAAGACATGCAAAGTACATCCGGCTGATAGGTCTTCACAGCCTCCACAAACTTCTCGGCGCATACATCAACACCGATATCAATCACCTCAAAGGATTTCGCCTTCAGCATGAGTGTACAAAGATTTTTTCCAATATCATGCAGATCCCCCTGCACTGTTCCAAATACCACCCTTCCACTGAACTTTTCTTCTTTTTTCACAAGATAAGGCTCCAGAATTTCCATAGCACCATTCATACAGCGAGCACTGATTAGAACCTCAGGAATAAATGCCGTTCCTTCCGCCCATTTCTTTGCTACGATATCCATGCCCTCCAATAATCCACCCTTCAGAATTTCCTGTGGCGATATCCCCTCCTGCAGGGCACTCTCCACCAGGCCATTCACCTCCTGCAGTTTGCCAAGCAGCATCAGCTGCTGTATCTTTTCCAGTTTTTCACTCATTTTCCTTCACTCCTTCAATCGCTGCACCATACTGGTGGGCTTCTTCGATGAATGCGATAAAATTTTCAATCGGTACATTATCCTGCATGCGGTTATTCAACGTAAACACCATACGCCCCTTTCCCCGCTGATGGAAAACATCAATAAAACGTCTTGTTTCTTCCCGTACCTCCTCTACGCTTCCAAACGGCAGCACACGCTGAAGGTCAATTCCAGCCCAAAAGGAAATCTGATTGCCGAAGGTGTCCGCAATTTCCTGTTCTTCCATCGCATACTTCTGAATCGGATGCAGAACATCAATTCCACTTTTAATTATATCCGGAAGAAGCTTTCTCACATCTCCGCAGCTATGCAGCCAGACATGCAGACCGAGGGAATGTGCATACTCACACAGCTCAACGTAATACGGATAATAGAATTCCCGAAACATCTCGGGTGACATGAATGGCCCCTTCTGCATCCCAAGATCGTCACCGAAGGCTATACCGTCTATATTCGCCTCTTCCACACCGCGCTTTGCGGCACGTTTAAAGAAATCCACAACTCTTCTGCATACATGATGCACATCCTCTGGGTTCGTGTATAAATCCATTAGAGAGTTTGTCATACCACGATAGTCCCACAATCTTGTCCATGGACCATCGGAAAACCATGCAAGACGATAACGTCCATCTTCTACCGGCGCATTGCAATACATTGTTGCTTCTTCCGCATCCGGCAGATGTTCACTGATTCGGCGAATTACCTCCCAGTCCAGTGCATGCTCCTCATCTACGCCAACAATTTCTTCACGTCCGATAGATGGATCGGCCCCTGCTACATCACACCATGTATAACGATCTCCATCTTCCGCAAACAGCTTTGGTTTTTTTAAATAAAACACCTGCATATCCTCCGGAAAACGTTCCAGCAAATCTTCTACCGGCTTTTGATCCTGCAAGGCCAGTTCATCAATATGAAGCCAGTTTCCACATGCCACACCGACGCGAGGTGTACCATTCCCCTTTAGCAGAGATATCATTTCTTCTCTTGTCAGCGGCAGCATTTCTGCCCTTGGAAATTTCCTGCGATCACATACCATATTGTAACCTCCGTTCACTATTCATCTGTTCCAGTGTCTTGAAAAATCGCTGTATATTCTCCCATTTTGCCTTGGGCGGCAAATCACAGCCTGTCGAAAGGACGAAGTTGGAATATGCACCACATTCTTTCAACAGAGCCCTCTCCTTTTGTTCAAGCTCCTCCGCATTGCAGCCGCAGAAGCAGCCAACCGGATCCAGATTCCCCATAATCAGACAGTCTGCCGGTACCTGTTCCAATATCTTTTTCAAAGAAACAGCATTCCCAAAATGCCATGCCCCGCAATCGGATGATAATATTTCCGGAAGGCTCTGCACAGTATTCGGGCCGCAATTATGATAAATGACCGTAAAGGTATCATCCTGCAGCTCCTCCGTAATTTCTTTGATATAGCTGCTGGAAAACTCCTGAACCATCTTAGGTGACAGAAGACCCGCCAGTGGTTCCGCCAGTATGACTCCTGACGCACCCACATCCTTGTATGCCTGTATATACTGCTTCAAAAAAGTGGTAACCTTCTGCAATACCAGATGTACAAGCTTTGGATCCATGATGCACTGCATCATGATTTCACTCACATCCATCAATCTTCCTGCAAGTGAATAGGGCCCGCAGACACCGCCGAATACAGGACGGTCGCTTTCCTTTGTGATATTCTCCACACCTGCCAGATATACAGACATGCGCCCTTCTTCCATTTTCGGAATACGCAATGCTTCACCATCCTCTCGATTCTTTATGATTCCGCTTGTTACAGCAGGAATCTCTCCCTCATGAAAGCTGACAGGACAACCGAAAGCCTGCGCCTCTACAGACAAATCCATCATACTGACCAGCGCTTCCTGCAAAGGGAATTCTTCTTTGATTCTGCGCATGACAGCACTCTGCAATTCAGCGTTCTGTACCAGCTCCTGTACAGTAATAGCGCATTTTGTAACGGCAGGAAATGACAAGATTGCCATGGCATGCACATCCTCATCCATTAGATGCTTTTTCCATTCCATATAACTGTAATTCATAAGCACCACATCCTTTCTACCTTAATCATAGAGAAAAAAGAAGCAGTTGAACATGGTATATCTTGTCAGGTATCTTCCCAAAATTGCGGTTTCACCCAGTTGCATCAGTGCTTCACATTTTTCAGAGATAATATGCTAAAATCACTGCTATGCAATATTTAGCAGTGAAACATGGCATATTCGATTTAAAAATGGTTCCACATGCTTTTTCTATATGAGAAATCATAGATATTATCAAATCGTAGTATTTTTAGCTGAAATTTATCTAAAAAGCAGGCAGAATACCCCCACCTCAGTGGTCGAAGCAAAAACGGCATTCTAATGAATGCCGATATCAATGGAGCAAGCAATATCATACGAAAAGTATATCCATGTATGCCAAAGCGAGAGCGATTCGTAGAGGTACTGTGAACGTACCAGTTACGTGTATCTGAACACGAACAAAACGTTTTGATGAATGCGCATGCTTTCATTAGAAGCCGCTTGCTCTATAGCTGGCGGTAGTTCACAGCCGGCCATAAAGTGGCCATATTAAAATATGCTTGAAAATACAGTTGAAGTGATTACTGAACATGGTATTGTGAATATCAAGGGAAGAGGTAAGGGAACAAAATATTATTTATAAATGAGTTCAAAGAAATATCTTATAAAATGCCGCTTGTAAGGGGTGATCGAATGCTTTCTGGTTTGCTCAAACAATAATCAAACAGAAAATATACGATAGATAGAACGCATAAAAAATCTTCAGGATCATAGTCCCGAAGATTTTTTTGTATAATTTCATCAAATGCAAGGAAAATCATGAATGAAGATGCTTTAAAGCAGAATCCATCTTCGTACCTTTATCACATGGGCGCACATTGTGTACCCTATCATTTATCGCTGTTTGATTTTATTAGGTTTGTACACGCTGTGTCCCCTATAATTCAAACCCGTTGGTTTCTATCACGTGGGCACGCGTTGTGCCCCCTATAGTTCTGACCCGTTGGTTTCTATCAGATGGGTGCACGTTGTGTACCCTATAATTCAGATCCGTTGGTCTCTATCACATGGGCATACCAGTAGAAGGAATCCTTTTTCAATCGCTTCTGCGTTCCATTTCCGAAATCATCGCGATCCACATAAACAAAGCCGTATCGCTTACTCATCTCTGCGGAAGAGGAAGATACAATATCAATCGGTCCCCACGCACAATATGCAAAGATATCCACACCATCCTTAATACATTCCTTCATCTGCTCAATATGTTTTTTCAGGAAGTCAATGCGATAAGGATCATGAATGCTTCCATCCGCTTCCACGGTGTCCAATGCACCGAAACCATTTTCTCCAATCATCAGCGGAACCTGGTAACGATCCCAGTATTGAGACAAACAGTTATAGAATCCCAGCGGATCCATTCTCCACTCCCATGGTGTCGGCTCCAGATTCGGATTTTGTTCCGCCTGCATCGGCGTCATATCATTTTTATCGGAATCGACAACTCTGCTGTAGTAATAAGAGATCGCAAGGAATTCCATCGTGTTATTGCGAATAATCTCTTCATCTCCATCTTCCATCTGAATGTTGATGTTTCTCTCCTTAAAATAGCGAAGGGCATATACCGGATATTCTCCCCGCAGCTGTACATCGGAGAAGAAATACTGCATCCGGTTTTTCTTCATGGTCAATACGACATCCTTTGGTCGGCAGGTTGCAGGATAGAAGGTACAGTCTGCCAGCATCGTACCAAAGACAGCATGCGGATCAATCTGATGTCCGATCTCCTTGATTTTTGCACATGCCACAAACTGATTATGTACCGCCTGATACATCAGCTCCTCCATATTTTCCGCCTGATCATCATAGATTCCCAGAGATCCAAACTGCACCGTCGGAACCAGATTTACCTGATTGCACACAATCCAGTATTTCACTCTTCCTTTAAAGCGCTCTACCAGCACTTTTCCATAATTCACGAAGAAATCTATCACCTTTCGATTACCAAAGCCACCATATTCGGTAACAAGATGCAATGGTATATCATAATGAGACATCGTGATAATCGGCTCCATACCATCCTTTATGATTTCATCAATCAGGTCATCATAAAATTTCAATCCGGCTTCATTGTGCTCTTTTTCATCTCCATTTGGGAAAATGCGTGACCAGGAAATACTTGTACGAAAGCACTTAAATCCCATTTCCTTCAGCAATGCAAGATCATCCTTGTATGTATGATAGAAGTTAATTCCATAGCGTTTCGGATAATAGCCTTCAGTATCTGCGGCCTTGCGCTTGATTTCGGCAAGCGTTCCACCACCCTCTTTTTCTATTTTGGCACGATTTAAGCCCTTTGTATATTCATGAATATCACTTGTGGATAAACCGCGTCCATCTTTGTCGTATTCCCCTTCACACTGGCAGGCTGCAAAAGCACCACCCCACAGAAAACTTTCAGGAAATGTTTCCGGTACCTGTTTCATAATGATATCTCCTCCTCTATTTTCACAGAACTGCATATCCCGCTTTGACGCCTTAGCAATGCAAGTGCTGCAGTTATCAACTTGCCAAGCACCAGCAGATTGATAATTGTCACCACTCCATAGGTACCATGCAGCAGAATACCGGATATAAGCATACTGCCATCCAGTATCCAGCGAATCACATGGTAGGAAAGGCCTGTTCTATTCATCAAGCCAAAGGTTACGCAGTCATATGGATTCTTGCCACAGTCAGCATAGATGCTCAATGCGATGGACATCGCGATGATACAAATGCCTGCTATGCAGAACAATACGCTATGAAGCAGTGTATCCGCGTGTATCAACGGTGTAAGAATCCGCATGGTAATCGTTGTAACAACGGGAAATATAATCGTTCCCGCATGAATCTGTTTTCTATCGATAAAAAACGCTGCCAGCACAAATGTGAAGGATAACAAATTGTTACAGGCATCCACGGATAGCCGCAATACCTGGCTCATCCCCTGCAGCAGTGTATTCATGGGATCTGCACCATGACCGCCTGCAAGGAACAAAACCGCAGCTACTCCCATCAGCATACCGCCGGCAGCACAGAGAATACATCGATAGAAGAAGGAACTCTGATGCCCAGTTCCTTTTCTGTTCTTTTTCATCATAGTTGCCTCCATCGTGGCAAGTATCTGCGTATCGCAACAGCGTAAAGCCCCTGTATTATATGAAAGACTTCCCTCTGTAAGGCGATGACGTCAATGTATAATGAGCCGGGGGCAGGAAATGCCTGCACCCTATAAATCAGCTCCGTTTGATTCTATCACCTTCTTGTACCAGTAGAAGGAATCCTTACGAATTCTCGCGCACTCCTTTGGATCATCATCGGTACGGTCTACATAGATAAAGCCATAACGTTTTTTAACACCATTGCTTGTAGACAGCAGATCGACTGCAGACCACGGACAATATGCCAGCACTTCTACACCATAGTCAATTGCTCTTTGCATAGCCTCAATATGATCACGCAGGTATTTGATACGGTAATCGTCGTGAATACGTCCGTCTTCTGTCAGGGTATCGAATGCTCCCATACCATTCTCTGTAATCATCAGCGGCTTGTTATAGCGTGTGTAAATATCACGGAAGATGTATTCCAGACCTGTCGGATCAATCGCCCAGTCCCAATCTGTTGTATCAAGATTCGGATTCTTGCACATCTCATAGAAACCAGGGTGTGTTTCAAAGCCTGACATATCGCCCTTTTTGCCTGACCAGTTGACACCACTGTAACGAATTTCCTTACCTGCTTCCATCGGACATGCCTTTGCACACTCGCTTGCGTAATAGTTCAGTGCCAGGAAATCAGAATATCCTTCCTTAATCAGCTCCATGTCTCCTTCTTCAATGACCGGTGCAAGACCGTGCTCTTCCAGATAAATCATAGCTGACTTCGTATAAAAGCCCTTAAAATAAATATCCAGATAGAAGGCATTACGCAAATCGTGCGCATTTTGTGCTGCCATGACATCCTCCGGCTTGGATGTGAGCGGATAGACCGGGGCATACCCGATTGCCGCACCGGCAAGACCACCCGGTACAAGCTCATGTACCAGCTTACAGGCAATGGCATGTGCAAGATTCATATGATGATTGATCTGATAGCGCAGCTGATTGTTGTCTCTCAGCTCCTCTGGAATGTAGCATTTCTGTGTCCAGTATTGAACAATGATGCTTTGCTCGTTAATGGTCGTCCAGTATTTCACCTTGTCCTTAAATTCATTGATGACATAGCGGGCAAAGTATTCAAAATCCTTTACCACCTCTCTGCTCAGCCATCCGTTATATTTTTCCACAAGTGCCCATGGTAAATCATAATGATACAGCGTGACGATCGGCTCAATGCCGTTTGCCAGCAGTTCATCAATCAGATTGCGGTAATACTGAATACCCGCTTCGTTCACTTCTCCAACTCCATCAGGAAATACACGTGACCAGGCAATGGAGAAACGATAGGTTGTAAAGCCCATTTCCTTCATCAGGGCAACATCTTCCTTGTAATGATGATATTGGTCACTGGCAATATCCGCAGTAGCGAAACCGCGCTTTGTATAATTCTCTTTATTGATAATATCCTGCTGGCTGGCTTTCTTGCCATCCTCATAGGCAGCACCCTCTACCTGATAGGCACTGGTAGCAGCACCCCATAAAAAATCCTTTGGAAATCCCTTTGACATGGTTCAGCCTCCTATTTTTCTTCTATTTTCTTATTCATGATTTCAAAAAATGCAATCAATTCCTTTGCCAGATTAAGCTCTGACATAATTGTCATCAGCGTATCCTGTGCATGTGCAAACAGCAGACAAGGCTCATAGGTTTTTCCTCTTGTTTCATTCTGAATCACCTCTGTCTGTGCGACATGTGCCTGATGAATACATTCCTCCGCCTCTGCAATTTTCTGTTTCGCCTCATCGAAGTGAAACTGCTTTGCCTGTGCCAATGCATCCTCAACCCGCAGTCGGGCATCACCTGCATGCAGAATAATCTGCATAGCAACATTGACAAGCTCGTTTTCCATAATATCCATAGGTCAATCCCCCTTTAGTTCTGAGAAGGAGCGTTTTCCTGTGCTTCTTCTGCCAGCTTCTGTTTTTCAAATACCTTAAAGAATGGGTACCAGATTGCAAAGTAGACAACGAACAATACAATCGCCCATAAAATACCACGCATATCCTGTGTGATCATAACGGTGGAAACCGGTACAGGCACCTGTCCAACCTGATTCAGTGTCGCCGGAATATTCAGCCATCCAAGACTCATAACAATATAGACGATAGCCGGTCCAACAATAGAGTTCAGCCACATCGGCAGCATGAGCAGCGGATTGAAGACAACAGGTGCACCGAACATAATCGGTTCATTGATGTTGAAAATACTTGGTCCGATGAAGATTCTTCCCAGTGTTTTCAGCTGCTTTGATTTTGAGAAACACATAAGCACATTCAGCGCAAGCGTTGCCCCCATACCTCCCATTGTAATCAATGCTGCAGTAAATACAGTTTCACTGGTTGCGATATTCGTAGCAGGAAGTCCCTGTGCCACCAAATTGATATTTTCCTGAATACCGGCAAGGAAAATCGGTGTGGTAACTGCGCCAAACAGCCAGGAGGAAATACCCATACTGTACAAAACAGCAGGAATAAAGCAGCAGAGTATGAATCCCGGCATGGTCTGTGCAAAGCCTGCCAGTGGTGAGAATATCCATAAAACGATTTCAAATATGTCGAAATTACAGTATTTTGTCAGAACCATTCCCAGTCCAAGCGTAATCAGGGTAGGCAGTATGTAATTGATCCAGCCGACAACGAAATCCGGAATGGATGTGGAATCCTCCAGCACATGCAGCTTGGAATACAGATTGAAGATAATGGACGTAAACAGCCCGGCTACGATACCGACAGCGATACCCGTTGCACCCAGACGTCCTCCCTGAATTACCATATTTCCTGCTTCATCTGTTCCCGGAATGATGAACATCATGAAGACTGCCATGGAAACGATGCCGCAGTTGGTCAGATAGAACGGATGATTCAGCTTTTCCATACACTGCTGTCCGACTACGAAGGCCAGAATCAAAGAAATCAGTCCGAAGCTGTAATCGGCAATCATGCCCAGATCCGGAAGTGCAGGCAGGTAGGAACGGAATACGTTATAGAAGTAGATTACAGAACCCGTTAAAATAAACGGTATGATTTTCTGCATGGATGATGATACGGCGGCAATCCAAGGCTTGCTGCAGATTTCATTCATCTTTGGAGCAAACACTGTAGAAAGCCAATTCATAAACTTTTTCATTTTTCTTTCTCCTCAGTCTTTCCTTTTCCCCATGAACCATATATAATAATCATGAGGAAATCATTAAACAAACGCGTGATTTTCTTCAAGCTAAGAGTGCCATCTTAGCTTTTTTTTATTTCCCCAGTGTATCCAGTGCCAGCTGGATCAGTGCATCCCCGTTCAGCTGTGCATAAATATCCTGTGGAATGACGACAACCGGAACATTATATGGATCACAGAGTGATTTCCATTTTGATAGCTCTCCTCCGTAATGCGGTCCAAGCATAAGAATACTGATACTTGACAGATACCCACTGACATCTGTATGGGACCGTGCTTCGATTGTTGTGTCTAGCTTGCGTTTTTTTGCTGCCTTGCGTGCCTGATTTGCCAGAAAACCACTGGACATACCGGCTCCGCAGCACAGCATGATGAACATCTTGTCCATGATGACTCCTTTCCGCTTTTTATGAGCGCTGTACCTTGTACACCCATATTATCTTTAAAATTCACGTACTTCTCAACCGAAGTTTTGCACCGTGTGGTGCAAGCCTTTCCCCGATCAATGTCATTTGTTCGTTTTGTTTCTTTATAATATAAACAAACCAGAAGCACCTATGCAGCGCTATAAAAAAAAACAGCATCGCTATTTGAATTTTAATTATGAATAGGCTGATTCGTTGTCCATATACGAACATTTGCACCGTGTGGTGAAATCTTCTGGTTGTGCAGTGTTTCCGTGTAATTTATAATAGACATAACAAGTGACTATGCAAGGGGAGTAGGTATCATGAAGAAAAAACACGTTGAGTTACTGCAATATCTGCTTAATCACTCTACAGCGGTTACCAGCCGGCAGCTGGCTGCCGCTTTATCAATTTCCACGCGGTCTGTAAAAAATTATGTCAATGAAATCAATCTGCTTGGCAATCAGAAGGTGATTCTTTCCAGCAAGCAGGGGTATACCGTACAAGTCGCACAGGCAAAGGAGCTTCTATCTGTAAAAGAGGAAAGTATTCCGCAGACCAGTCTCGAGCGCGGTTTTTACATCGTGAAGCAAATTATGCTGGAGCATTCCTCCCACATGGATTTGTATGACCTCTGTGACGCCCTATACGTGAGCTATTCCACGATCAAGGCGGATATCGCAAAGATGAACAAGGCGTTTGCGAATTTTCATATTGAATTCACATGTGAGAACGAAGAGGTGCGGCTGCATGGCAGTGAAAAAGACAAACGCAGACTTGTCAGCTATGTCATGTATGAGGAAACAGATCAGCAATTCATGGATGCCAATATCATCACCAGCAGCTTCCCTGAATTTCCGGTAGAGCAGGTTTCCACAATCATTCGTACCACCTTCCAAAAATTCAACTATTATATCAATGACTTTTCCTTCGTTAATCTGCTTCTGCACTTCGCAATTATTATCGACCGGGTAAAGGAAGGAAATTTTGTTGAAACAAGAGACCGTGATTTCATCATTGAAAGTGAAAATGAGCGCGCTCTGGTCGAGGAGCTGTGCTCCCGTCTGGAGGAGGCATTGTCCATCAGCTTTAACCGCAATGAACAGTTTGAAGTGTATATGCTGTTTAAGACGAATGCAAATTATTCACTGCCAAGCTCGGAGGACAGTCTGAAAAAGCTGGTCGGCGAGGATATTCTTGCCCTGACAAGAGAAATCATCCGAAAGGTGAACGACAGCTATTACATCGATTTGAATCATGAAAACTTCATCACACCCTTTGCTTTGCATTTAAAGAATCTCCTGCTTCGCGTCCGCAACGATACGTATACAAAGAATCCCATGGTGGATGCTATAAAATCCAGCTGTCCAACGGTTTATGATATCGCTATATTCATCGCTATGGAGCTAATGCAGCGTTTTCATGTGGATATCAATGAAGATGAGGTCACCTTTCTTGCCCTTCATATCGGCGCAGATATCGAACGTCAGAAAACCAATGACGGAAAAATTCAGTGTATTCTGCTGTGTCCGGACTATATGAATATGACAGCCACGATTTACAATAAGCTGCTCATTGATTTCGGTAATCAGATCAATATACGCAAGACAATATCCTATGAGCATGAATTAAAGCAGCTGCATTACGATATGCTGCTGACGACCATCCCCTTAAAATGCCCGGTGCACAAGGAGGTGTGTCTGATTCCACCCTTTCCAAGTCCAAACAGCCGGATGGATATTCAAAATACCATCGACCGTTATCGCACCAACAAAAAGAACTATATACTGAAAAAGAAATTTCATGACTTTTTCTCCTCCGCTTTATTTCTTGCGAATGAAGATACCCCTAACAGAGATGACGTTCTGCCCTTGCTGTGCAAAAGCATGGAGGAGCTGGAATATGTCAATGAGGGATTTCTAACCAGCGTCATGATTCGGGAAACTGCCGCATCCACCGCCTTCGGTAATATTGCTATTCCACACTCAATGGAAATGGAAGCACTGAAAACGTGCATTGGTGTCGCAATTTCTCAAAAGGGTATTCAATGGGATAACCATATCGTCCATGTGGTTCTGCTTGTCGCACTTAACAAAATCGACAAACAGATTTTCCATGATCTTTATGAAGCTCTGGTTGATCTATTCAGTAAGGATGATGTCATGGAACGAATGAAGGAATGCACTACCTTTGCACAATTTGAGCATATGATTTGTACAAGTATTTCCTATCAGGAAGAGGAAGCTGCATGAGTGCATGTATTTTTCTCGATATCGACGGCACGCTGCTGGATCATGAAATCGGCATTCAAAACTCTAGCAGAGCGGCGATTGCACAGGCACAGGCGAACGGACACAAGGTCTGTCTTGCGACAGGACGTCCCAAGCCGGAGGTGGATGATGAAATACTCTCCCTTCCGTTTGACGGCTGTATTTACTCCTGCGGTGCGATGGTGGAAAGCGGAGGAAGGCTCCTGTTTTATCAGCCATTTTCACAGGAGCTGGTGTATGAAATGCTGCATTTGCTGCAAGCATGCGCGATCGGCTTTAATCTGGAAGGCAGCCGTACTTCTTTTCTTGATCCCATCGGGTATGACTTTTTTCATTCTCTGTTTCAAAGAAGCATGAAGGATAACAGCGAGCTCGCCCGGCAATATATGGCAACAATCCGTATGCATCCACTTCATGAGCTAAAGGAAACGGACACCCTGCAGATTATGAAAATTGCGACCTTCATCACCAAGGAATCCCGGCTTGAGGAATTTGACAGACAGCTTCCCGCACAGCTGAAGCACATTCACCATGGCTTTCATGAGGAGTGTACAAATGGTGAAATATATAATCATGCCATCACAAAAGCAACCGGGATGGATTGCCTGCTGTCTCACTTTCAAATACCGCTGAAAGCCTCCATAGCAGTTGGCGATAGCTTGAATGATGCAGAAATGCTACAGCATTGCGGCATAGGGGTGGCAATGGGAAATGCCTGTGAAGAACTAAAGCTGATCAGTGACATGATTACCACGACCAGCAAAGAGGACGGTATTTATAACTGTCTGAAAAAACTGAAACTCATTTAGCAAGCTGAACATAAAGTTTGCTTTTTTTTCTGAAAGCATTGCTAATTATAGTTAAATGCCGTACAATATAAATAGATAAACACCTACAAAAAATTGAAAACCCATATAATTATAATTTTATCAATTTCTTTGAAACTTTTTCTCTACTTTCTTCGTTTATATTATAGGAACAGGTTTTCTTACAGTTCCATTACAGTTTAGTAACATAAGCCGATGAATCTGCTGCCTGTGTTAGAATATACCCATAGAAACACAATGATGTTAAAGAGTATGAACTACAGAGAGCAGAATACAGGTTGAAGGAGATAAAGAGTATGATGAGCAGAGATCTGATGAGACAGCAACCGACAAAACCGATGATTCTGAAAAACTGCGCAATCTGCAGACAGATCATCAGTATGCGAAAAATTCTAATTATGGCGGGAATCATGCTGGCATTTATTTTCAGTACCTATCTGTTCTGATCGTATTGATTTCCTACATAAATCGTGTTAAACTTTTCCGTATCCTTACTGTAAGATTCTCTGCTGGTGCTGCTCATCCGGGTATCACGGTGGAGATTTCTTCTTTTGGATAAAGAAATCTTAACGTTTCTTACGATTTTATTAGTTTTAATACAAAAGCAGTCACTTGTGCTATAATGTGATTACAGGAACAAAAGGAAAGAGATTTTGCATGTAAGGGGTGAGATACCATGAATGAGGAGAAGCTTTCACCGCCAAATGGCGTGGAAGAACATAATTTGAGGGAAAAGAAAGAAATGGAACAGGATACAGGAAACTATACGTATGACTTCTTTACATTCCGCAATGTACTGATCAGTGCGGTTGTGCTGGGTGTCATAATCCTCGTAATTTCACTGGTTCGCTGAACCATCGATATGCAAAGTCCCTTAGAGGAGGCCAGGTGCTTCCTTTTTTCTTTTTGCATATGAAAAAAGAGCATTGCCTGCTCCCTTTGTCGAAATATTGTTCTATTATTTTTAGAATTCTATATAAACCATGTGTTATCATGTGTTATTCAGATACGATCAACTGTACACAGCATCCAAGACAAAATCCAAGACAAGTTCATTATCATAGTCAACTTCTTTGCCATTTAAATCAATTGCAGTACCATGATATCTAAGGATAGTCTGCTTGTCTTTTATTTTAATATCAAGCTTTATATCACATGCCTTATAGGAATTCCCTATATTCTTAATCACATACTCATGCTGCATTATAAGATTTGTCATGTTCAATTCAACAGCTGCCGCAGGTGTAATACCATACCTTTCCCCATAAGATATATACGGTGCTTCAAGCTTATAGTCTCCCTCTTTGCCTATCCCTCCATCATCAACGTGGACACTGATTTCCGGATGATAAGAGCACCACAGAATAAAACCGCCAATACCGGAAAGTATAACCAGCAGCATACAACATGCAAGTATGAGTTTCTTATATTTTTTCATAGTCCTTCTCCCTGCCTTTTGTTATGACATTATCATATATTGCATACCTGCATCCGATTTCCGGGTGAGCAGCCATAGAAAGTGTACCGTCGTTTACCAACTTGAATCAATGGTTGAAGATGCTTTCGCTGTACGGTTCTGAAAGCAAGTATATGCAGTTCCTACCAGAATTTAATATCAAGATACATTGCAGCTTACATAAGCAATCTTAACATATCCATCCGTAATTAGATAGTCTGTATTTCTCTCAACAATTACATAAGAAACAGTAGTACGGGTGATTATGCACGCAACTCTGCATCCAGATAACAGAACACTTTTCTTGATTCCAGCACCTACATCCAAATGCGATACTATCAAAGAAGAACGCATTATATATATTCTCATAATGATATTTTTTCACATGATTTTCTTCCTCTGAAATCACAGGAACCCTATATGTAAAAAATAAGATAGAAACGTATTCCCTATACAAGAAAAACCATGATACAATGAATGAAACTATGAGGAGGTTCTGACATGAACATATTGCATATAACATTCTTTCCATTCGTAACCTCTTTAAAGGTCCGGCACTGCTTCCATCTGAACTAGAATATCGCTTAAGATGAAAGAGAGGTCCGTTATGACAATAGAAGAAATACTGCAGGGAGAATCCAAATATGTCGAATTCAAGGCATCCCTGCCAAAACGCAGTGAAACATACATAAAAACCATGATTGCCTTTGCAAATACAAGCGGGGGTTCTCTCATTATCGGAATTGATGACAGCCGATTCGTTGTTGGAGTAGACAAGGATACAGTCTTCCAAATTATGGATGCGATAGCCAATACTGTTTCTGATAGCTGCGAGCCGCAAATTATACCAGATATCAGCTTCCAGACAATCGAAGGTAAGTGCATTATCATAGTTGAAATATATCCCGGTACCAATCGTCCCTATTATCTGAAACACATCGGAAAGGAAAATGGGACTTATATCCGTGTGGCAGGAACTTCACGTCAGGCTGATGCAGTGAAAATTAAGGAGCTGGAACTGGAAGGAACACATTCTTCATGGGACGAGCAAATTTGTATTGGCTATGAGGTAAAGGCGGAAGCCATTGATAAGCTATGCCACGATATCCACATGTACATGATGTCAGCAGTGGAATCAGCAGAAGAAAAAAAGAATATTCCTATGATTACCGAAGAACATCTTCTGAATTGGAGGCTTCTGAGAAAAACGGGTAATCAGCTACAGGCCGCCAATGCCTTTGTATTGCTTACGAGCGATTATTTTAGATTTGCAAAAATACAATGTGCACTATTCAAGGGGTGTGACCGTGATGAATTTCTGGATAAAAAGGAATATTCCGGCCCTCTATATGAACAGATTGAAGAGGCTTATCGCTTTGTTCTCCGACATATCAATCGAAGTGCAGAAATAAACGGGCTTGTCCGTAAAGAAAAATATGAGCTCCCTGTCGGTGCAGTACGCGAAATGATTATCAATGCCCAATGCCATAGAAACTTTATGGACACCTCCTGTGTACAAGTGGCTCTGTTTGATGATCGTTTAGAGATTACTTCGCCCGGCATGCTGTATGGGGGGCTTACGCTTCAGGAAGCCTTACATGGACGATCAAAAATAAGAAATAAAGCAATCGCGGAGGTTTTCAACCGCATGGAATTGATTGAAGGATGGGGAACAGGAATTCGCCGTATTATGAAAAGAGCGAAGGAATATGAACTTCCGATACCGGATTTTTTGGAAATAGGGGATACCTTTCGTGTCAATCTATACCGAAAAGATAGCAAAAAGCCGTTAAAAGCCGATAAAAAGCCGTTAAAAGCCGATAAAAAACCGTTATATGAAAATCGGCGGCAATTGATTACAAAGTATGTCAGTGAAAACGGCCGTATTTCCAACAGGGAAGCCAGACAGCTGCTGAATCTTGCGGAATCTACAACAAAGAGAATCCTGAAACAAATGGTCCTTGACGGATATCTGATCGAACAGGGAGAAAAGAAAAGCCGTATCTATTTACCTCATAGATAAACGGCTGTATAACACATAAATTCACCAGTCCAGACATGTATTTCATATATGCAGGACTGGTTTTTATCAATCAAAATTTTTCCTTTTCCGTATTCTCTTCCAGCTTTTTCAGACAGCTTTCCAAATCATAGGACAACAGCTCACCAAAGTCCAGCGCAAGCTTCGTGCGTTGCTGCTCATAGATACCAAGACGAAGAGCGTCCTCCTTTCTTTTTTTTAATGCAAGGTAAGCCTGCAAGGTTGCAGCTTCTCTGAAAAACAGAATATTGTAGTGACCCTTGTTTAAACGAAATGGAAAAAGATCTGTAATCAACAGCTCCCTTTCTTCATAATACTGAATACCATACTGCCTGCATAGCTGTTTGGCATAGGGCAAAAGGCTGCACAGTTCTTCCTCGCTGTTGATAGGATGCGACAGTGCAAGCTTTTTCACGCCTGCTGCCACGATTTCACAAAAAGCATCCATAACACCGCAGTGATACCAATAATCTTTATCGTTCATGACATTCTCCAATCCTTCCATACCTGCAGCATAGTTTTAAAAAGCACAATCATGCAGTATTTGTAAATCCACAGGCCTTATTCCATCCTGCTCAGCTTGCAGTATTCTTTAACCCCTGCTTCCAGTACCTCTTCATCGAAGTCGAAATTGTGGGCATGCAGAGCGATTCCGGTGCCTGTCCCAAGAAAAAAGAACACGCCCGGCACCTTACGCTGATAATGAGCAAAATCCTCGGCTATCATTTCCGGCTTCTCCAACAGCACGATATTCGGATCCAGCTTCCGCACCTGATCCACAAGTGCAGCATCATTCAGGACAGCAGGATACCCGGTATTGATATCAAACGAGAATTCCGCTCCCTGTTCTTCATACGGCTTAGCCAGCTCGATGAGCCGCTGTTTCATAAACTGGTAGGTTTCATCCTGAAAAGCACGAAGGGTCCCTTCCATACGGGCAGCATTCGCCACCACATTGCGAACCGTACCACTCTTCAGCAAGCCGAAACGCAGCAGACGATAGGTTTCAGGCTGCAGCTCCTCCTGTTCCATCTTATATACATCGAGCAGATAGCGCGCCGCAATCTCCATCGCATCAATGCCTTCCTTATATTTTGCCGCATGTGCGCTTTTTCCGGTGATATCGATATTCACCTCACTGGAGCGCGCCATAAATTCATTTTTACGTGTGGCAATTACCCCCTTGTCCAGCATCGGCCATACATGGAAACCGAAAATACGTTTGATCTGATACTGTTCAAAGATACCGCTTTTGCACATCGGCTCCGCTCCACCCGGTGTCTCCTCTCCCGGCTGAAAAATCAATACCACATTGTGCGGCAGCTCTTTATAATAGTCGGACAGCTGGCAGGCAAATTCCAGCAGCATTGCCATGTGACCGTCATGCCCGCAGGCATGCATGCACCCTGTGTGTCTGGAAGTAAATGCTCTGCCGGTTGCTTCCGTAACCGGTAATGCATCCATGTCGCTGCGAAAGGCAATGCTTTCCTTTTTTCCTGCATCAAAAAAAGCCACAACACTGCTTGGAATCGGTGAGCTTAGCGTACAGGGAAGATCCCTGAGAGCCTCTTGTATATACCGCTGTGTTTTCGGCAGATGCAGCTCCAGCTCCGGAATCTGGTGCAAATCCCTGCGAAATGTTTGTATTCTCTCTAACATGTGCTTCATCCTCCCTGCTCTATGTTATGTTTATTATATAGGAAACCATCCCTCATGTAAATATTTTCATTTTATGAAATTTATACATTTAATTTTCATAAAACGGTTGTAATTTACCTTAAATAGTGATATGATACAGAAAAATAGATAGAGGCGCGGGAGCGACTACATCAGCTGGAGTCGGCAGACACCTGACAGCTGGTTTCAGCAATTCCGCCGAACTGCAGTCTTAGGCATAAGGCTGTGGTGGGTTTATGGAGAAGATCCATAAAACTGTCTACCATCAGTAGATGTGCTATCATTATTGTCATAGGATTAACTACAATGTCAGTAAGGGTACACGTCCCCTGCTGGCATTTTTTAATGAGGTGATGGAAATGAGTAAAAAAGTGTTGGAAATATCCGGAGTATCCGTTGAACAGCTGGCCAATGCCTGCGGTACCCCGTTATATGTGTATGATGAGAACAAAATCACGCAGAAAATGAGTCAGTTTCATGAGCTGTTTCAGAGTGAGGATTTTGAAACCGAGGTTCTGTATGCGTCCAAGGCATTCTCCTGCAAGGCTATCGTTCAGATGGCGGCAGTCCACGGTCTGTGTCTGGATGTCGTCAGCGGCGGCGAGCTGTTTACAGCCATGCAGGCAGGCTTCCCAATGGAAAAGGTTTATTTTCACGGCAACAATAAAACATGGGATGAGCTGATTATGGCACTGGAAGCAGGCGTCGGCTGCATCGTTGTCGATAACGCCATGGAATGCGAGCTGCTGGTAAAAGCGGCACAGCGGGTCGGGACCGCCGTGCGTACATTGATTCGTGTAAATCCGGGTGTGGAGGCGCATACCCATAAATATATCGTAACGGCCCATCTGGACAGCAAATTCGGTATCTCCATCAGCCATATGGAGGATATCCGGGATATGATTCAGACGCTGACAAGTATTCCGAATATCACCTTTGAAGGATTCCACGCACATATCGGATCCCAGATTTTTGATAAGGATGCCTATGTTGCGGAAATTCAGACGCTGATGAAATTTGTGGACGATTTGCGCAAGGCCTACGGAATTACCACCACAGCATTAAATCTGGGTGGCGGCTTTGCGGCTTACTATACGAGTGAGGATCACCCGATTCCGCTGCAGGAGGTGTGCCAGACAATTCTGGATACCTGCAAATGGGAGCGGGACCGTTATCATCTGCCGTTGGAAAAGCTGATGATTGAACCGGGACGAAGCATTGTCGCGGAAGCAGGCTCCACCCTGTATCGCGTCGGCTATCAGAAGCAGACGGAAAACAAAAAGTATATCTTTGTGGATGGCGGTATGTCGGACAACATTCGTCCGGCGCTTTATCAGGCAGCCTATGCCTGTGATATTGCGAACCGTATGGATGAGGAAAAAAGCGAAACGGTCACTGTTGCCGGAAAATGCTGTGAATCCGGAGATATTCTGGTGGAGAACGTACAGCTGCCGCACGCACAGACAAATGATCTGTTAATCTTGTATACGACAGGTGCCTACGGCTACAGTATGGCGAGCAATTACAATCGTCTGGGAAGACCGGCTGTCGTCTTCGTAAAGGATGGTAAGGTACGCTTTGTTGTAAAACGCGAAACATATGAGGATATGTGTAAGCTGGAATGTGATGAGGAAATCAAAGTATGAATGTTGTAGAGAAGTATGGAGGAACAAGCGTTGGCACGATTGCGCAGATCAAGGCGATCGCAGCACATGCGGCAAAGCTGAAGGCACAGGGTGATCAGGTGGTCATTGTGGCAAGCGCCATGGGAAAGACAACCAACAAGCTGATTGCCATGGCAAAGGAAATCGGAGAGCATGTCAATGAGCGCGAGCTGGATTCCCTGCTTTCCACTGGGGAACAGAGAACCATCACCCTGCTTGCGATGGCCATTGATGCGCTGGGTGTACCGGCAGTCTCTTTGACCGGCTACCAGTGTGGGTTCATAACCAGTGATCACCATTCTCATGCACGCATTATGGATATTGACATCACGCGGCTAAAGCAGCATCTGGAGGATGATAAGGTTGTCGTTGTTGCGGGCTTTCAGGGAGCGAACGAGGTCGGGGATATCACGACACTGGGACGAGGAGGTAGCGATACCACCGCCGTTGCACTTGCGGCAAAGCTGGGCTGGGAGTGTCATATCTTTACCGATGTCAACGGCGTGTATACCATTGACCCCAGAATGTATCCGCATGCGAAACGTTTGCACGAAATCACATATAATGAAATGATGCAGATGGCGTGTCTCGGTGCCGGGGTGCTGGAAACAAGAAGTGTCGAGCTTGCCAGCAAATACGGCGTGCGTCTGTATCTGGGAAGAGCACTGGAAGAGAATTTAGACAAAGGAACGTATATTATGGAAAAAACGAAGCATCTGGAAGACATGCCGATCACAGGTATCAGCATCAAAGAAGATTATGCAATTATGAGGGTAAACGATCTGCCCAATGACGGAAAGTTTCTGAACTCGCTGTTTGCGATGATATCACAGCTGGATATCAACCTGGATACCATATCCCAGCAGCTGACTCATGACGGCAAGGTCAATTTCGCTTTTTACTGCAACAAACAGCAATCCGATGTGATTTTGAAAAATATTGATAAGCTGCATTCCCGCTATCCGATCTCCCGTCTACTTGGCTTTGTAAAGCTGTCAATCGTCGGCGTGGGGATTTCCACACACAGCGGTATTGCCGCAAAGGTTCTGACTACACTCAGCGATCACAATATCCGCTATTACCAGATTACCTCCAGTGAGATTTCCATCTCTTTGACCATTGAGGAAAAGGATAAGCTGAAGGCGGTTGAGGTGCTGGGAAAGGCCTTTGACCTATGATTCCGGTAACCAAATATCATGGCTGCGGAAATGATTTCATCATTACCGATTGGGAGCTGTTAAAACATCAGAGCATTGAGAGCTTCGTCATACGTGTTTGTGACCGGCATACGGGAATCGGTGCAGACGGCTGTATTCTGGTGAAGCAGAAGCCGCTGGAGATGGTATTCTACAATGCGGATGGCTCTCGCGCACCGATGTGCGGTAACGGGATTCGCTGCTTTGCGAAATACTGTTATGATGAGGGTATTGAAACCGCTGAGGAATATGATGTGGAAACGCTGGCAGGAGTCAAGCATGTGACACGGGTATCTCTAGAACCGTTTCAGGTACGTATTGATATGGGAACCTGGGATGATGATCCCAAAAGCATTCAGGTGGATGCGCTGAAGGAGCCTGTTATGGGATATGAGCTGCCTGTGGGGGATAAAAGCGTAACGGTGTACAGCTTCTTTATGTCAACGGTACATACCGTTGTGTTTGTATCCGATGCCTTTGCCTATGATTATAACGACATCGGGCATGCGATCTGTCACCATCCCCTGTACAGAGAACAGACAAATGTCAACTTTGTGCAAATCGTGGATGCAAATACTTTGCAGATGGTGACATATGAGCGGGGTGTCGGTATGACACTGGCCTGTGGAACCGGCGCCTGTGCCGCAGCACGCATCGCCCATGAGAAGAAGGGCTGCGCAGCAAATCTGAAAATTATATTAAAGCGTGGAGAGCTGCATATTGATATCGATGATCAGCAGCACGTCCACATGTTTGGTCCTGCCGAAAGGATCCTGAAAGGAGAAGTTGCATATGTTTAATGTTAAAGGAAGTATTGTCGCTCTGGTAACTCCGTTTCATGAGGATGGAAGTGTGAATTTTAATAAGCTGAAGGAAATTCTGGAATGGCATGTGGAAAACGGAACCGATGGCATTCTGGTTCTGGGTACAACCGGGGAATCCAGCACCATGACGCATGAAGAGGATGATGCAGTTGTGGAATGCACCCTGCAGATAATCAAAGGAAGAATACCTGTTATTGTCGGCAGCGGCTCCAACTGTACGGAGACTGCGGTTGAAAAGAGTAAGAAATATGCCGATATGGGAGCTGATGCACTGCTTGTGATTTCTCCCTATTACAATAAGGCCAATGCGCAGGGCATGATTGCTCATTTCACTGCGGTAGCGGATGCTGTGGACAAACCGATCATTCTTTATAATGTGCCGGGCAGAACCGGATGCAGTATCAGTGAGGAAGCCGTCAAGGTGTTAAGCAAGCATGCGAATATCTGCGGAATCAAGGAAGCAAGCGGAAACATCGCATATGCCGCAGGCATTGCACGGTATCTGAACGATGACTTCGTTATGTTCAGCGGAAACGACGATATGGTCATTCCCCTGTTATCGCTTGGCGGCAGCGGTGTCATTTCCGTATGGGCAAATATCATGCCAAAGGAAGTGCACGAAATGGTGCACAATTACCTGAACGGGAACACAGACGCAGCGCTTGCGACACAGTTAACTTATCTTGATCTGATTCACGCCCTGTTTATCGAGGTTAATCCGATTCCTGTCAAGGAAGCCCTGAACATGATGGGCAAGGAGGTCGGCGGATACCGTCTTCCGCTATGCGAAATGGAGGAAGCTCACCGCAAGGCACTGTTCAGTGAAATGAAAGAGGCCGGTCTATGTTAAATGTACTCGTTGCAGGCTATGGAAAAATGGGAAAAATGATTGTGGAAACCATTGAGCAAAGTGACGATATGAAGGTCGTTATGATTGCCGACGGTACCAATCATCCCGATATATCCACCTTGCAGGAGCATGTGGATATCGTCATCGACTTTTCCCATCCGGACAATCTGGTATGGATCAAGCCGTTTGTGCTGAAGCATGCATGTGCTTATATCTGCGGCACCACCGGGCATAATGATATTCAGAAGCGACAGGTGGAGGAGCTAAGCAGTGTTGCACCGGTTGTATTTCAGGCGAATTTCTCCCTTGGAATCGCTGTCTTCCAGGAGGTTCTGCAAATGATTACACCGATGCTGGAGGAAAGCTTTGATATGGAGGTTGTGGAAAAGCACCATAACCAGAAGCAGGACGCGCCAAGCGGTACCGCCAAAATGCTGGTAGCTGCCATGAACAGGGAGCATACATACCGGGAGGTACACGGAAGGAACGGCTTTGTAGGAAAACGGCAGAAGGAAATCGGTATACACGCCGTGCGCGGTGGAACAGTTGCGGGAGAGCATGATGTTTACTTTTTTGGAGATGATGAAATCTTTGAAATTAAGCACACTGCCAACAGCCGTAAAATCTTTGTGAATGGCGCATTGCGCGCTGCACGCTTTGCAGTCACACAGAAGCCGGGCATGTATACCATGAAGGATATTCTGTTCGCATAAGGAGGAAGCTATGAACGCTAAGGAAATCATCGCATTTATACAAAACGCAGAAAAAAAGACACCGGTAAAGGTGTATCTGAAGGAAAAAAAGCCGATTGCTTTCCCGGACTGTAAGGTATTCGGGACAGACAGCAAGGTCATATTCGGTGATTGGAAAATCATTGAGCCAATCCTGAAAGAGAATGCGGAAAGTATTGAGGACATGGTTGTGGAAAATGACTGCCGCAATTCCGCAGTACCGCTGCTGGATAAAAAATATATCAATGCACGAATTGAACCGGGCGCATGCATACGCGATCAGGTGGAAATCGGAGATAATGCGGTTATCATGATGGGGGCTATCATCAATATCGGTGCCATCATCGGGGAAGGTACCATGATTGATATGGGTGCTGTTCTGGGCGGCAGAGCGACGGTTGGAAAGCACTGTCACATCGGTGCCGGTGCGGTTCTTGCGGGTGTTATCGAACCGGCAAGCGCGACCCCTGTCATTGTGGAGGATGATGTATTGATCGGTGCGAATGCCGTAGTGATCGAGGGTGTACACATCGGAAGGAATGCCGTGGTCGCAGCAGGTGCCGTAGTGATCGAGGATGTCCCTGCCAACAGTGTGGTCGCAGGATGTCCGGCACGCGTCATCAAGGAAAAGGACGCAAAAGCCACAGAGAAAACCGAGCTGGTTGACGCATTGCGCAGCTTGTAAATTCTATACGAAAGAAGCGGGTCAGGGATGATCCGTTTTTTCGCTGTTTTCAATAGGATGCTTTCTTGTTCACATCACATCTTTGCCCCCCGTCTTTGACAGTTTAAGAAAAAAATAACTCAAGAAAACCCTTTAGTTAAGGGTTAATCTTGAGTTTTTGGTTTTGCAGGTGAATATAGTAATTGATTTGCAACCTTAGACTGATGAATGATACTTCTCATCTTAGCTTTCTTGATAATCTGAGTATCTGTACGGAATCCAAATAGTACATGAAGATCATCCGTCAAATCTGTTCTTTTATAAACTGGAATGTAGCCATATGCGTCAAGTGCACATACATCCATTTTTCTCAGTGTATCTATGATGTTCTCTGTTGTATATCTCTTGTCCAGTTTCAATTCCAGAATCCTATATATCAGCAATGCCAGAAAGCAGATTAGGAAATGGGCCTTAATCCTGTCTTCTCTCTGCAAGTATACAGGTCGTGCTTCAAAGTCCGTTTTCATTATTCTGAAACATTCTTCGATCTGCCATCTTCTCTCATTGATAGCGATGATCTCAGATACATCTCCATCTATGTCTGTCGTAACTGCATAGAACCCGTCATACATCGCTTCTTTATCTATAGCTGCCTGGTCGAGCTGACAATATTCTTCTTCTGCCACCTCACCATTCGCAGTAATCGCAGTCTTTTTTATAAATCTGGCTGGATCGTTAGGATTACGCCTATTCTTCTTAAGCTTTTTTCCATCATCATTGATCATCTTCATAGCGCGTTCAATCTGCCCCTGTCTTATCTTTGCTTGATAAGCCTTATATTTAGGCGAATACGTTACGATCATCGTTTCTGATAACTTCTTTGACTCGATTGGGATTTCTTTATAGTAAATAGATTTGTATACTTCAGGATCATTTTCATCCAGTTCTCTGAGGTCGATGAATTTTTCGCTCCCCTGCTTTCTGTATTGTTTCGGATCGAGTGCTGTGATACGATCCTCTTTCTTCAACTTCTTCAATGACTGTGTGACGACATACGATCTGCCTCCCATATCATTAAACAATTTGTTATTCTGTGATCCGAGTCCGCTATCAGAACAATAAATGAATTCAGCACAGTCAAAATCACGTATGACCTTTTGTTCGAGAGGTTTCAATGTTTTCTGTTCATTCTGTTTACCAGGATGTAGGTCGAAAGCAAGTGGGAAGCCATCCGCATCCATGAAAAGTCCCATTCCTATGATTGGATTAGGACGATTCTCCTTACTTTTGCCATAAGTTTTACTCCCACTCTCCTGTTCGATTTCAAAATAATAGTTTGTACAATCATAATAAAGGACCTTGGTATTCCGTTTATGAAGGAAGTGTGAATTACGATAGATCTCAGCCTGGATATAATCTGATTCATCAGCAATAACAGAAAGCGCACGATAGACGTTTTGGAGAATGTATTTGGGCTGTTCCAGGAGCGTCTGAGCAAAAGCGTAAGAGCTCTTCTTACTAGAAGGATGAAGGATACGAGCAAAAAGCAAGTCAGATAAAATATCATACAGATTGTATTCATACTGATGGCGTCTCTTGATATTACGGCAGATATTATCAAAGCGGAGGGAGGAAAGGATAGATTGAAGGAAAAGGTAACCACAGTTTAAAGAGCGCTGCTCATTTTTAGGGATATAGTGTGTAGGGGATAAGAGAACAGAAACGGCTTTATTTTCGTTATTGTAATTATCAGTAGCAATACGGGCCTGTTCTTTAGCCCAGGCCATGACACCATCACGGTCAGTAGAGAGTAAAAGGGAAAGTTCAGCCAAAGTGCCCAGCCGTTTATGAACTCTGGAAGTATTTTTGCCGTTCTTATCAACAAAAGAATGGCAGATATAAAAAGTTTCAGAAGACTTCGATCGAGTAGTAGTAACTTTCATAGACATCACCTACATAAATTATATCACAAATTACCAATAATTACCATATAATAAAACGAAATATTTGACAAAATAATCATAAAAAAAGCCTTTGATAAAAAGCTTTAGAAGATGTTGGCTATATATAGTCTGTCAAAGACCCGGGTAGAGGCTAAATGCCGTAAACGGCACAGCCATGTCTTTGATATCCGTATAAAATGTAAAAAAATCCTTCATCCCTATCACCTTTGCCTATTGTAACATATTTCACAGGTTTTGCGTATGCGTTTAAGATTTCTTCAGATTCTTTTAAAAGTATGATAGAATATCTCTGGTGATGAAATGAAAATAGAAGCAGCCGCACTATCGGAAATACAATTTGAGAAATGCCCCTATACGGAAGCGCTGAAGGATAGTCTGAAACGCATCGGACTCAATTTTCCAATCCACGTACGAAAGCTAAAGAAGGGCTATCAGTGTGTGGATGGAGCCAAGCGCCTGAGTGCCATACAGCAGATACTGCATGAGGATCCGGCCTTTGGTAAGTTTCAAAGCATTCGCATCCTTGTCGTGGAAACCGCAAGGACAGCTCCTCCATACCATCTGCACAATCATCATTGATACGTGTGCTGAAAATATGTGGGAGCTTTTCTCATAGGCTTAGAAAAAGGGAATCCAGCTTCGTTGTTTTGACACAATCGCTTGGTTTTCCCTTTTTTGTTGTTTTCTTATGTGTACCATCATCCATTCATCTGACAACTTATCGAAAGGCAGACAGGAAGCTGTCTATCTGTGTGTGGTATAGGAATTTTGCAGATGCAGAATCTTCTCTGCGACCAGCTTGCCCGCAAAGGACATCGTTGCCATCTTGATTGCCGTATTCTGCACGGTGATTCCCTCTAGAAGAAAGGTGCTGTCCTGATTCTTCAAGTGATTTGCCACTGCCTTGATCGCCGCTTCCTGTTCCTCACAAAACAGATTAAAGGCTTCCTTCAGACCATTGATGCCCGCCTGATATTCAATTCCTTCCTTTACCTCGCTGATCGTCAGCACCTGTTTCAGTATGGTGATAGCAATCAGATAGGCGATATGTATCCGGTTATAGCGCTTCTTTTCCGCCTTGGGAATCAGCTTCAGCTTAACATAATTATTGATCATGGCGGAGGTCAGAATCGTATCCTTTTCTTCATCGAACAGATTTTGCAAATACCCTTCAATCAGCGTAATCACCTGATCCAGATATAAATCAAAGTTCGGCAGCTCCTCCCAGCGGGGGAGATGAAAATCCTGAAGTGTATCGCTCCACAGAATCAAATCTCTGCGCAGATTGCTCATGTGTGTTCCTTCTTTCTATGCGTTCTACTATTAGTATACGGTATTCTGATGGTTTTTTCTACCACAGAATTTTTTTCATCTGTCTTTCCGGGAGAAAAAAGACCGTGATGCCGATCACGATCTATTCCTTGAAGCCATACGCATACACATCCCGTACCGCCACATCCGGCATAGCAGGAATTGTCTGCTTTGTTTTATCACGCAGCTTTTTGTAAAAGGCAGAGGCTTTTTCATCCTCCTCATAATCTCCCTTCACATAGCCGTCAAACACCATTTTTGATTGATCAAATACGCTGATTTCCAGAAAATGCTGTGTTTTGTTTTCCGGAAGTCTCAGGTTCAAGGCATACAAGCGCTCATCCTGCAGCTTGAATTTGGAGTCAGACAGTGATATCGGTGAGGTTATATCCATCACCAGCTTGTCCTGATCATATACCTTCAAATAGCTCTGATTCCGTCTTGAGGTCAGAATCAATAGCTTTCCATCCTGTATATCGAATCGGTGAAACACCGTATTCTTTGGCAGCTTTTCCTCCTTCAGAAGCTTGCCGGAGGCATCGTATATCTCCAGCCAGCCCTGATTATCACGCAAAACCGCTGCGTACAGCCGGTCGTGATAGCTGATCATATCCGAAACAGTTTGCACGCGTGCATCAAAGCTCAAAAACACTGCAACCTCACTCGCTTCCCGCGCCTGCTGGATATCCGGCATGTCGTCACTTTGCAATGCTTTCTTCACCTCAAATACACGATATTGTCCACTGCTGCCATTCCCGGCATCATACAGCGTAACCAGTGTTTTATCCTTTACGTTTACATAAGGGTGGCGCAGACCCTTGCCCTTCTGCATACCTGCTTTTTCAGGACTGCTTTGGAAATATAGCTGGTTGTCCTTATGGTTATACACCACATTGCTGCGGGGGCTTTGAAATTGCTGCTGCAGGCCGCTAGGAAAGCAGGCATATCCCTTATCTGTTTTCACAAGCAGATCGACATCCACCTTCTTTATATTGTAAAAATCCGCTTTTACAGGCTCCTCGTAACGCTCATCCTGAATGTCTCTGGTGATCTCCAGGGGATAATCAGACAGCTGTTTTCCCTGTGATAAACGCGGAACATAGAGATAAAAGCCGTCTTTGAAGGTCTCATATTCCATAAAGAGCTCTTCGCCCTCCTTCAGAAACGAGGTCGTGTAGGTGATGTCTTTCCCTGTTCCGCTCAGCTCCCAGCGCATGGAAGCATCCGCAACTGTCATCGTATATTCCAGCCCCTCTACCTGCTGCATATCTCCGCTTGCTTTTTCCAGTGTAAAGGCAAAGGTTGGCTTATGCAGATAAAGCGCTGCACAGACAATCAATAAAACAGCAAGCAGAGAAGGTAAAAGAATCATATAGCGCTTCATCTTATCGACCTCCATATTGATTGCGAATCATGGAATTGCGAAATCTCAGTGCCATCAGACCAGCCAGCACCAGCATAAGAGCCAGCTGCATACCACGCTGTACCCCGAATTGTATTCCACTCGGCATCCCCCACACAAACAGAAAGATGGCGATATTGGCAATGCACAGGATATAGCTCTGCAGCTTCTGATAGTATACGCCCAGATACACACTCATAGCGGATACCGTCACAATACTGCTTACGATAATCAGAAGCTGGGTGATTGTCAACGGGAACAGGTATTTCAGCATGCCGCTTCTGACGATGGATAAATAGAAACCGTTTTTCAGGTTATAGAAGGGGGCAAGCGTCATATAGTAGCGATATCCGATAAAATACACCGCATACTGCAGCAACAGCAGTACAACGATGGCACTGATATTCATGAGCAGCTCCGATACCATAAACGGTACACGGGACTGGGGAAGGATCAGATAGCGATGCAGGGCATTGGAGCGCAGCTGCATGTATAAAAGTGTTGCCACGCCATAAGCTATCACCACGCAAAGGGCAACCAGAAACAGAAGCAGACACGGCCGTGAGCCGAAATATACCTCATAGCGGACCCAGCCGATTTGCTCTCCCTTTATCAGCAGGGAAAACAAACAGAATGCCAGATACAACGCAAATACGATTCCGTAAAATTTATAGCTTCGCTTCCATCGGTAAAACAGAAGCAGATTCAGATTCTCAAATTCCTTCGTCATATTCTCCACCTACCTTGTACTCAAAAGCTTCATATTTACGATGTATCGTTTACCGTCAAACAAATAGCGCTGTATGATGTTCTCATAGCTCAGGCCTTTGTTTAAATCCAGATAGCCCAAAAGATCATCCTCCTGATAATCGCCATACACCTCACTGCTGTACAACATCCCTTTATGATTTGCGGCCAGTATGCGTATTGTCTGGCTTCCCTCCTGCATACAATACAAGACACCCTGATCGTATTGCTGCTGTACAGGTGCACTGCTATTTGCACCAACGGACACCTTGACGCTGTCTATTTGTTTCAGCCTTCCGTTTTTCTGCTTATACACCTGTGCAACATAATCAAATCCATCCATGTATCCAAACAGGATATGACCCTGTTGATCCAGCTGCAGTACAGGCTCTGCGATATCCGGCAGTGCAGTATGCAGGTCTGAGCGATCCAGCTGCTTTCCACTGCTGTCATAGGTATACAGATACAATTCCTTCTTTTCCATAACCAGAGCGGTTACGTTTTTTTCGGTGCTCACTATTCCCAAAATATCCTGTTTTCCCAGCGGCAGTGATACAATACGTCTGCTTTTGCCATTCTCCGATCGATAGATACCGCCGGGATTTTGATCAAAGGTAACCTGTGAAAAATCATACAGAAACTGCAAGGGGGATACTATGAAATATCCATGCTCATCCACAGACCAACAGGTCAGACCTGTCGTTTCTCTTGCATTCTGATAGAGGTCATCACCTAAAGGAGAGGGCAGAGAGCAGGAAAGAGAGCCTTTGGGGTCGTTATCAAAATAATCACATTGAATCAAAGAGCCCAGCTTGTCTTTTTTCCACCGTACCTCAAACGCTATATCCTTCTGCTTATTTTCTCCATTGGCTAGCGGATCAAACAGGGACAGGCGGTAGGATACATCCTCCACACCGGCAATCATATAGGTGATCTCCATGTCGCTTGGTTGATCAAAGTTGGGATTCTCGATGGAATTCTGTTTGATATGCTCATCGAACACCGGTGAAATTTGAATATCCACTGTATTGGTTTGGTCCCTCAGCACATCGCTTGCAGCATAAGCAGCCTTTAGCGTATCCCCCTTTCCCGTAACCTGCCAGACATTCAAATCATCTGTCACCATAAACTGATAGGAAAGATTTTTGATGGCGGACGGATCCCCAATCACATCAAATTCACCGTCAGCCGTTTTCCGCAGACCTATCTGCATATTGTTCTTTTGCGACCAGACACCGAGCGCTCCCGCAATCGGCAGCAGCAGGACAACAGGCAGTATATAGCACATATACTTTTTCATGATGCACCATCCTGTACAATGCTGAGATTTTGCAGGGTTCGTTTCTGTGTATTTAATAAGAAGCCTACAATATTTTCATATGCACTGTTGCCGCTCAGCGGTGTTGTATCAGGAAGATCAAGCCTGCTGTCATCCATATAATCTCCCAGCACGGTGCTGCTGTATAATGCTTTATCCTTCTTTTGTGCAGTAACATACAATTCAAAATTATCCTGTACAAGCGTATACAGCACACCCGTTTTCTCCTCGTAATGAATCAGTGAATCCGGATATTCGCTTTCAATATCTCCAAGGAACGGCGACAGCAGCACCAAGTGGTCAATCAACGCAATACGTTCCTTATTCAAACCATATATCAGCACCTCACGACGGTTGCTGTCATAGATGGGCTCCTGCACGATCAGGATGTGATTTCCCTCTGTCTGCAGCATGATTCTGCTGGTTTGCGTTAACTCCTTTGGCAGCTGAAATTCATCGAGCTGCTTTCCCTGTGTGCTGTACACTCTGACATACAACTTTCCACCCTTTTCAACTATGGTAACAAGCTTTCCTTTAAAAGCTTTCATACGTATGATCGTTTCTTTTTTTACATCTGTGGTAACAATGCGGGTTATCGTTCCGTAAGGATCCACGCGATAAATACCGGTAGGATCCTTTTCAAATTCCACCTGATCAAAGTTCACTTGAAACTGCAGGGCACCGATTGCAGTAAAGGAGGTCTGCTCTATATTTACAATAGGAGCACTCTCTGCACTGTATTCCTTTAAATCCCCATAGCGGTCATCCGCATTTCCCATACTGAAGCCGGTATTCACAAAGAATCTCTGCTCTCCATTGATTTCCTCTGCATGATAGGAAACAGGGATTGACGGCTTACCGTCCTTTGACTTTACTATATAATGCTTTGTAAATTTCTTACCTACCGCACGAAGCTTGTTTCCCTCTATACGCTGACGTTGAATAGTCACATCATAGGACAGGCGCTCAAGACTGGTCTCATAGGTACAGCCAAAATCTCCAGTCTGATCGTAGCTGTCGCAATTGCCATGCGCATCATCCATCGTCATGGTTTTTTCATTATACGGCATAACAGCTTCCACAGATAAATATGAATCAGAGGTTTCATTCCCCCGATATGGTCCGTTCTTATATCCCTCTGGATCAAAGCGCAGCTTGAACTGATCTCCCACAGCATCCACACGCCATGCATTCTGACTCATGGTGCTAGAGCTGGAGAAATTTGTGTCCGCGATATAAAAGGAATATGCGAAGTCCCGAATCGCCTCAGGGTCTCCTATACGTTCCCCCTCCTGTGCAATCGTAGACAACGCGACATGGAAATCATTGCGCCTTGTGTAAATCAGCTGAGAAAATAGGACAATGAGACAGAGCAAGCCAATCGGCAGATACCCCATATATTTTTTCATCATGCACCACCATCCAACGGAGAAGTAAGATCCCTCAGCCTACGCCTCTGTGTATTCAGAAAGGAGAAAATGATATTATCATATGAATTACTTGATGTCGCGTCCGACAGTGCCAGATACGTATCATCGTTGTAATCGCCATACAGAAAGCTGTTATACAGAACCTTTTTATTTGTCTGTGCACTCACATACAGTCCGTTATCATCATTCAGCTGAATACTATACAGAATCTGCTTCCCGCGATCATAATGCATACTGGTATACAAGCTATAGGATCCGTACATGGATGTATCCGTGTGGATATCCATCACAATGCGATCCAGCTTCTGGAAGGCATCGTCCTTTACATCGTATACTACAATCGTATACTTCATGGTATCGTATAACGATTGAAGCTGAAATAACAGTGTCCCCTGATCCTCACTCACCATGACCTTGCTGATTTGATCAAGATCCATTTCCAACCGAATTTCATCTAGCAGCTTTCCTTCTGTGGAATACAGACGGCCGTACAGCTTACCGCCCTCCTCCTCGACGACTGCCAGATGATCATTTATTGCACACATAGAAATCAGGGTGCCCTTTTTTATATCCTTTTGAACGATTTGCGTAACCTTACCCTGTGCATCAACCTTGTAAATTCCGGTTGGATCGTTATCAAATTTCAGATTGCCAAGATTCACATCAAAATCAAGCGCACGCACACTTACATAGAAATCATCTTTGATTTTAATATCATAGATCGTCTGCAGGGCACTTCCCTTCAGATTTCCATATATATCATCTGCATTCCCTCCGCCATATGTAGAATAGATGGAGATGTCATCCTCATCCTGGCCTTCCTGCAGGGTATAATTGACTTCGATATCCTTTTTACCACTTTCCGAACGCAAAATCGCACGTTTCCTTACCTCCGGAAAATTTACTATATTTCCATATCCGTAACTGCTGTTGTCGAAGATAATATCATAGGTCAGATGATCTACCTTTCCGGAATATGTGCAGAATGGAATCCCATCGTCATAGGTGGAGCATTCCTTTGTCATAGCCCCGGTATTCATTGTTTTTGCATCATAGCGTGCCTGTGCATACATATACAGCATTTGCTTCTCTGCGTTTTTTTTCTCATACTCCATATAGCCTGCAGGGTCATAGGTCGTTGTAAACGTATCCCCAACCGCATCTACGCGCCATATGTTTTCCAGTGCATTTATGTTCCTGATTGACGGATAATCGTCCATGATATAAAAGGAGTATTTCAAATCCTTGATAGTATCTGGATCACCAACGCTTTTATTTTCCTGTGCTGCCACCGTGCTTAGTCCGATAGCAAAATCATTCCGCTTGCTGTAGACCAGAAGAGAAAAGACAATGATTATACTCAGCATACAGAGCGGCAGATACCCCATATATTTTTTCATATCCATCACCTGCCTACCATGCACATTTTCGTGTTTTCCGATACAGACCTGCAATCATGACTGCCCCCAGTATACACAGATACAAACGGTACCAGCCCTTATAAACGAACACATCATAAAATTTTAATATCTGCAGCGTGAGTCCTGTCGGCTCCTCACCTAACGACATTGACATATTCATACCGAGAAAATAAATCACAAACGGAAACAGCACATACAACACAATCATGAACAGCGCCGTTTTATTTTTACGGAAGCCAAATCTTCCGATACATACGACAAACAAAGACATCAGAACACTGTACAGCAGCTGCGTCAGATACCCGCTGATGCTCAAAGGAAGAAACATTCCGGTATAATACTGCGTCCGCGTCATGGAGAGGAAAAATCCGTTGTGTAACAAATGCTGCGGAGATTTCATTTCATACAGCTGATAGCCCGCATAATAGACGATGCTCTGCAATACGTACAATGCATACAGACTCAGCAGGGTGAATAAAACATTTGAAATGATCAAATCCATGCGTGAAACAGGGAGAATCAGCTCTCTGTCCTGTACATTGTATTTCCAGTGCAGCCGTTTCAAGTCAAATATAGAATACAGCAGCCACAAAAGCACAAGGACGGGGAAGGTAAGTGCACACGTCGGGTTTAAAAGAAATTCATTATAATAGCCTCTCTGGAAATAGCTTATATCTTTCAGCATGATCGTGATCAGCGGCAGTGCAATCAAAGTCACAGCAAACAAGGCGTAAATTTTCCCGGTGCGGTGAAGCTGATAGTACATCAGCTTGGAAATTTGCTCTCTATGCGTCCGGAAGTTCAACATGTGACTCACTTCCTTCCTCAAACAGCAGATTCACGCGATTTGGATCATATTTTTCGATATCGTTTAAGCATTCCTTCAAGGTGATTCCCTGCTCGTGCAGTTCCTCCATGACCACATCCTGTACAATTCTGCCACGACGCAATACCACCGCACGGTCGATGACCTGATCGATGTCATCTATATCGTGAGAAGATATCAGCACGGTTTCCTCATCGTTCAACAGACTCAGCAGCATCTTGATTGAATCCTGCTTTGAGAAAACATCCAGATTGGAAAATGGTTCATCCAGCAACAGCAGATGTGCCCCCTGAGAGAAGCCGGCGGCGATTTCCACCTTCAGCTTTTGACCGGCAGACATTTTTTTCAGCTTTTTACGGCTGTCAATTTCAAAGTGCTGCAGGATGCGATCATAGCGGTTGCTGTTGAAATGCGGGTAGAAATCCTTCAGAAATACGCCATATGCCTTCGGACTCATATCCGGCAGAAAGCTCAGTGTATCCGTGATATAGGCGATATCTGCAAAGATATCCTTGATCATCTGTTCCTTCCACTGTATCGTGCCCTCCTGATAGGGCAGAAGCTGCAAAATCGTTTTTATCAGCGTTGTCTTTCCACTTCCGTTGCTTCCCACCAATCCGATGATCTGCCCCTTTTCACAATCCAGACAGATATCGAATACCCCCTGACCGTTTCCGTAATCCTTTGTAAGATGTTCAATATGCAGCATACTAAGTTCCCTCGCTTTCTGTATTACTCAAGTAGTACACTTTTTATAAACGAAAAATCAGATGTCCCAACGTGTGCTCAGAATTGCAATCACCTTTTGAAACGGTAGTCCGCATTCCCGGCAGTTGGCGATAAATTCATCCACGGTTTCCTGAATCATTTCCTGCTGTAGGCGCTCCATGATCTGCTCATCAACGTATACAACGCTTTTTACATTGCTGATTGTCCGTAGGATTCCTTCCTCCTCCATCAGCTTATACGACTTCTGCACCGTGTTGGGATTGATGGACAGTAAGGAGGCCAGCTCTCTTCGTGACGGCAGCGGCGTATAGGCTATAATGCTTTTATTCAGAATTTTACGCTTGACATGCTGGATGATTTGAAGATAAACGCTTGTTTTATTATTGAGCTTTAGATCGCTGAATACGTTCATCGTATCACCTCTTCAAGTGTATTATACAAGTAGTACACCACTTTTGTCAATATCTTTTTAGCTATATATACATATAACATCCTATATTTCCGCAGACCTTACAAGCACAGGCAAAAGCCGTGCCGGGCGCAATCTTTTCAAACAGATGAGGGCTGCAGTGGACAGCGCCTGCTGAATCCGCATATGGGACTACACGAAATTGTATTTTCTAAACCAAAAGCCCTCAGAAACAGCAGCGATCAGCTGTATGTCGGGTTGCACAACGCATAATAAAAAAGCTGTTTCTTCTTGCATGCAGCAAATAAGAAACAGCAGGCAGGGGGTACTAACAGCTTACCATAGGGCAACCTCTGTCATCCCTGCCGTAATACACATTGCGTCGAGGTGAAAATATCCGGTTTCCACAACACCTGCAATATGCATAAGCTCTTCATGAGCATCCTGAATTGTGTGGGCTGCAGGGATGCTCACATCCAGAATATAATTCTGATTATCTGTAAGAAATGTCCCATCCCTTCGCATACGCAGCTTCACAGCATATCCCAAATGCTCTAGCTTTCGCTGCACGAAGGAGCGGGAAAACGGTACGATTTCCACTGGAAGTGCATAGTCCTCGATCGTTTCCACACGTTTGCTTGTATCCATGATCCAGATTACCTGCTTTGCCTCCTCGGCAAGTATCTTTTCACGCACAAGGGCACCGCCGCCACCCTTGATCACCTGTTTTCGTGGATTGATCTGATCAACACCATCAATGACAAGATCAATGTGATCGATGACATCCGGCTCCACTACCCATAAGCCTGCCTGTTCCGCCCGCTTTTTGGAGACAAGGGAGGAGGAAACAATTTGAAGCTGCTGTCTATCCTTTTGTCTTCCCAGCTCTTCAATCAGCCAGCGAACGGTACTTCCCGTTCCCAATCCCAGCACCATATGATCGTGCACATAGGCTGCAGCCTGCTGTGCACTGCGTCGTTTTAATTCTTCCAGCTCAGACATCGGCATGTGACCAGGTATGCTGATGCCGCTGCAGCAGCTCATCCGCTTCCTTTGGTCCGACACTGCCAGCCATATAGGTGGCAAGGGGCAGCTGCTCTTTTCGATAGCGCTGTCGCAGCTGTTCTACATAATTCCAGCTGCTTTCAATCTGATCCCACTGTGAGAACCAGGAGATATCCCCCTGTACAGCAGCTGCCAGCAAACGCTCATAGGCCTCCGGCGTGTTGATGCGATTGATATCGGAGCAGCTCTGACAAAAGTCCATACTGGTCACTACAATTTCATCACTGTCCCCCGGCTTCTTGATATTGAACTGAAAGTATACACCCTCTGTAGGCTGAATACGGATCAAGAGGACATTGGCAGCCACATCCGGATTCGTTTTCTTAAAGGTGATGACAACCTCCATTTCACGCTCCTTCAGCTTCTTTCCTGTTCGGATGTAAAACGGCACATCCTTCCAGCGCTTATTATCCACAAACAAACGTAGAGCCGCATAGGTTTCCGTCATGGAATCATCCGCCACACGATCCTCCTTCTGATATTGAAAATACTGCCCCAGCACAACACTGTCCTTCAGATCCAGCTGTTCCACCGGTCGAAGCGCATGCAGAACATCCAGCTGCTTCTGATGCATATCCTCACCGAAGAAGGAAGACGGCTGTTCCATGGCTGTGATACTTAAAATCTGAAACAGATGATTCTGCACCATATCCTTTAAAGCACCGCTTTGATCGTAATAACCCCCGCGGTTTTCCACACCGACCGTCTCCATGGCACTGATCTGCACATGCTCGATATAGTTAGCATTCCAAACATCCTGAAAAATCGGATTCATAAAGCGAATTGCCTGCATATTACGCACCATTTCTTTTCCCAGGTAATGATCGATATGGAAAATGCGCTCTTTTGTGAAGAAGCGTTCCAAATCCTCATTCAGGACTCTGGCAGATTCCAGATCTTCTCCAAACGGCTTTTCGATGATGACCTTGCCTCTGCAGGCTTTTTCCACCTGCTCCAGACCTTTTGCTATCACTGCAAAAAAGCGTGGTGCCACAGCAAAATAGAAGACATGATTTTGCAGCTGCTGTTCTTTGTAAAACGCATTCAGCTTCTCATAGTTTTTAAGCTCTGTAAAATCCATCTGTACATAATGAATCCGCTTGGCAAAGCGTTCAAATTCATCTGTGCGGTATGGAAGACGTGCAAACTGCTTGATCCAGCCTGCCGCCTCCTCACAATAGCCTGCATGATCGTAGTCTCTGCGTCCGATGATCACGATGGAGAAATCCTCTTCCAGCTTGCTTTGCGCCTGTAGATTATACAGCGCAGGCAACAGCTTACGAAAGGTCAAATCGCCGGTTCCTCCGAATATGGTAAAGGTCAGCTGCTTCATGCCCACCGCCTCCATTCATGGTGAAAGCTGCCTTCCTCATCCACGCGCTCAAAGGTATGCGCTCCGAAATAATCTCGCTGCGCCTGAATCAGATTAGCTCCGACATGCTTTGCACGAAACAAGTCCAGATAGCTGATGGCATTGGCCATCGCAGGAACCGGAATACCACTCAATATCGCCTGTGCACCAATCTGTCGTAAATTCTTTTCATAGGAAACAATGCGATCCCTGAAAAAGGAATCCAGCAGCAGATGCGACAAATCCGTTTGCTGTTCATATGCTCTGGTAATATCATTTAAAAATTTTGCCTGTATAATACAGCCGGCACGGAAGATGGACGCGATTTTTCCTAACGGAAGCTCCCAGCCATAGGCAGCACTTGCCTGCTTCAACAGGTCAAATCCCTGTGCATAGGCGATAATCTTTGCTGCATATAAGCCCTGACGAACCTCCTCTTGAAATGCATCCGGATTGGAAATCTCTGCAATTTCAATATGCGGATACTGATTCCCGGCTTCTTTTCTATTTTCATTATTGGACATAACACGGGTATTTCCGGCAGCTGTGATCATGGAAACATCCACCCCCTGCTTCAGGGCTTCGATGCTTGTCCAGCGTCCTGTCCCCTTCTGCTGTGCAGCATCCCTTATACAGTCTACCAGCGCTTTGCTTCCTTTATCGTCCTGCTCCCGGAAGATATCGGAGGTGATGTGAATCAGAAAGCTGTTCAGCTCTCCCTTTTGGTACTCGCTGAATATCTGCGCAAGCTGTGCATTGTCAAAATGTCCGACGTGCTTCAACAGCAGATAAGCCTCCGCAATCAGCTGCATATCCGCATATTCAATACCGTTATGCACCATTTTCACATAGTGCCCGGCACCGTTTTCTCCAATGTAGGTACAGCAGGGCGTACCATCCTCCGCACGCGCTGCGACAGCCTCCAGAATCTCTCGGATTTCCTCATAGGCCGCTTTGTCTCCACCGGGCATAATGCTCGGTCCAAAACGCGCACCATCCTCACCACCGGAGATTCCCACACCGAAATAATGCAGTCCCTGTTCTTTCAGATATGCCTCTCTGCGGATGGTATCCTCGAAGAAGGAATTCCCGCCATCCAGAATCATATCCCCCTGCTCCAGCAATGGAATCAACTGTTCTATGATGGCATCCACTGCTTTTCCCGCCTTTACCATCAGCATGACCTTACGCGGCTTTTCCAGTGATGTGATCAGCTCCTCCAGTGTGGAGTACCCTGTGAAATTTTCATGCGGCCAAGTTTCCAGCATATGCTCTGTCACCGCATAGCTGCGGTTATAGCCGCCTACCTTATATCCATGATCTGCCATGTTCAATGCAAGACTTCTGCCCATGACAGCCAGACCTACCATACCAATATTGTTCGTTCTCATACGTTTTTCCTCCTATTCGTAAAATACGATGCTGACACCCTCCGGTATCGTATCCGTATGTGCCGTTTCCTCCAGCATTCCGGTTATGCAATCAATTTTGAAGGCAACCAGATTGTTGCTGCTGCGATTTGCGGCAAACAGATAATCACCCTGCGGGGACAGATTGATATCACGCGGATGATCACCGCCGCTGGAAATACGCTGCAAGATGCGCCATTGAGCAATATCAATAACATACAGCTGATTGATTCCGCGTACAGAGACATACAGCGTATCGCCACTGCTGCTGATACGGATTGCAGCACCTCCGCCCTGCTCGCCTTCTTCAAGCAGAGAAAGCTTTCTTGTGATGACACCACCCTGTTCCATATCCATTTCAAATACTTCACAGCTGTCTTCACTGATCATATACAGGAATTTCCCATGATCATCCAATACACCGTGACGGATACCGGTCCCCTTTGGAAAGGAAATAGCTCGTATCAGCTCCATGCTTGTGCGATCATACACATAGACACGATCCAGCAGCCGGCAGGGAACCAGAATGGTGGCGCCAGTCAGAATCGCCTGATGAGCACCTGCTTCATGCTGAATATGCACGATGCGTTCCTCCTGCAGCCCGTCAGCACTTAAACGATAGCGTATCAAGGTACCGTCATGATAATTCACGGTATATACACACGCATCATCCTGCACGACATAGCAGGCGGTACTGTTTTCCAAGCCTGCAAGCAGCTCCCTGCCATCCGCAAGTACGCAGAGTCTGGCATCCGCAAGCTGTGTGGGAAATGCCAGTCTGTTTTTATAATATGACAGATACTTTGCATCCTTGACCGGATAAAACAAATCTGTCTTTACAAACGCATCCTTCTGCACATCATACAGGAAGGAATAGATTCCTTTTGCGGGCGCATAGGTTCCCACAAAGCCTTTTATTTCATTCATAGTGAATACCTCCAGTATTTACTTTATTTTTTAAAGTCACCTTCTATACCTATCATACAAAAGTATTTCCATAAATGCAAACATCATGCACAAAAGAAATAAAACACGCTGAAGGCTGATGATGCTTTTCTATATATATTGTAAATCCAACCGCACGCCAACAGAGTCACCGCAGGACAGAAGCACAGACCAGCACCGCTTGTAACAGCCTTTTGTAATTCCACAGACCTTTTTGTCTCTTTCTATGATATGCAGCGAACTGTTTATGACAGGAATACATGTAGAAAATTCCTTTCCACTTCCAGACTTTCTCCGATATCTGATCACAGGACGCTATCCGACAGTGAATCACAGCCTGTACAAATACATTCAATATTTTAAGCATACCATCGTATGAAATCATGGAGGCAGATAAGGCGTACTGCCACTGGTATACATGAAATACTAAAAAAAGTCCGATCCCAGGACTTTCTTTCTAAACATGAAATCATCTGCTGCAGCGGTTTCAAGCGGAAGGCAATCCCCTCAGTCATGATACCGATAGGCACCGCTTCCCTTTTTATTCTCATAAAACCGTTTCTTATCCTCATACATATTCTCATCGGCTTTGCGAATGACTGCATGAATATCTGCACAGTCCTTCACCCACCGGTATCCGATGGCAGCACTGCAGCTGCTTTTCGCAAAGCTGTCACGCAATCGCTCCAGCTGCTCCAAAAAGGCAGCTTCTTCTACACCGCAACAGATAATCACAAATTCATCACCGCCGATTCGATAGAAATCCCCTTGCTGAAAGCCAGTCCTGATCACGTTAGCGCACGCCTTCAGTAGCTCATCCCCTGCATCATGTCCGAGGTGATCATTTGTTTCCTTCAATCCATTCAAATCCAGATAAACAACACCCACTGCGTCCTGACAGGCATTGAAATTCGCTAAATCCTGCATATAGCGGTTTCGATTGTAAAAGGATGTCAGCTCATCCAGATAGCTTAACCGATACAGCGCTTTTTCATCCTCATCCCGGCGCATCGCCAGCATGACATAGTATCGCAGTGTTTCCATAAAGGTCACGGCATTTTCAATCCGCTGTGCATCCATATTATCCAGACCAATCAGACCTGCTAGCCGGTTATCAAATTCCAGCGGCACCATAATCAGTCTGTTGATTGCCTGAAGCTTCAAAAACTCATATTCCTTCTTCATATCTGCCTGTAATGCTTCCACATCATGAATAACAACATTCCTCTGATGCTCAAACTGTGTAAGCCATATACGGAAATCCTCCTGATTCAGATTTTGAAGCTGCTGAATCTGCGGATGAACTCCCTCATCACACCATTCTGCCGTATTGGATATACTGTCGTCATGCAATAAGAAAACATACGCACGCTCCGCATGAAACAATCTCCCCAGCTGTTCCAGCACGTGATTCGTTGCCTGTGACAAATCCGGATTGCGGTACAGCTCACGGATACAGGAAACAAGCACCTGATCCCTTTCCAGACGGTTTTTCAATGCCAGCTTCTCATTGACGGAATCTGTGATATCAAAAGCGATTTCCATACGGGCCGGGTGCCCCTCCCATTCAAGCAAGCGATCCTTCAACAGATAATGCCGCTTTGTTAAAGGATTTGTATATTCCCAGGTATATGTCTCATCGTCTTTTAGAATATGATTCGGACAAAAGGCGCAGGGCTGATCGAAGCCCTGTAATGTTTTATAGCATTTCAAATGCTGCTGCTGATCGATATGAAAAATCTCCTTACCGGCCTCATTGATAAATAGCAAATCGTATGTATTGACATCGGATATGTACATCAGCTCCGACATTTCATTGATTGGTACCAGCAGCTCCTGAAAACGCCTGGCGAGCTTTTCGCTTTCCTGCCTGTTTTTATCTTCCGCAAGCTGCAGCAGTTTCCGTCTTCTTTCCTGATAAAAGGCAAATACAGTACAGATTCCCGCAAGCACGATAAATATGATGTTGGTATAAATCAAAATATTTCTGGATTCCTGAACTGTATCCTCAGTATACACCTCGGCAGCCAGCACACATTCATCGGCAAGCGCAAAGTATTCCTCACTCAGCGAAAATAAACGTGTTCCGCTGACCTCTCCCTTGCGATAGCGGTATATCTCCTGCTTGATTTGCTTCCAGTCCTGCTCCATCCTTAAAAGCAGGGTATGATAGTGTTCATCATCGATCCGTACAAGGTCGTATTCCTCACTGCTGTTGCACAAGCCATCCAGAATATCATCCAGACGCTGAATCAGAGCATCATCCGGCGTGTGGTTCAATTCCTTTTTGATCAGTCGCTGCGTGGCACCGCGGACAATTCCCGTGTAGTTGATTACACGCGCATTGCCTTCCAGACTGCTGTTTGACTGAACAGACATCACTCCGGTCACAAGCAGAGCTATGCATAAAAGCAGCGGTATGATCCATATTCTTATATTTGATAATAGTCTTTTCATGCATTGCTCCTCCATTTCTTGGGGACTGTGTACAGCAGGTATGCAAGCTGCAGCGGTTGTACTGCATATACCTGTGCCATGGAGATAGTGAACGGATGCAGCTGTATTCCAATCAATAGCGGTATGCCTCTATGCCTATGATTCGCAAACACAGTGTGCGCTGAGCGAATAGCTAGGCCTGATTCCAAGTTCCCCCGATAATATTTACAATTTTTGACATCTTTTGATTTAAGTATACAGTTCATAATTAAGTTTTACAATAGAAAGTCACTTTCTCCGCATGATAATGATATATATTCCCTGAATCCAGCTTTCATCAGCATTTTTCACGATAGCTTTCAGCTCTCGCATACTTCCCAAAAGCAGCCGCAAAAAAAGGATGGAAATCCCTACCATCGGGTACGCCATCCTTCTGAAATGTATATGGGCAGCTTTCTTTAGCTGAATTTTCTTGTTATCGGCTTTATCGCCTTGCATACCAGCAGGGTCGCAACAGCTCCCAAAATCGCCTCAGCGATTCCATTGGTTGCCACAACGCCAAGCAGAACTGCAATCAATGCTTCATACGCCACCTGAATGGCATCCGCATAGGCGCTTCCAAAGAACAGATAGATACCGCCAAGCACCAGGACGGTATTTGTAATTGCTCCGGTTAATGCTCCGGCAATGATTCCAACGGTTTCATTAACCCCCTTCTTACGAAGCTTTTCATAAATAAGCCCAGCCAGATAGCCCAGCAGAATTCTCGGTATGAAGGCAATGAGCAGACTCATCCAGTTTCCCTGAATACCTCCGAACGTTATGAAAGGGGAAAAGCAGAATGAGGTCAGTGTCGGTCGGAATGTCGCATTCAGCACACTGGTCAGTCCGAATACAAAGCCCAGCTGTGCACCTGCTTTTTTACCGAGTGCAATCCCGGCGATAATGACAGGAATGTGCATGGTCGTTGCACTGATCGGCCCAATCGGCAGATAGCCTAGGGGAGTGACTACCAGTATGATCTGGATAGCCAAAAACATGGCCATGATGGACATGTACTGCGTTTTTTTCGATTTCATATGTGTCCTCCTACTCTCGCTCTCTTATGGATGCGATGTTTATCGAAAGATGTCCTACCGTATTGTCCCATTCTTTACAGGTCCAGACAGATCCTGCCAGAATATCTTCTATATACGGATGACGCATCTATTATAATACAATTCCCATTCTCTGCCAATAACTTTGTGTAACTTTTCACATGATACCGATTACATAGACTTCTGCATTTTTCGTGTGCTATCATAGGGATATATAAAGGAGGCAAAATCATGGAAAGGAAAGCTTTTACGGTGCTCCCCCTGCGTGAACAGCCGCAGCTTCTGCAGGTGGCAGCCCAGTGGTTTCACAGCAAATGGCAGATTCCCTGTCAGGCTTATGTGGAAAGTATGCAGGCGTGTAGGACAGGTACTGCCTTCCTTCCGCAATGGTATGTGATCCTGGATGCATCAGGAACCATCATCGCCGGTGCAGGTTTGATCGCCAATGATTTTCATGAGCGTAAAGATTTGACGCCGAATGTATGCGCCCTGTATGTTGAGAAAGCGTGGCGGGGGAATGGATATGCAAGGATGCTGCTGGATTACATTCGCAGGGAGGCAGGCAGGGAAGGGCTTTCGCAGCTTTATCTCATCACTGACCACACCGTATTTTATGAGGCCTGCGGATGGGAATATGTATCCATGATCAAAGAGGACAGTGGCAATTCTATACGGATGTACACCGCCAAAGCCCTGTAGGTATAGAAAGCTTTACAGGAATTTGTTACTTGCATAAAGCTTTGAAGGCTCTTCATCTTCCTGAGATATCATAGAATTTAAGGAGGAGCATAAGGACAGAAGAAACTCAGTCTGCTGTAAAAGCCGGTTCCTTTTCAGCCTATAATTTTAAATGTATACGATACTATGTATGTTAAGGATATCTACAGGATACGTTCAATCCATTTGATTGACAAGCGGTTTCTATCAAAGTTTACATATGTGACATTCAGCTGCTAAAAAGCAAAAAAGACAATATCCGTACATATGCCAGATGCTGTCTTCTTCATTTATTTTATTCACTTAATCTCTTTTCCAGTAAGTGCAGCCTTGCATAGCCATCCAATACCTGTATCAGGCCAAGATCACGATATCCATGCTTTTCAAACCAGTTTTTCGGCCCATTGGGAAACGTGCTTTTCTCATCACAGATTACAAGTATTCTTCGATAGGCTTTACACAGCTCTTTCTCCAGACACTGCAGAGGCCAGGCTTTATAATCTGCCTCCTCACTGGAATGATATACACAGGTAAGAAAAGCGGTATGTGCATCCTTAGGAATCGGATAAGGAACCTGATTGGATGGCATCCATTCAGCGCCGCCTACGATATGCCCCTGCAGCTGATGGACAAGGCCAAATGTGGTAAGTCCGCAGGAAGCTAGAAAATCTGATTTTCGCTTTATCTGACCGCAGTCTGCACACATTGTACACCCCTGACTGGTCAATGGCAGAATATCGCTGGTAAGTGGAAGCAGACTCCCTCTTTTTTCCTCATGTGACTGTTCGATTATAAACGGCTCCTCTCTTGTGATGGTTCCGTTTCGTATTCCCTTTAGTACCGCAGCGGTAACAGGTCCATACCAATACAGCTGTTGATTGAATATTGTTAAAAAAGGATAATACAGCTGTTTTTCATATGCCAGCTTTTCCTGTCCCGTTATATCAATGCAGGTCACATCATCCATGGCAGAGCATTGAAACAGCTCCAGCATTTCCGCAATGATAGGACACTGACAGCCCCAGTGATAAAAGGTTATTTGCATACGATATCGCAATGAGCTGGAAGACCATAAGCTGCTTTCGCATGTAAAACTGCACGTTTGATCGCCTGTGCCATCATTTCCGTTGCAAGCATGCCTACAGCATCAGGCATAACCTCAACCTCGCCGCTGCTTAGTACGAATATAGAATCTCCATCACTCATCGTATGAACGGGATGAATCGCTCTGGCATAGCCGTTATGTGCAATTCCTGCAATCTTGGTGCATTGTGCCTTGTCCAGCTTTGCATTGGTCACAATACAGCCGATTGTCGTATTCCCTTCCGGCAGTTTTCGCATAGCGTCCATTTGCTGAAACAAAACATCCTGTGCCTTCAAAATAGATTTACTATGGGAATCATAAACACCTGCCAGCAGCTCATTTGTTTCATAATCCACAACATTCCCACAGGCATTCACAGCTACAATGGCAGCTACCTGCAGATCGCCAACCTGTACACCGCAGGTACCGATACCGCTTTTCATAGCATGCTCAAAGCCCAGCAGCTTTCCAACGCTGGCTCCTGTCCCAGCTCCGTGATTTCCTTCTAAAACTGTATCATTTTCTGCATCCACACATGCTGCATAGCCCATTTCCTTATCTGGCCGGACATGTGCATCACCAACTGATAAATCAAACAAGCTCGCACCGCAGACTATAGGAACCTTGGCTACCTGCATGTCAAAGCCTGCATCGTGTTCTTCCAGATACTGCATGGCACCGCTGGCAGCATCAAGACCGTAGGCACTGCCTCCACTCAGCATTACGGCATGAATCTTCTGTACCATGTTGATAGGATGCAACAGATCGGTTTCCCTGGTAGCCGGCCCGCCGCCTCTTACATCAACGCCCGCAACAGCTCCCTCTTGGCATAGGATAACGGTACAGCCAGTTCCCGCCTCCTGATCGTCTGCCTGACCAACCTGAAAGCCCTTGATATCTGTAATTTTTATTTCCTTCATGTTTGCTCACCTCTGCCATTATTGTATCATAAAGCGGTTCCTACTAAAAAGATTTTATGGGAAAGAGCTTATGAAATATACCATTCACACAGTTAAACCATGTGCGAACGCCACAGCGTATAATAACGGCGGTAAAAATAGCAACATGATTCTGCATGAAAATACTTTAAAATCTTTTGATTGCAGTTATTTACGGGATAAAAAAGCCGTCTCCTACAACATTCTGATAATTTATACGGAAAGATCCTATAGAAGATTGTATAATGGTTTGCATGCTCATTTGTCTTTTAGTTTAGAATTTTGATAAATATCAATATCAGATTATTTTCATTGATGAGTAAGCATGGACCAACAGAAATCTGATCAATCAATATCAAATGCGCAATGAGCAGGGAGAGAATGAAAGCTACTATCCGCTCATCCTTCGTACCTATATTCATATGCCGGCAATCAATGACATCGTAAAGGAGAAGGAAATGCAGAGGTTGAATGACTTTGAACAAT
>ERZ781275.96-NODE-96-length-104556-cov-24.130037_pt1 | contig 104556 bp, 88 predicted proteins | sample MGYA00375853_ERZ781275 | MGnify/ENA primary metagenome ERZ781275 (study PRJEB29790, sample SAMN03653691) | human gut metagenome | host: Homo sapiens | place: USA: Dallas, Texas | collected 2012-07-23 | study: EMG produced TPA metagenomics assembly of the Gut...
GAGAGGACACGCATCTGGACGGTCACTTTAGCGCCCCAAAATAAATTATAGAACCTCCCAAACTTGATGGAGTAGTTTAATAGTTACGTTTGTTTTTTTCACGTGTTCGTCTCCTTACACTATTACGAATATTGGTATTATAATCCTTTAAAATATAAAAATAAAGCCTTTTCTCGAATTATTTTCTTATTATCATAAAAAATGTTTTCCTTTTAAAAAAAGTCCCCTGCTTCCTCAAAGAAAGCAAGGGACAGGACAAACTTATTCGTCATCGACAGAACCCACGGGGATATCCGGATGGAAGATCATTTCAATGACAAGGAAGAGGACCGGTACGAGGAAGATAGAAAGGAGCGTGGAACTCATCATCCCCCCGATGATGGCCGTACCAATGGAGATACGGGACCCGGATCCAGCGCCGGAGGCCCACGCAAGGGGCACAGCACCAATGACCGTTGAGAACGCCGTCATAAGAATCGGGCGCAGACGAACCTTGACCGTATCAATCAGAGCCGGCAGGATAGCACGGCCATTATCGACACGCATCTTTGCGTATTCTACGATCAGGATGGAGTTCTTGGCCGACAGACCAATGAGCACAATCATCCCGATCTGCATGTAGATATCGGCAGACAGTCCACGCAGATACTGGAATCCGACGCAGCCCATGACCGCCGTCGGCACACCAAAGATGATGCCAAGGGGCAGGGACCAGGATTCATAAAGAGCGGACAAGCAAAGGTAAACGAAAATCAGGGACACGGCAAAGATCATGTAGGACGAGGACCCTGCATCTCGTTCGTCACGGCTCTGGTCAACCCATTCATAGGTGTAGCCGCTTGGAAGATTCTGTTTCAGGACTTCATCGATGGCACTCATGGCGTCACCGGTGGAATAACCCGTTGCCGGACTGCCGGCAATCTTAGCGCCGCGGGCGTTATTGAAACGCGTAATAACCGGCGGTGCCTGAATTTCCTGCGAGGTTACGACGGCAGACAGCGGAATCAGGTCACCTGAAGTATTTTTCACAAAGATATTGGAAAGCTGTTTCGTATCGGCACGATATTTCTTATCTGCCTGGATGACGACTTTCCAGGTTTTCCCCAAGAGGTTGAAGTCGTTGACTTCACTGCCGCCGAGGTTTGCCTGAAGGGCCGTTGTTACGTTGGAAACAGGGATATTGAGACTTTCTGCCTTTTCGCGGTCGAGATGGAACTCAATGGATGGCGTGTTATTGGAAAATGTCGTATAGGCCATTCCGACTTCCGGACGCTGGTTGATGAGGCCAAGGAGCTTATTAACATCCTGAGTCATTTCGCTGGTGTCCTTACCGACCGTATCCATGATGTAAAGGCTGAGGTTACCCGTATTGCTCATGCCCGGCAGGACAGCCATGTTGAAGGCGCGCACCGTGGCTTCCGGTGCATCGGCACCCAACGCCGCCACCTTATTGATGATTTCCTGGACCGACTGACCGTTCTTGCCTTCACGATCCCCAATGTCATTGAGCTTAACCGGGATGAGGACCCCGTTTGGCTGACGCGTCGAGGACAGGATATCGATACCGATGATCTGCATGACGTGACGGACGCCGGGAATCTCAGCAATCTTGGCTCCGAAGGATTCCGTAAAGGCCATGGACCGGTTCGTGGAAGCAGCCGCTGGCAGGGAAGCTGACACCAGCATGAAGGACTGGTCTTCATCCGGCACGTAAGCCGTCGGGATCATCTTGAAGAAGAACCCAATCAGGCAGAAGACAACGAGCATGCCGGCAAGCCCTACTTTATAATGGCTCAACAGTTTTTTCGAAAGGCCGACATATTTTTCCGTCGCCCATTCAAGGGCGCGGTTAAATACATCAAAGAGTTTCCCAATCGGCCCCGTAGCTTTCTTGAGGTCCTTTTTCGGCTTGATGACAAGCGCGCTGACAGCTGGTGACAAACTCATGGCAACGACAGCGGAAAGGGATAGGGCGACCACGATGGTAAGAGCGAACTGTTTATACAGAACGCCCGTTGCCCCGCCCATAAAGGAAACTGGCAGGAACACGGCAAGGAGCACGAAAGCCGTTGCCACAATAGCGCCCGATACGCTGCGCATAGCGGCGAAAGTAGCTTCCTTTGGACTCATGCCCATTTCATCGACGTTATATTCAACGGCTTCGACAACAACGATGGCGTCATCGACGACGATACCAATGGCCAGCACCAAAGCAAACAACGTCAAGGTGTTGATGGTAAAGCCAAAGATATAGAAGGAAGTAAAAGTTCCCAAAAGGGAAACCGGAATGGCAAGGACCGGAATCAGCGTGGCCCGCCAGCTCTGGAGGAAGATCCAGGTAATAAGGACAACAAGGAGCAGGGTTTCAATGAAGGTCACCCCGACTTCCTTCAGGGATTCCTTAACGTATTCCGTATTATCCTGAACGATTTCAATCTTCATGTCCGGTGGGAAGTTCTTTTCCGCTTCCTCAAGGACTTTCTTGATGGCAGCAACCGATTCCAAGGAGTTGGCATCGGAGTTCAGCTGGATGGCGTACTGCATGGCAGGAATCCCATCCAACCGGCCAACAACCCCGTCACTGCGCTTGCCATACTCGACGCGGGCAATGTCACGCAGATGGAGCAGCTGTCCATTGTTGTTTTTTAGAACAATATTGCCAAATTCCTCTTCCGTCTTGAGTCGGCCCTGCAGACGGGCGGAATACTGGAATTCCTGATCGTTTTCTGTAGGACGGGCCCCGATGGAACCAACCGGTGCCTGAATGTTCTGGCTGGTAATGGCCGACTTGACATCGGCGGCCGTAAGGCCATTTTGGGCCATCTTCATCGGATCGAGCCAAACACGCAGGGACAGGTCCGGACCATATTCGTTGACTTCGGAAACCCCATCCACACGTTTCAAGGCATCGACGAACTGCGTCGTGCCATAGTTTTTAAGAAAGAGTTCATCATAAGTCCCATTCGGCGACAACAGGGAGAAATACATGATGGTCTCTTCTGCCTGCTTACTGGTCGTTACGCCATAGCTTGTTACTTCGCTCGGCAAGGACGCATTGGCCTGGGCCACGCGGTTCTGGACCTTGACCATATCCATGTCATCATCCGTACCGAGATCGAACTTGATATCAAGGGTGTAGTTCCCATCGTTATCACTGGTGGAACGCATGTCGACCATGTTGTCAACGCCGTTGACTTCTTTTTCAATTGCCTGGGCAACCGTCTGCTCTACAACCTCAGCGTTGGCACCAACGTAGTTCGTTGATACGGAAATACGGGGGTTGGAAATCTGCGGATACTGGGCAACAGGGAGACTGACGGCGGAAATGGAACCGACAAGGGCGATGATGATGGAGATAACGCAGGCAAAAACAGGATGTTCAATAAAGAATTTTGCCACTTCCTAGACCTCCTTGTCAGCTTGCGCTCCCAGCGCTGGAAGAATCACTCGACGTGTCGAGTTCATCTTCCGTCATGGTTACGGGATCAACCTTACTGTCCTTATTTAGTTTCTGTACGCCTTCAACCACAACAGTTTCCGTACCGTCAAGACCGCTCTTGACGAGCCACAAACGGCCAATGCGGGCGCCAAGTTGGACTTCCTTCATAGAAACGCTGTTGTCAGCATTGACGACATAGACATAATGCTTATAGAGCAGATCCGTAACAGCCCGCTGAGGAACAAGGATGGCTCCAGGTTCCGTCGAACCCACAACGGAAACATTGGCAAACATACCAGGAAGGAGCAGATGATCCGGATTCTGGAAGAGTGCCTTCAAAGTCAAGGTACCCGTTGAATCACTGACGGAACGGTCGACCTGATCGACATATCCCTTATAGGCATAAGTAGATCCATCGGCGAGGGTCAGCGTAATGTCACGCAGCTGATTGCCGTTGTCCGTATTGCCCTTCAACATATCAAGGTAATCACTTTCGGAAACGGAAAAACGCACCCGCATGGGATCGCTGTTGGAAAGGGTCGTAAGGACGGTGGAGTTGGCCGTTACAAATTCCCCTTCAGCCAGTGTATTCGTATCGATTTTCCCTGCAAAGGGAGCTACGATTTTTGTATCGCTGACGTTTACCTGGGAACTTGTCACAAGGGCCTGGTACGCATTGACGCTGGCCTGAGCCTGTTCAAGCGCCGTATTGTACTGGTCTGCTGTCTGTTTGGAAACAGCTCCTTCTTCGTAAAGGCTCTGGTAACGGGCTGCATCACGCTGGGCATTGGCAAGGGAAGCCTGGGCATTGGCTAGATTGGCCTGAGCATTGAGCACATTGGCTTCATAGGCCCGAGGATCGATTTCGTAAAGAAGCTGTCCGGCTTCAACATAATCGCCGCCATTGACATACTTCTTGATAATGGTTCCTGTGACTTTTGACTTAATGGAAACCTGATCCTTTGCTTCAACAAAACCGGTGTACTCATAGGTCAGCGGTGTATCACGCTTGATGGCCTGCATGACCTTGACCTTGACAGCGCTACCAGGAGCGGCTGTTTTCTTGCTGCAGCCGGCAGCTCCCAAGGCAACGAGAAGTGCCAGCCCTAGAGCCATGGCTTTCTTTTTTCCTAGCATTGAAACTCCTCCTAAAATCCTTCCTTGCTGAAGGAAGTGCCCCTAAAGAGGCACTTCCAGCAAGGGAAAGTAAACTGAATCGACAAAAATTCCTATACATTATACCCTATGAAGAGGGTCCCTTCAAATCTCGGATTCTGTTGTTTTTACTTTCTGTTCTTCTTTTTTCTCGGCATTTCTTTCTTTTTCTTCTTTTGACTGGCTAGTCAAAAATTCTTCTTCAAGACGATTCTTGATCATGAAAGGCAATACCTTGTCTTCTTCCAGATCAAATTCCCTGTTGTCGCCATAAAACAGTCCCAACACGGCACCATCATAGTAGAATCCTTTCACGTCTTTTTCCGTGAGGGAAATCCCGGACGCTTGGGCTTCATTGCGAACCATGGTCCAGAACTTGCCCGCAGGCCGGACAAGATCCTTAAGTTCCACCGCTTCCCCGGTCCGCAAATCAAAATTGAAACCTTGGATGATGGGTTCATTCATCTCATGGTCGGAGTAAAGACCCATGACGAGGATACTGGCATAGTTTTTCCCTGCGTACTTCACATCATAGGAAAGATGGAGCCTACTTCCAAAGCTGGCATCGCGGATCTTGCTGCGATAGAACATTTCCATAGCATGGTTCATTTTCCAAGCAAGTTTTGCATCGAACTTTTGGAAATGAGGATAATAGAGATTGCCCACAGGGGTATCAAGAGGCAGAGGGATGATTTCATATCCTGATTTGCCCTTGACGCGGTCACTTGTCTGATAAGCCGGTTTCGTATAGAGCTCGGTCCTGAAGGAAACATCTTGGACCTGCCACGTACCGGCCCGATAAGCCCACAAGGTCCTCACATAGCCAATGGGCGCGGCCTGAACAGCACCAATGACCTTCTGCGTCGTAATGAGGGCATCCACCCCATCGCCGTCCGTATCCATGGGAATGAGTTCACTGATGCCCTGAGCGTAAGGCCGCTGACCGGAAGGAAGGACACGGCCCGTTTCATCAAAGACGTTCAGTGTGTGGTAGGCATCTTCATTGCGGGAAAGATCGACGACGACTTCCTGCATCTTCCCGGGCAGATTAGGGAACTGGAGGCGGGCCCGATAGCCGTCAAGATAGGTTCCTACAATCTGGACACCCCGGTTATCGGCAGCGGTAAAGATTTCATCCGGTTTCTTCCCGGTAAAATCAAGGATACGGAAATCCACCATACCGCTCGTGCCGCCCGTAGGAGCCGCGACGATGACATTGGGTGCGCCGCTGCCGGTCACATCAGCCAGCATGAGATAGGGATCATAACCGCCTAGGTTTTGGGGCCGGATGAAATATTTCACATCCTTTTTCCCGACTTCCTTGACAACAATATAAAGGTCCCCCATAAAAGAGGATTTTTCAACAACGGGATTGCCTAAAAGATCCACAACCTCTTCCTTCCCATCGCCGTCGACATCTCCAATGGCTTCGCTGATGAGCTGGCCGCGCTGAAGCTTGAGTTCCACTTCACGGACCGCCTTCTTGAAAGGAGGCTTGACAGGCACATTGCTGATGGGAGCTGCCAGATTTTTTTGATTGGTCTTTCCCTCTACAGGTGCGGTTCCCTTTTTGGCGGCTTCCTTTTGGCTCCACCCCTCAGCCGCTGTACGGGCGGCTTCCGGAAGAGGTGCTTTTCCTTTAGGAGAGGCTGCTTCCCCCCAAAGGGCGGGCATTCCCAAAAGTCCTGCAAGGACCATGGTAACAAAGGTATGTTTCCTGCAATTCATATCAATAAAACCTCCTCTGCGATGTAGAAGAAAAAGTCAAATTCTTGATGATTGATCTATTATGAACACTTATTTTCTCATTATACTATAGGCCTCACAGAAAAGCACGGGCACGGCCATATTTTTCTTTCTGCAAGGGGGCGTCTGTTTTTTTAAAAAATTCTGTATTTTCCCTTTACAGAAAGTTCCAAGACGCCTATACTTAGAGTCACGTGAGTCCGGAGGACAGTCTCCTCCCCAAAGAAAAGGAAGGTACCTATTATGACCCAGTATGAAGCCATTACGCCTGACATCCTCGATGAACTGAAGGCCATTTCTGGTCACCGTGTCATCGTCGGTGAAGAAATCAATCCTGACTACACACATGATGATATGCCCATCTACGGCCTTGCCATGCCGGAAGTAACCATTGACGTCACGTCAACGGAAGAAGTTTCAGCCATCATGAAAGTCTGTGCCCGCCATCATATCCCCGTCACGGTCCGCGGCGCGGGAACGGGCCTCGTAGGGGGATGCACCCCGGTCCAAGGGGGCGTCGTTTTGTGCACCATGCGCATGAACAAGATCCTTGGTTACGACGAGGAAAACATGAATGTCCGCGTCGAAGCAGGGGTTCTTTTGGCAGACCTTGCCAAGGACGCTGAATCCCGGGGCTTTTTCTATCCGCCCGATCCAGGTGAGAAGTTTGCCACCTTGGGCGGCAACGTATCAACCAACGCCGGCGGGATGCGGGCCGTCAAGTACGGAACGACGCGGGACTACGTAGAAGCCATGACCGTTGTCCTGCCAAGCGGGGAAATCATGCACGTAGGCGCGCCTGTATCCAAATCCTCATCGGGATATAGCCTGCTCCACCTGATGATTGGTTCAGAAGGAACACTGGGCATCATTACGGAACTGACACTGAAACTCATTGCGCCCCCAGCCTGCCACTGTTCCCTTATCGTCCCCTTCGAAAACCTTGCTGACGCCATTGGCTCAGTTCCTGAAATCAAGCACTCGAACCTGAAACCCCAGGCCCTGGAGTTCTTTGAAAAGGAAATGCTTGAAACCACGGAAGCCTACATGGGGACAAGCGTTTTTCCGAAAGTGGTGGAAGGAACCGAAGTCGGCGCCTATCTCCTCATCACCCTTGATGCCGATCACAACGATGAATTGGACCGTCTCGTAGAACAAGCGGCCGAAATGCTCCTGGAAAAAGGCGCTCTTGACGTCCTTGTTGCCGATGTTCCAATGTATCTTGAAAAGACCTGGGCAGCCCGCTCCAGTTTCCTTGAAGGGATTGAATCAATCTATAACCTCATTGATGAATGTGATGTGGTCGTCCCCGTTTCAAAGATTCCGGACTTTACCCTCTACATCCGGGAAATTGCGGAAGGCTTTTCCTTTGACATCCGTATGTTCGGCCATGCCGGCGATGGCAATATCCACGTCTATGCCTGCAAAAAAGGCGCCCGTGAAGACATCCTGCCCTTCAAGGAAGAAACAGAACGTTTCATGCACGCCCTCTACGCCAAAGCGTCCGAATTGGGCGGCCAGATTTCCGGAGAACACGGGATTGGTCTCGGCAAACGGGCTTACCTTGCGGAAAACCTGGGTCCCCTTCCCATTGCCCTTATGCAGGGCATCAAGCAGGTCTTTGATCCAGACCTTATCCTGAACCCCAATAAAGTTTGCTTCTAATCATATAGCAAAAAGGCGAAAGAACCCATCCGGTTCCTTCGCCTTTTTTATTATCCCCAAACCGTCTGGGCAATGTCGCGCACAAGGGCAATCTTCTTCCACTGATCCTCTTCCGTCAGCTTGTTTCCGATTTCCGTCGACGCAAAACCGCATTGGGGGCTTAAGCTGAGCCGGGAAAGCGGAACATACTGGGCCGCTTCCTTGATGCGTTCCCGGATACGTTCCGGATCTTCAAGGTCAGGACGTTTGGTCGTCACAAGGCCCAGGACGACCGTCTTATCTGGTGATACATAACGCAATGGAGCGAACCCACCGGAACGCTCGTCATCAAATTCAAGATAGAGGGTATGAACCTTTTCGCGAGCAAAAAGAAGGGGCGCAATAGGCAGATATCCGCCTCGGGCCGCCCAAGTCGAATGGTAGTTACCACGGCACACATGGGTCGAGATGACAAGGTCAAAGGGCTGGTCCTCCAGGACTCGGTTATTGATGGTAAGATGACGTTCAGCAATGACCTTAAGATTTTCAGTTCCGCCCTGGCGCTGGGTCCAGTACTTCGTGTCGCAGAGCATGGCCCACGTACAGTCATCCAGCTGCAGGCAGCGGCAGCCAGCATCATAAAGGTCACGGATCACGGTTCGATAAGCGGCGACAATATCATCGATGAGCGCGTCCTCGTCAGGATAGATTGCTTTTGTGACCGCGACGTTTTCCTCCCGGTAAAGCTCATCAAGCAAATGCGCCGGAGCAGGGAGAGTTTCCTTTACCACTGTATTTTGATAGGCAAACTGCTGGGTAAAGCGGAAATCATCGACGATGGGATGATGGTCCCCAGAAAGCTTTCCCGTAAGGACTGCCGTATCCCGGCCCGTTTCCTCCCCTTCGAAGAAATAGCCATGGGAAAGGGTTTCCCGCTTGATTCCGCCAAGGCCCCACATAAAATCAAGGTGCCAATATTCACGGCGAAACTCCCCATCCGTCAGGGTGCGCAGGCCAAGAGCCTTTTCCTTGCTGATGAGTTTGCGGATTTCCTCATCTTCCACGCGGCGCAGGGCAGCCTGACCGAGGGTGCCGGAGCGGAACGCCTCACGTGCCTTTTTGAGGCGTTCCGGACGCAGGAAACTGCCTACAATATCAAAATGAACGGGACTCTGTACAGCCATGATGATTCCCCCTTACGGTGATGATGGAATCCATTCTAACGCAATGCTTTTTATTTGTAAAATAGGCTTTTTATACCATTTCCTATAACTTTAAAGCATAGCAAAAAGACGGTCCCCTTTTGGGTCCCGTCCCTTCCTTTTTTATTATTGTGTCTTTTCGGCAAAGTAATGCGGTGAATCGCCCCACTCGCCAAATCCGACTTTATCCCCAATAGAGGCCACCCGACCGGCAAGGCAGTGCTTACACTGATCCGGGGAATCCTCAACGCAGGGTTTGTTGTCGTAAAGCAGATACTGAGGGCGGAACTTCGGCAGCGTTACAAGCGGCATGAGGATATTGGCTCCTGCCAAAAGCCCCAGTTCCCGTCCCAAGGGATTCAGGGCCTGAAGCGCCGTAGTAGCGGCGATATTGACGTTCTTAAGGTAAAGACGCGTCACGGCAATCATATTAAGGCCCAGAATAAAGCGCTGGTTCTGTGCTTCTTTGCTGTCACCGCCGGCTGCAAGGACATGTTTCCCAATCGGTGTATTGTGGTGAACGACATAAGGACCCATACCGATCATATCGATATCCATATGGCGGAAAAATTCGATATCGCAGGCCAGGTCATCCAAGGTCTGCCCCGGCAGCCCCATCATGTCTCCGGTTCCTACCTGGTAGCCAATCTTTTTGAGCGTCTTTAGGCAGTCACGGCGCACTTCCCACTTATGGTGCCCATCTTGGGGGTGAAGGGTCCGATATAAGGCAGGATTGCTCGTTTCAATGCGCAGAAGGTAGCGATGGGCCCCCGCTTCAAACCAGCGTCGGTAGGTTTCTTCCGTCTGCTCCCCAACACAAAGCGTAAGGCCCAAGGCACCGCCGCCAATTTTTTTGATATCCAGGATCAGACGTTCCACGTAGGCAATGAATTCCTCGTCCTGACGCTCCCCACTCTGCAGGGTCAGCGATCCGTAACGCTCATCATAAGCCCATTGGGCCATGGCAAGAAGATCTTCATAAGGCGTGTCAAAGCGTTCCACCTCTTCATTATCCCGGCGGATGCCGCAGTATTTGCAATTCTTGATACAGCGATTGGAAAATTCCAAGAGGCCCCGGTAATGGTCAACATTACCAATATATTTGAGTTTTACGGCATAAGCCGCATCATAAAGTTTCTTTCGCTGTCCCGCGTCCGTTGTCCCCAGAAGGGTCACAAGGTCACTATGGGTCAAGGTTTCTTTCTGTAAGATTGCATCAATGGTCACAACGGTTCTCCTATCTTCCATCAAGTGACGTTATTGTATATGGAAAGAGGGCGGCCTGTCAAATGTTGGCCTTGGAAATTGGGCGAATTCAAGGGAAAGGTAAGCCCGTTCTATCATTAAAAAAAATGGAGGAATCAATGGGCTCATGGGCTATCGTACAGTGGACCGTCCCACGTTTGGGGATAGCTTACGCCTGGGCGCTTCCTTTCCTAACCATGTGTCGTCACGTCCAGCCCCCAGTGCCATCTGACTTTTTTTCGAATCAGGAAAATGAACAAAAGAGACTGCGGAAAAATGAATTACTCATTTTTCCGCAGTCTCCCGTACATCAGGCTTCTTCGTCGTGATCTTTGACGAGGCCCTCGGCTTTTTTCTTTTTATAGACAAGATAGTAGGGTGCGATGACAAGGATTCCGCCAAGGCCCCAGACAAGCTGCATCGGTTTGGCATTGGAGAGCATCCAGAGACTCGTTAAAAAGGCAACGACTGGAACAAAGATGCCGCCAGGGATCTTATAGGTCCGTTCCCGGTCCTTCCACTTGCGGCGGAAGACAATGACTGAAAGGACCGTCGGCAGGTACTGGGTAAACCGGCTTACGGCACTGATAGCAGCAAGGGTCGTAAAGCTGCCGCTCCAAGCAAGAAGGATGCTGAGAATGGCAACGACGACGCTTGAAGCCCACGGCGTGCCCCAGCTCGTGCGCCGATTGAGGAAAGCCGGCAGCATGCCGTCTTCAGCAAGGGACGTGCACGCCCGAGGCGCAATGAAGGATTCGGCAAGGTTGATGCCGCCCATGCTAAAGAGCGTCCCGATCAGGATGAAATAAGCCCCGACGGGCCCAACGGCGCGGCCAAAGGCGGTCTGGATAGGAGCTTTATCCACAGCTAGATCCGGTCCCAGGATGCCAATGGAAATCCCCACGACGAGCATATAGATGATGGTGACAATGATCATGGTCAGGATGATACCCCGAGGCAAATCCTTTTTAGGATCCTTGAAGTCTTCGGCGGCAACCGCAATGGCTTCAAATCCCGTGTACGCAAAAAACATGGTAATGGCGGCATTGGCAAAGGCCCCGTCAGCCATATGGGTCGGAACAAAAGGCGTGAAATTGCTGCCATTGACAAAAAACAGGCCCACAGCAATAAAGACGCATAAAGGAACCAATTTGGATATGGTCATGATGTTATTGAGGATCTTTGAAATCTTGACCCCTGCAATATTCATGATGGTAAGCCCGCCAATGAGCACGGCAGCAATGAGGTTCTTCATGGTGTCGCCGGCAAAAAACGGAAAGGCCGCGCCCAGTGCCGTCGCAAAGCCAACGGCCATAGCCGCCCAGGCAATGATGGTCACAACGAGCTTCAGCACGCCCACTTCATAACCGACAAAATCCCCAAAAGCGGCCTTGGCATAAAGGTACGGTCCTCCATTCCGGGAAAAGAAACCGGCGACTTCCGCAAAGCAAAGGGCAAGGCAGCCAGCAAGGAACGCGTCAAAAAGAAGAATCAGGAGACTTGACGGTCCCATCAGGGCATAGGCCCGGTTTGGCAGGAGAAAGATTCCCGTCCCGATGATACCGTTGATACCGAGAAGGACAATGCTCCAAAGGCCAAATTTATCTTTTTTATCGGTTCCCATGACGCACCTCCGCTTCCTTGACAAAATCCACAAATAGGTTCCGAGCAAGCTTGCTGTGAATGGACATCATTTCCGGATGGAACTGATAGGCCATGAGATAGCTTTCCCCCGTACCCTGCAGGGATTCCACGGTGCCATCCTTGGCGCGGGCCGTAACAAGGAGTCCTTGGCCCACTTCGTGAACGGTCTGGTGATGATGGCTGTTCGTGACCCATTCCGTACGGCCGAGAAGAGAAGCCAGCCGGCTTTGAGGATCGATTTCAATGGTATGCGTCGCCGTCGCCGGATCCTGGTTCTGGGAATGCTTCACAAAGGACTGGGGATCTTTGGAAAGGTCCTGATAAAGCGTCCCGCCGTGCGCCACATTGATGATCTGCAGACCGCGGCAAATCCCGACAACAGGAATTTTCCGTGCTTCCGCCCGCTTCAAAAGCAGCATGTCGAAATGATCTCGTTCCGGCCACACCGCGCCAATCTGCCGGCAAGGTTCTTCCCCATAAAGGAGGGGATACACATCGTGTCCGCCCGACAAAAGGAGCCCATCGACGCGGTCCATAAGGGCTTCCACGACATCATCCTCTTCATTGAAAGGAATGATGAGGGGGATACCGCCCGCCTCCGTAACAGAACGGACATAATCATGGTTCACATAGCTTCGATGATAACCGGGGAATTGCCCGCCGCCATCAATCATATGGCTGCCGGAAATCCCAATTAACGGTTTTGCTGTCATAGGAGTTCATCTTCTTTCTATATGTTTTTGTATATTTTTCATTCTAGCACAATGAAATTGTGAAGAAAATGAAAATTTCTCTGTTCAACAAAAATTGTGAAACAAGGTTTCAAAGACAGGTTGCTTCTGTTCTACTTTTTGCGAAAAAGGGCATTGGCATAGCTTACGGCCGCAACGGCATTTCCCGCATAGGCATCCGCGCCCAGTTCTGCCGCATACTCTTCGGTCATAACGGCGCCGCCAACAATGACGCGGCACCCCGGTGCCTTCTCACGAAGCTGTCGGATCGTTTCTGCCATGGAACCCAAGGTCGTTGTCATGAGGGCCGAAAGGCCCACAAGCTTCACATCCCGTTCCAAGGTCTTTTCCACGATGGCCTCCGGCGGCACATCCTTGCCAAGATCAATGACATCATAGCCATAGTTTTCAAGAAGCACCTTGACAATATTTTTCCCAATATCGTGGATATCCCCTTTGACCGTAGCAACAATGACAGGGTCGCCTTTCCCCCTATCCGTACCCTTTTGGAACATTGCTTTCTTGATGATTTCAAAGCCTGCTTTGGCCGCGTCGGCACTCATGAGGAGCTGGGGCAGGAAGAGGGTCTTTTTTTCAAAGGCATCGCCCACGCGGTTAAGGGCTGGAATCATATATTCATTGATGATGGAAAGTGCGTCCCTTCCTTCATCCAAAAGCGCTGCAACCGCCGTCTCAGCCGGTGAGATGAGGCCCTTTTCAATGGCTTCGTCAAGACCATAGCGGCCTTGTTCGCCGCTGTCTTTTGCGGCAGGAACATGGGGTTCCCTTTTTTCTGTTGGCAGATCCGCAAAATAGGAAACATAGGCCTTGCAGCTTGTGTCATACCCACTTAAGGCGCCATAGGCAAGATAGGTTTCCATCATCGGTGCTGAATTAGGATTGATGATGCCTGCCGAAAGGCCCAGCTGCATAGCCGAGGCAAAAAAGGCACTGTTGACAGCGTCCCGATGAGGAAGGCCAAAGGAAATATTCGAGACTCCCATAACCGTCTTAAGTCCTGCCTTTTTGAGAGCCGCGATGATGGAAAGGGCAATCTGAGCATTTTGTCCCCCCGTGCTGATGGTCATGGCAAGGGGATCAAGAAGCAGTGCCTTTTCAGAAAGGCCCGCCTTTTTGGCTCCGTCAATGACGCGGCGTGCACTTTTGAGCCGGCCTTCCAGCGATTCCGCAATCCCGTCATCATCAAGACAAAGTCCAACCAGCATTGCGCCATACTTCTTTGCTAAGGGCAGGACCGACGAAAGGGAATTTGTCTTGCCATTTACAGAATTAAGGAGAGGCCGTCCGTTATAAAGGCGCAGGGCCCGTTCCATGGCTTTGAGATCACTCGTATCAATCTGAAGCGGCAGGGGCGTAATGGACTGGAGTGTCCTCATCGCCTTTTCAAGAAGGGCCGGTTCATCAATACCGGGTACGCCGACGTTGACGTCAAGGACCTGGGCCCCTTTATCGATCTGTTCCAAGGCAAGCTGGCACACATAATCCATATCCCCGGCCTTAAGGGCCTCTTTGAGCCGTTTTTTCCCCGTCGGATTGATGCGCTCGCCAATGATGACAGGCATGCGGTCAAAACAAACAGGCGCACCATAGCCGGTAATGCATTCTGGGGCCCCGTTCCGTTTTTCCGGAGGCGGCAGCTCGGCGCAGCTTTCTACAAGGGCTTTGATGTGCTGGGGCGTTGTCCCACAGCAGCCACCCAAAAGGGCTGTCTGGGGAGCAAATTCCAACATGGTTGCGGCAAATTCCTCAGGTCCCACCTCAAACTGTGTGACCCCATCGTGCGTGACAGGAAGACCGGCATTCGGGTTGACCACAAGAGGCAGGTCCGTGGCCGCAAGGGCGCGGGGCACAAGGCGGCTGATTTCCTTGGGCCCCAGCCCGCAGTTGAAACCAACAGCCGAAGCCCCTAGGGAAGAAGCGACAATCATAGCTGTTTCCACATCGGCGCCGCTTAAGAGCTTTCCTTCTTCGTCGAACGTAAAGGTCACCACAAAAGGCAGATTAGAATGTTCCTTTACGGCCAGAATTGCCGCTTTGGCCTCATAGGTATCACTCATGGTCTCAATCAGGACAAGGTCAGCACCGGCTTTTTTCCCTGCTTCGACCGCTTCCGCGTAAAGGGACACGGCCTCTTCAAACGGAAGGTCTCCATACGGCTGGAGAAGCTTTCCCGTCGGTCCTAGGTCAAGGGCCACACATCCTTTCTCGCCACAAGCCTGGAAGGCCTTTTGGGCAAGTTTTACCGCTGCCGTAACAAGAGTCGAAACCGCTGGCGTGCCATGGGCCTTTCCAAATTTGAGGCCATTGCAGCCAAATGTATTGGTCTTGATGATTTGGGCCCCTGCCCTGATATAGGCTTCGTGGACGCCTTGGATCACATCAGCATGGCTCAGGTTCCACAGTTCTGGCAGCTCACCCGGCATAAGCCCCGCGCTTTGAAGCATGGTTCCCATGCCGCCATCAAAAAACAAGCGTTCCTTTTCTAACCGTTCTCGAATCTCCATCGTCAAGGTTCCTCTTTCCGGAAAGGACAGTTCAAGGCCGTGCAGGCATTGCACGAGCTATGACGAGCATCCGGCTCCTTTCTGGTTTCATTTTGAAGGCCATGATTGATGCCAATCACAGCCGTTACGGACTTAATAGGCGCCATTAAGCCTCCTGCCGTCAACGTAAGGCCAATCTTCTTAGGCAGCTCCAAGAGACGGAAAATCTTTTCCTGATCCGTAAGCGGCCAATCCCCATACCCTGGAGAAAACCGTGACCGGTAGGTAAATTCCGCAGATAACTCCCCCTTCCATTTCTCTTCCAGCTCGTCACAGTAACTTTCAATAAGAGCTGCACCAACGGCTTGGGCCGCGGCTCCATAGGCAATCCGCTGCAGACTGAGGCGTCGGATGCCGATATCAAAGCGGCTGCCCAAGGTGGCCCCAAAAAGAATCACTTCCGGACAGCCCAAAAGGTGGTTGGCAAGCTGGCTGCTTTCAAAGACCGTGCCGCCCTCAAGTTCCACGCGGCCCATCCCGCCGTCACAAGGGGGCGTGACGCGGCAGGAAAGACGCCGTTTCACGGCACGCGGCTGGACTTCGTTGCGAAGGGCGATAAAGGCTTCATCAACCAGGCGCGCAGCTTCCCGATCATCTTTTTGGGCACCAAAATAGCGAACCGCTTCCTTTTCATCAAAGGGAATCTTTACTTGTGCCATCTTGGGCTCCTTACAGTTTGATAACTTCCGAAAGAGTACGGCGGATGCCGCCAATGACTTCCGGTTTATTCATCGTATAGACATGGATATGGTTGAATCCGTTGGCAATCAGGTCCATGATCTGACCCGTCGTATACGCCATCCCCGCCTGACGCAGAGCCTCCGGATGATCACCAAAGCGCTCCACCACGGCCCGCAGCTTGCTGGGAATGGGTGTTCCGCTGAGGGTAAAGATGCGTTCCACCTGCTTTGCGTTCGTGATCGGCATGACGCCGGCCACAACAGGGACACGGACCCCTTTGGCCAGGAGCCGATACATGAAGTTATAGAACATCTCATTATCAAAGAACATTTGTGTCACGAGAAAATCACAGCCCGCATCTACCTTGCGTTTCATATTCTCCAAATCCTCATCAAGGGTCCGCGATTCAGGATGTCCCTCAGGATAGGTAGCGCAGCCCACGCAGAAATCCCCCGTTTCCTTGATGAAGCGGACGAGGTCGCTAGCATGGGGGAAGTCCGATTCCGGCAGCTCGTCCATCCCTTGAGGACGATCACCGCGCAGGGCGAGGACATTATCAATGCCGCCGGCTTTCATGTCGCGAAGGACGCGGGCGATGCCATCTTTTTTCGCACCGATACAAGTTAGATGGGCCAAGGCCGGGACCCCGCTCCGCTCGACCTCAGAGGCAATCGCAAGGCTCTTGCCGACTGCGGTGCCGCCGGCGCCATACGTGACACTCATATAGTCCACCCCATCGATGGCAATAGCATGGACAATATCCATGGCATTTTGCAGTTCTGTCCCTTTTTTGGGCGGAAAAAGTTCGCATGATATGGTTACTTTGGGACTATCTAGAAGTTCCTTGATTTTCATGGCTGGGCCCCCTTCTCTTACAATGTCCCTATTGTAATACAAAGGGAAAAGATAGGCAATAAAAAAGAAAAAAGTAACAATATGTCCACAAAAGATTCTATTTTTCTTTTGTGGGAGGAAACAGGAATTGCCAAAGGGCTGCAGCCGCAGCTCGGAGCTGAAATTGAGTGAAGGCGGCGTTTTCCCTTACAAGAAAGGCTCCCTGCTCAGGGCGGCTGACACCTCAACGGTTACCCTATTTTGCAGGGCAATGACGCACCAGAGTGGCATAAAAAATCAGTCCCTTCCCCGCAAAGAGGAAAGGACTGATGGTGTTCCGAGAGAGACCCTCCGTCACGGTGATTTTCAGGGCTTGATGCTTTAGTCTTCGTGCAGGCTGTCCATGGGTTCGCCCGTCCTCGTAACTTCGACGGCCTTGGCATAGCTTTCCAGCAGGAGACCATAGTTCGTGAATACGCGGGACCACAATTGAGCCCATTTTTCCCAATCTTCACGGTGCCAAGTAAATTGGAGCTCAGCAATGGCAGAAGACGTATCCATCGGAATAATGCCGGCTTGGACCATACGGGCGAGGGAGATCTCCTCGACCATCTTGGAATAGGTGCCCGATGCATCAGGCAGGGCAAAGACCTTATAGCCATCATGGACGGCGCTGATTGCCGGGAAAGCAAGGCAGACGCTCGTAACCGTCCCTGCAATGATGAAGGTCTTGCGGCCCATATTTTTGACTTCTTCTACAAAAGCAGGGCGTTCCCGCCACGACAGCAGAAAGCGTCTTTGGGAGCATCATCAACGGATCCATGGCGGTCAACAAGAAGATTGGCTGGTGCAAGAACGATGACTGGTACGAAATGCAGCTCCAGCTCCTGCGCTTTACCATGTATGGGCTCGAGGGCTTAGGGACGCATAAGTAAAAAAGAGGGAAGAAGCAGTGGGGGCAGGTCCCAAGCGTCCGCGGACTGCTGAGACGCAGTAACTATGTTGTCGAGGTCACGTTTCTTGTCGATAGGAAGGCGGATTGTAAGGCAAAAGACCGTACCGCTCCGCCCCAAACCGCCCTTCGGGAGGGGGCGGAACTTAATTCGCCCTCAAACATGTTCCTCGGACTTCTGCTTCGCTCCAAAAGCGTCCTTCGAAACTCCGGGCGAATCTGCTTCGCTACCGCTCATGATGAGACGTCGCTACCGCTCCTCATCCACCACCAAAACCGGGAAATTTTAATGATAAATGCTTATGGAAATTTTCCAGTTTCGGTCCCCCGCCCTGGCGGGGCGGCTCGATTTCAGAGAAATCGAGCTCTAAGGCGAAAAAGCAGGTACTCCCGTGGATTGAAGAAACGTTGCTAAATCTTACAATAGCATTAAATCCTAAGAGTTAAGAAAACAAACTACGTAGAAGATCAAAAAGCCTCAAACCGAATTCGTGTCTTGATTCGGTTTGAGGCTTTCCCCTTTTTTATTCTTTTTCTTTAGGTTCGATGCAGGATGCATCGAATCGTCGCCGTTAGGTCTTTTGCCTTACGGTCTTTTTTCTATTTACCTTTTTCGAATATGGCTCCAGATTAGCCCAGATGCTAGGAAAAACGCGAAGCGGGCCGACGACGCCGTACAAGAAGCGGGGTACTGCTAAGAGGCTCGCCGCGTTTGACAACACAGATGGGTCGATATGGGCCATAGGCGAAAAAGGTTTCCTCTGCAATCCGAAAAAATTCCTAGGAGCGGCCCACCCGACGACGGCATTTTTTCGGGCGTCTTAGAAATGAGATTATGGTACGTGACTTCTTACGAATCGTCATGCCTTCCTTGCTCTCAAAAGAATCTTTTCTCAAGCAAGGAGGGCACGTATGTATCTGCATCGAATCGGCGCGATTTGTGCGCCGAGTAAAAAACTTACTTACTGAGTCCTACTATCAATTTTTCCAGCACATCCACCATGGTTTCCAAGGATTCCTGAGGAATGAATTCATAACGGCTGTGGAAAAGATAGCCGCCAGTCGAAAGGTTCGGACAAGGCAGTCCTTTATGGCTGAGACGCGCCCCGTCCGTACCGCCGCGGATAGGCTGCACGATGGGTTTTACCCCGCAGGCTTCAAAAGCATGACGAGCTTCATCGACAAGTTCCATATGATTTTCGATGATGGGACGCATATTGGCATAGGAGTCACGGATGGAGACCGTCACGACACCGCTTCCCCATTTTTCGTTCAGCTTCCTGCCAATTTCTTCCACTTTCCTTTTCTGGGCAGCAAATTTTTCAGCGTCATGCTCGCGCAGAAGGTACTTCATTTCGCAGTGCTCGCAGCTGCCTTCGATGGAAGACAGATGGTAAAACCCTTCATACCCTTCAGTATAAACAGGCTGCTCTTTTTCCGGCAGCAAGGACTGGAACTCACAACCCACAGCGGCCGCATTGATCATTTGATTCTTGGCACTTCCCGTATGGACGCTCACGCCCTTGATGGTGATAGTTGCCGTAGCCGCGTTGAAGTTTTCATATTCCAGTTCACCCAAGGCTCCGCCGTCAACAGTATAAGCAATCTGGGCACCAAATTTTTCAAGATCGAAGAACTTCGTACCTTCCCCGACTTCCTCATCCGGCGTAAAACCAATGCGGATCTTTCCGTGTTTAGGAGCATCCGGACGAAGCAGACGCTCCGCAAGGGTCATGATTTCAGCCACACCGGCTTTATCATCAGCCCCCAAAAGTGTCGTTCCATCTGTCACAATGAGCCGTTTTCCCTTGACTTCATTGAGACAGGGAAAAGCGCTTGGCGTCATGACAATATCCTGTTCCTTGTTAAGGACGATATCGCCCCCCTGATAATCTACAAAGGCAGGATGGATTGGACCGCCACTTACAGCATTGCTCGTATCAAGATGGCTGATGAGGCCAATGGTCGGACCCTTATCACGGGTCGCGGGGATGGTCCCCATGACATAGCCATATTCATCTTGGATTACATCCGTAAGACCCATGGCTTTCATTTCTTCCGCGATCTGGGCTCCTAGGACTTTTTGGTTCGGACTGGATGGATACACCTTGGCATCATCTACGGAGGTTGTGTTGACAGCGATGTACTTCAGGAAGCGTTCTGTTGCAGTGGTCATGTTTTTTGTCTCCTTTTCTGCTGTGATGTGAAATCAATTCCCCTCAAATTGGCCCTAGTCAACAATGGAAGTTAGACTTGAGCGTCAAAAAGCGGCAGGTTCTCGAGAGTCACGATGTCCTTGCGGTTCATGGCGTCCCCTTCGGCGAGGATGGCCATGCGCCCAATCACTGTGCCGCCCGCTTTTTCGATAAGTTCTTCCAAGGCCTTGATGGAGCCGCCTGTGCTGATGACATCATCCACAAGGAGGACCTTCCTGCCGCGAACAAGGGCAATATCCTCATCTTGAAGAACGAGGATCTGTTTTCCCTTGGTTGTAATGGAGCGGTCTTCAACAATAATTGGATTTTCCATGTAAGCCTTGACGGACTTTCGGGCAATGGCATAACGCGGCATCCCCATGAGGCGCGCCATTTCGTGAACCAAAGGAATGCCCTTGGTTTCAGCGGTCACCATGATTTCCGTTTCCGGCGGCACGCGTTTGACAAGTGCTGCAGCGGCCTTTTCCACAAGCTCCACATCGCCTAGGATGACAAAGCCCGCAATGGCCAGTTTGTCATTGACATTGAGAATCGGAAGTTTTCTTGTTACACCTGCGACGTGCAGTTCATAAAATCGGTCAGCCATTTGTATGTATGCCCCTTTCATACCAAAAGTGGTTCCTTTTCCCTTCCTTACGGCGGGAAGTGTTCCTTCATCGATTGATCACGCCAGCTGCATTTGGGTTGGTCGCAGGCAGCAGCTTCTTTGCCTGCTGGAAAGATGAGTCTCCAAAGATTGAATGCTTTAAAAACCCGCACGCAAGCCGCCTTCTTTCGCTTTTTATTCAGCGTTCGTGCCAAAGGCAGGCGGCACTTTCGCACGCGGAGACAGTCAAGTTATCCACAATAAAAGGTCCCCATTCATGGGCTTTTCCAGCCCAGTGAAGAAAGTTATTCACCAAATCGAAGGTTATCCACAGTCCCTGTGGATAACCTTGTGTATAACCTATGATTGGAAAGACGGAATGGCCTAGCTGCCTTTTCCACCGCTATTCTGGGGGAAAGAAATGGAAAAAAGGCCGCGTCTTTATCCAGGACGGGCCCTCCGTTCGGAATCCCTTACAGGTCTTCCACCATGTGGGGCGGCATGCTCCACTCCACCAAAACGCCCGTATTGACCCAAAGACGGGTCAATACCTGCTGGCAGTCCTTCCAACTGTCTCTGGCAAGGAAGGTCCGCTCTTCGAAATGATAAGTACAGGCGTCAATAGGGACTTCCATCTTATGCGGTGCCGCAAGAAAGTCCATGACTTTCTGCTCGATCTGGGTCTCGCCTTTGATGGTGACCGTAAGTTCCTTGGTTTCTTCGTTATAGTCAAGCGCGCCATAATGGCCGTTATAATTCAAAGTGACACTTTTTATTGCCATACTGTTAAACCATCCTCTTTTCAAGTGATAGCCCCATTATATCATAAAGGATGGACTCGATGCACGGGAAGTTTCTGGGAGACGTACAAAAAAAATCCTGTCCCGATGTCTCAAGAAAAAAGACGCGGGACAGGACGGCAGAAATCGTCAGGATTCCTTATGATAAACCGGTTTCAGGCGCTGGGAAAGGGGCAATTTCTTTTTGGGTGCATGGGCCATGGACCAGGCCATCATGCGTTCCTGGACACTGACCTTTTCCCGGCCATGAGCGTAGACGCGGCGGTAATTGCCGTTTGAAAGCTCCATATGGGCCCCGACATTATCCTTGAGACACAGATCAAGAAAGGCCTTGATCCGTTCAATGTGGGCATGGCGCTCAACAGGGAACATGAGTTCCACACGCTCGCTGAGATTGCGGTGCATCATGTCTGCACTGGAAAGATAGAGTTCTTCCTGACCGTCATTCCAAAAATAATAGGCCCGGTGATGCTCAAGAAAACGGCCAATGATAGAACGGACCGTGATATTTTCCGACAGCCCTTTGATTCCCGGACGCAGGCCACAGATCCCGCGGACAATCAGATCGACTTTGACGCCAGCTTGGGAGGCCTCATAGTACTTTTCGATCATGGGCTGATCGATCAGGGAATTCATCTTGGCAATGAGATAGGCTTCCTTTCCCGCCTTGGCATGAGCAATTTCCCGATCAATCAGTTCGGTCATCCGTTCCCTCAGGCCCAAGGGAGCCATGATGAGCTTGTGGAAGGTGGGCGGCTCGGAATAACCGGAAAGGACATTGAAAAAGGCAGAGGCATCCTGCCCAAATTCATCGTTTGCCGTGAGAAGGCCAAAGTCCGTATAGAGCTTGGCCGTCTTATCGTTGTAGTTTCCCGTCCCCAAATGGACATACCGTTTGATGCCGGTTTCTTCCTTACGCACAATGAGAGTGATCTTGGAATGGGTCTTCAGCCCTACAAGGCCATAGATGACGTGACAGCCGGCGCGTTCCAGACGGCGCGCCCAGACAATATTGTTTTCTTCATCAAAGCGGGCTTTCAGTTCCACCAGGGCCGTCACCTGCTTGCCGTTTTCCGCCGCTTTGGCAAGGGCCGCGACAATGGGTGAATTCCCGCTGACACGGTACAAAGTCTGCTTGATGGCAAGGACCTTGGGATCTTCGGCTGCATCCCGGATGAGATTGACGACAGGATCAAAACTTTCATAAGGGTGATGGAGCAAAATATCATGGTCCCGGATCTGGTCAAAAAGGGAAAGGTCGGGCGTCAGTTCAGCTGGTACTTGGGGCGTATAGGGCTTGAAGCATAGGGACTCCATCCCCTTTTGGCTGATGAAGCCAAAAAGGAAGGTAAGGTCCAGCGGGCCCCGCACTTCGTAGATCTCTTCGTCCACAAGGTCAAGTTCTTGCTTAAGGAAGTCCTGTAGGAAGGAACCCTTTTCCGGATTGATTTCAAGCCGAACGGCACTCCCTCTTTTGCGTTTCTTTAAAGACCGTTCGATTTCCTTCATGAGGTCGTGGGTTTCATCTTCATCAACCTCAAGATCCGAGTCACGAGTAATGCGGAAAGGTACCGCATCAAGGACGCTCAATCCTTTGAAGAGCTCCCCGCAGTGTGCCATGATGAGGTCTTCCAAGAAAACGAAGGATTTTTCATCCCCCGCCCCCTTCACAGGGATGACACGGGGCAAGACGCTCGGCACCTGAATAAAGGCGATCTTACGGATGTCCTTGGCATCCCGCAGTTCAAGGGCGATATTAAGGGACTTATTGGCAAGAAAAGGAAAGGGCCGTGACGCATCAATGGCCATGGGCGTGAGAACCGGAAAGACCATTTCCTTGTAGTACCGTTCAAGGCTTTCCCGCGCCTTTCCCGAAAGATCCTCCACCCGGGAAAAGGAAATGGCATACTTTTCCAGTTCCTTTACAAGGGCAAAGAAATAGCGGTACTTGAGTTTCATTTCACTATGGGCAGCTACCGCAATAGCCGTAAGCTGCTCCCGCGTGGAAAGTCCGGCAATGTCGGGGCGTTCGATTCCTGATTCCTCGCGGCCCACAAGACCGGCTACACGGACCATGAAAAACTCATCAAGGTTTGAAGCAGAAATGGCCACAAAACGAAGACGTTCCAAAAGAGGCAGGGTCCTGACGCCAGCTTCACGCAGGACGCGGAGGTTAAATTTCAGCCAGCTCAGTTCCCGATTGATATAATATTCTGGCTTCTTGAGATCCATAAGGGTTCCACTCACCTTTCCACTTGTTCCAGGATTGGCGTAAGGCCAAAAACTTCTTCAAAAAATCCGCTCTGTTTTTCAAAGGTCCAGCGCTCGAGGGAAAGATCCTCGCGACTTGTGACAATGATGCGGAATTGATTTTCCTTCATTACGGTCCGGCAGCCTGTGATCTTTTGCTTGCGGCTGACATCAAGGGCATCGGCAAGACGCAGGATGGCTGCCAGTTTAGCCACCGCGGGAGTTGCAGAAATCTCCCGGTCGTAGGCTTCTGGCGACAGGGCGTCAGGCGACGGCAGGGAAAAGAGATAGGATACGGACGCAATGGTCTGCTGCGCGTCGGGCCCAAATCCCAAAAAGTCCGTTGCTTGGATCAGCTCATAATTGTATAGCTTCCCCGCACGCAGGGAAAAGAACTTACCCACACCATGGAGCAGGGCGGCAGCGCGGAGCAGATGGAGGTCAGCCCCGTCGAGGCCCTCGCTTTTGGCGACCGTTTTGAAGATAGCTTCACAAAGATCTGCTACAAGGCCCACATGGACAAGATTGGTTCCAAAACGGCGGGCCACACCTCGGATTTGGCTCATCTGGATGCTCTGCATATACGCCATAAAGGCTGGATCTTTCTGGCGGGCAATATAAAGGGCCCGGATCCCGTCAATGAAACGATTGGTCACGATATAGACAAAAGGCGATCCAGCCGCCCGGATCAGTTCCTCATAAAGGGTTGCCGCCGGAAGGACCAAATCTGCTTCTTCCTCAGATAGGGCATAGACCTTTGTCAGCTGGCGGGGGGAAAGACTTCTAAGGCGCAGGAGGATTTCCTCAAGGTCCCCTGCCCCAACCTTGATAAGGCCCTTTTTGTCCGGCTTTTTTTTCAAGATCCGCGGCAAATAGCTTGATTCAACGCCGCTGATGAACATGCTCTCGACGGGCTTATTTTCCAGTTCCTGCATGACAGGAAAAAGATTGGCCCGAATATACTCCCGCAGGGCCTCCCCAAAATGGATGCTGGACTGTTCATTGCGCGTGAAGTATTCCTTCATACGGATCAGCCCCACATGCAGGTTCTGCTGATATTCCATCTCTCCCCTGCGCACATAGGTAAAGCCCATGGCTCCGCTCGATAGATCCACAAGAAGGTGTCCGCCTTTATGTTCCACCTTTTTCTTATGGGATTCCAAATGGTAGCTGAGGGACGCAATCTTTCGAAAGATTTCCTGGGGCAGGTTGATCACGTCCATGACAAAGCCCGTTTTCACAAGGACCTGATCCAAAAAGAACGTTCGATTCCGGGCTTCCCGCACAGCGGTCGTTGCTTCAAGGACATAGTCCTTGATCCCGTAATCCTTCATGAGACGGCGGAAGCCCTTCAAAATATCAATAAGAGCCCGCATCGTCTCGGTTGAGATACGCCCCGTCTTGAAGGTCTCTTCGCCCAGACGAACAGTCTGACTGGCTTCATCAAGGATGGTCACAGCATAAAGGTCAGTGTACTCAATAAGCTGCATCGTGACCCGCTCCGAGCCTAAATGGATGATGGCAGCCAGCTGTTTTTTCTTTGCCATAGTATGCCTCCCGTCTCAATCTTATGGGTATCGGCGGAAAACCTGTCACACCGCCTGGAAATCGTGTTATACTAACAGTAATCTATCATTTTCTTTTCATTGTAGCACGTTTTCTTCCCTTCATCGAATAATTTACCGATTCTTTACAGGGTACTGCTAGTATAGAGGAAAAGAAAAGCAAACTTCCATAGGAGAAACAATATGAAACGAATCGGAATCATAGACGTGGGTTCCAACTCGGCACGGCTTGTCATCATGGAAATCTCAAGCCAAAAAGGGAGCCACCTCGTCTATAACCAGAAAGATCCCTTGCGTCTGGCGCTTAAGACCGATCCCCAGGGATATCTGACGGAAGAGGCCTTCACGAGCACCATCGACTGCATCCGGGGCTTTGCTTCCATGTGCCGTTTCTTCCACGTAACAGATATGGTTGCGGTAGCCACAGCCGCCATCAGGAACGCAAAAAACGGCATGAAACTGACACGGGCCGTCAAGGAAAAAACCGGTGTCGATCTGGATATCATTTCGGGCAAGACGGAAGCCTTTATGAGTTACGTTGGCGTCGTCAATACCATCAATGTAGAAGATGCTGTGATTTTTGACCTAGGAGGCGGTTCGACAGAAGTCATCCTCGTCCGAAAGCGGAAGCTCATTGATTCCGTCAGTCTGCCCATTGGCTGCGTCAACCTGACAAAGCAAAGCCGGCAGGGCTCTATGCGCGGCCGCGAAGACATGAAGACCATGCAGAAGCTCATTGCCGAACAGATGAAAAAAACGCCTTGGCTAACTGGCTGCGGACTGCCCCTTGTCGGCGTAGGTGGTACGGCCCGTTCCATTGGGAAAGTGGAAGAAAAGCGGATCAAGTACTTTACGGCCAAGCTGCATAACTTCCAATTTGATATAGCCGATTTTGCGATTTGGTACAAAGGGCTCCTCTCGACACCGCCGGGGATGCGCCGGCGCATTCCCGGCCTTTCAAGCGACCGGGCAGACGTCATCGTCGCTGGCAGCTCCATCATCAAGGCCCTGGCAGACAAATGCAATTCTAAAAAACTCATCATCTCCGGCTGTGGGCTCCGGGAAGGCCTCTTTTGCGAATACCGGCACCAGCACGAAAACATGCCCCTCATTACGCCTAACATCCTTGAAACGAGCCGCAACGACATGATTCATCAATATGTGCCAGATGAGGAACATGCCCGTCTTGTGGCCCGCTTTGCCCTGCGAATCTTTGATGGCTGGAAGCGCTTTCACAAGCTGCCGGAAAAACGCTGGCGGGACCTTGTGGAAACAGCGGCCCTGCTTCACGATACAGGGATTACCATCAATTACTACAACCACACACGGCACAGCGGCTACATCATTGAAAATGCCCGACTTTTTGGCATGAGCCATATGGACATCGTCTTTGCCTCCATCATTGCCGCATGGCACCACGGGGTAAACCGCTCCTACCTGCGCAACAAACCTTACCGGAAACTGATCACGGATAAGGATATTGAAGACCTGACGCGGGCAGCAGTTATTGTGGCCATCGCCGAAAGCCTGGATCATCCCCACATGGGGGATATCCTCGATGTGGAGGCCCGCGACCTAGATGAAGCGGCCCAGCTCACTCTCATTGCCCGCAAGGATCCCCTCATTGAAATGAAGCAGCTAAACGCCCTGATGAAATGGATCCGCAAAACCTTGGGGACTCCAGTCACTGTCGTTGTCAAACTCCTTCCCAATGGCAGCACCAGAAAGGAGTAAGATGTCATGACCCTCCAGCAGCTGCGCTATATCGTCGCCATTGCCGAAGCAGGTACCTTGAGCGGCGCTGCCAAGGCCCTCTTCATCTCCCAGCCAAGCCTTACGAAAACCGTACAGGAACTGGAAAATGAAATGGGCATCAAGATCTTTGAACGGACCAACAAAGGGGTCCTTCTCTCCCATGATGGGGAAATCTTTTTAGGCTATGCCCGTCAGGTCCTGGAACAAGCCGCACTCCTTGAATCCCACTATAAGACCCAAGCCGGCGGCAAGCAGGAATTTCGTGTTTCGACCCAGCACTACTCCTTTGCGGTCAATGCCTTTGTCGACCTCATCAAGGAATACGGCCGCGACACCTACGATTTTAGTCTTCAGGAAACACAGACCTATGAAATCATCCGTGATGTGGCGGATATGAAAAGTGAAATCGGCATCCTCTATATGAACGACTTCAACCGTTCCGTCCTGGAAAAGCTCTTCAAGACCCACGACCTCGTCTTCCATGAGCTCTTTTCGACATCCCCCCACATCTTCATTTCCAATACCCATCCCCTCCATGATCGAGATAAGGTCTCCATGGAAGAACTGGAACCATATCCCTACCTTTCCTACGTTCAAGGGGACCATAACTCCTTTTATTTTTCGGAAGAGATTTTCAGTACCGTCGTACGAAAAAAGAATATCCGCGTCACTGACCGGGCTACGCTCTTTAACCTGCTGATTGGTCTTGATGGCTATACCGTCTGCAGCGGCGTCATTGATAAACGCCTCAATGGTGAATCCATCATTGCCGTTCCCCTAGATGAGGAAGATACCATCCATATTGGCTATATTACCCACAAAAAGATTCATCTGAGCCGCCTTGGCACAAGCTACATCAATGCTTTGGAGCGTTATATTGCAAGTTTGGAGATTGGGGGAAAAAATAAGTCAGCCCAAGGATTGAGCTGATTGGATGAGGACGGGAGCTGTCAGGCAAAAATGGGAGGGAACAGCCTCAAAGGCACGGACCCAAACCGGCCCCTCATGGGGGAACGGGGCCGAAATGATTCGCCTGGAAACATGTCCCTGCGCCCTTCCGCTTTCGCTTCAAAGCGGGCTTGGGACCCGGGCAAATGGTCCTCACTGCCGCTTGCAAGGATATGGCGCATAGCTTCTCATCCATCACCAAAGCCGGGAAATTATGTTGATCAATACTTATGGAAAATTTCTGGTTTCGGCCCCCCGATTTCAAAGAGACCAGCCTCTCACAAAAATCAAATAAAAGTTAGAGCCCAAAACCGAACCTGCCTCTACGTCCGGTTTTGGGCTTCTTTTATGTTTTTTCCTTACAATCTTTGCCTCCGTGTTATTTGCCTTATAATCTTTTCCCTTCCGGTATTTTCTTCCATTTGCTTTTTGCAAATTCGGTTCAGATGGGTTCAGATACGAGGAGTCCCCGCTTCCACCGACGACGACGGACCTGAGACGTCAGCAATCCGCTAGCGCAGCGACGCGGGAGCTGTTGCGCGAAGGTTCTCTGAAGCGGCACCACCAAAAATAAATCGGCGACGCGTGAGTTTCTTTGCGGCCAGAGGCCGGTACGTCTAGGAGGTTGGGTGCGCGAGCGACAAAGTAGATGGGCCCATATGGACTGAAAAATGCAAAAAGCTTCCGCTTTGATAAGCTGGGCGCTGGAAGTGACGACACATGGGTAGGAAAGGAAGCCCCCAGGCGTAAGCGATCCCCCAATCAGTAACGAAACGTCGTACGAATCGACATGCCTCCATTGCTACCTTAAAATAAGAGGTTGAGCAATGGAGGCACGTCATTTTGAAGAATCGGCCCAATTTTGGGGCCGATTCCATATTTACATAAACACAACCGCCAGCGCCGTCGTAACAATCCCGCAGACACAAAGTGAGATGGAGCTCATAGCCCCTTGGATCTTACCAATTTCCAAGGCCTTCATCGTGCCAATGGCATGGCTGCAGGCCCCGATGGCAACGCCTTCAGCAACGGGATCTGTAATCTTGAAATGTTTGGCCAGAAAGGGAGCCAGAACGGCCCCTTCTATCCCCGTAATGACAACAGCAGCTGCCGTAATGCCGGGAATCCCGCCCCCGCTTTCGGAAATTCCCAGCGCAATGGCTGTCGTAACGCTCTTAGGAAGCATGGACGCCGAAAAAATGGAATTGGTCCCAAAAAGATGGCAAAGGGCAACGGCCGCGGCAATGCTGACAAGACTGCCAAAGGCGCAGCCGATGAGGATGGGCAGGAAATGTTCATGCAAAATAGCTTTCTGCCGATAGATCGTAAGAGCAAGCACAGCTGTGGCAGGACCTAGGAGCATGGAAATAAGCGAGCCACCGGTACGAAAATGGTCCAAAGGAATGCCGGTTGCCATGAGAATGAGGACAATCATACAGGAAGACGTCAGCACAGGATTGCAGACGAGCCACCCTGTCTTTTTCTGCAGTTTGACACCAATGATCCAACAGACAAGGATGAGGAAAAGGCCAAGAAAAGGCGTGGCTGTCACGTTTTCAAGCATGACGAACTCCCTTCTTTTCCCTATGGCGCAGCATCAGCTGAACAGTCCACCCCGTCACAAAATAAATCAGCGGCGTTGTCACAAGCGTAATGACCAAAAAGGGCAGCAGATAGTTTTTCAGCGTCTCCACGTATTCCATCGTGCCCACGACGGCCGGTACAAAAAAGATGCCCATATTTTCGATGAAAAAGCGGCTTGCTTTTTCAATCTGATAGGGCTTGATGGCCTTTTGATACAGCAAGGTCATCAGGATGAGCAGACTGATGACGCTGTATGGGACGGCAAAGGGCATGATGGATGCCACTATGACCCCAACGAGACAAACGCCGAAAATCAGCGCAAGTTCCATAACGATGTTCATAAAAAAGTCCCCCTCGATTTTCTTTTCTCTCTAAAAAAATATGCGATAGATAAAAGTATACCCTATCTGTCACAAGAATAAAAGTGATAGGACATAATTGATGGGAAAATCGCAAAAATTTCCCTCTTTCGTTTCATAAAAAAATGAGCCCCACTTTTCCCAAAGAGCAAGGGGCTCACCTTCACCTAATTGCGGCGCAGCTTCCGCAGCGCCAAAAAATGACTTACAAGATGCCCAGCATCGGTGCCACGGACACAATCGCGATACCGACAATAAGCATAACCATATCAATTTTCAGCATAAAGGACAGATACCGATCATAGGGAATCTGATAGATTTCAAGGGTCCCCATATTGGTCGCACTGGGATAGATTGCACTCGTAAAGTTAAGACCAATCGTAAAAGCAGCAATCAGCATGACCTGTCCACCAATGGAACCAATGGGAGCACTTTGGAAAAGCGCATAGGCTACGGCACCAAGAATCGGCATAGTAATGCCGGCAACACCGCTTGTCGACTGCATAAAGAACCCAATGCCCACATAAGCAAGGGCGGCTGCAATGGCAAAAGCCCAGCCGGGAACACCTTGAAGGGCATTCTGGATCCAGTACACGAACGTTACGCTCATACCGGCCGTTTTGCTGCCCATGATGACAGAAATCCCGTTTGCCACGGTGAGGACGAGAACAACGCCCAGCATTTCACGGGCACCGGCAACAAATTCGCGAACAAATTCCGGTTCAGGAATCTTGTTGATGGGCCCCAAGAGCAAGGCACCAACAAGGAAGACAAAGGCAAATTCATCAAAGTACCAATCGCCAAATTCCGTATAATGACCCGCGCCAAACAGTTCACCCAGGATAGGGACCTTGGCCAAGCTGCGGAAAGGCAGATTCACCACGTCCTTCATGGTGCTGCCGTCAGCAAACTTGATGGCGTCCCAAGGCATGTACCCGCAGACAAGGGCCAGGATAATGACCACCAGCAGGGTGATGGACCAAGCTTTGCGGCTCGTAAATTCTTCCATTTTGTGATCTTCATCAACAAGGGTCTTGATATCAAGACCGTGGACGATGGATCTTGTTGGATCCCTTTTGACCGTGTCGGCATAGTGGAGCATATAGACGAGCCCCACAACATAAAGGACGAAGAAAATGACAATACGCAGCAGCATGCCGCTGCCCATGGACAGTCCATCGGTTCCAATGGCCCCTACGGCAGCCCCCAAGGAAAAGGGGTTGACAATACTTGCCATATTGCCCGCCGTAGCCCCGACAAAAAGGACACCGATCCCAGTAATGACGTCATACCCGGCAAGTACAAAAAGGGGAACGACGACCATGGAATAAGCCGGGATTTCTTCCCACAGTCCATAGACCGCGCCAAATAAGGCAGAAACAAACATGAGAACGATGATCAGGGCCTTTCCCGTAAACCGTTTGAGGAGCCAGCCAATGGCCGAATTCATGGCTCCGACATGGTTCATGAGGTGCAGGAAGCTTCCGGCCATAAGGATGGCAAAGCCAACAGGAGCGGCCTTGACAAAGCCCCGGATCGGCGCCATGAGGATGTCCCACAGGCCCATGGGCTGCAGGCCCTGTCCGGTCACGACTTTGCCTTCGACCATAATGGCGTTGTAAATGATTTCCTTTGTCCCGTTATTTTTAACGACAACGGATTGAGGGACAAACCAAGTCAGGATAGCGACAACGATCAGGACTAAAAATACAATGGAATAAGAGCTCAGCATTTGTTTCTTTTTCTTTGCTTGTACGTCTGACATAAGGACCCTTCTTTCTATTTGTACGGAAACAGGAAGCAAGAGGAGGCATCAGCGGTTGAAATTCACAAAAGTGTGGATGTAGATTTTCATCGCCGTTTTATAATCATCAACAACCATATTTTCATTTGGCATGTGTTCACTTTTTTCAACGCCGGGAAGGATGATGCCGTAGGCCACACAGTTATCCATGGCACGGGCATAGGTGGCGCCGCCGCTGGAAAGGGGTTTATGCTCCGTATCACCCGTCGCTTCAACATAGCTATCCATGAGCTTTTTGATGATAGGCGAATCAAGGGGCAGATAGACCGGTTTCAACCAGTCAAATTCATGATAGGTAAAGCCGTATTCAGCCGCTTTTTGCGTAATGGCTTCAACCGCCTTTTCCTTTGGATAGGTCACGGGAATGCGCATATCGATGGACAGGATTTCTTCTTTTTCCGTAAGTTCAATCTTACCGAGGTTGAATTTGAGCTCACCGGATGCGTCATCCTTGACATCACCAAAAATAGGTTCTGCAAAAAGATGCCCCTCCAGATTGTCCTTCACAAAACGGGCCGCCTTCGTCGGGTATCCCATGGCCTCAAGGGCAAGCAGATAGCGATGGATGGCATTGACACCCTTTTCAGCAAACTGGGCATGCATCCCTTTACCAAGAATGCCCACGGTCTCCCCTTCATCGCGGTATTCATAATGAAGATTCTTCAGGGCCTCTATGAGGGCCTGCGATTTAGGAGCCTTGACATAGCTGGGAACGACGTTATAGGCATCACCGGCCTTAAAGGTGAGACCACTTTCGTTCGGCGCATGGAGTGTATATTCAAGGACCCCTTTTTCAGCATGGATAAGGGGGAAAATGGAATCAGGCGTAAAACCAAAAACCGGTTTTTCCTCTTTTTCCATATAGACCTTGATGCCGCGCCAGAGGTTTTCTTCATCGGTGCCAAAAATAAAGCGCAGACGGTAATTGGGGGTAAATCCTTCGTCAAGAAGAGCTTTAACGGCATAGACAGCAGTCAAGGTTGGGCCTTTATCATCCTGAACGCCGCGGCCATAGGCCTTACCGTCGCGGTAGTTCACTGTAAAGGGATCACTCTTCCAATCATCGATGAGCCCTGGCGGGACCACGTCAAGATGCCCTAAAACACCGATCAGGGTATCGCCTTCACCAATTTCCGCCCATCCATAGTAACCGTCTGGATCGGCATACGTACGATACCCCAGGTCCTTCATAAGGGCCATGGTTTCATCAAGAACCTTCTTGATGGCCGGCACATGGGGATAGTCATCGTCTTCCTTAAGATAGCTCGGGACCGCCACAAGCCGCTCCATAGCCTTTAGAAACTGGGGAAAGTTTTTTTCCATGCGCCCATAATAGCGCGCTTTTTCGTCCGGTGTCATGATTCTGGTTCCTCCTTTTTTCAGGAAAGTCCTGTTTCGTCGAAAAATTCAGCAAACAATTGATAAAATAATCTTTCACCACGATTATATCATAGGGTAAGGGCGTCCATAGAGCGACAAAAAAGGGTTTCCTGCGTAAAAGGAAACCCTTCCTAGGGGAGTACGCGGTTCATGCAGTCCAGCGTCCCTCCCCTCTGGATTATGAAATATCTCAATCGGTTACCTGCGTCTTATGAAGCTTTCGATAAAACGCTTCAAGCCCCCTCTTCTTTGCCCTGTAATAGGGCTTTTTCCACGTTGAAAGGCCCTTTCCGAGAAAAGGCGTATAGACGCCGCCAATCCGCAGCTGGCGCAGGACAATATCCTCATAGGGGACATCGGGATTTTTCAGCATATCATACATGGTCATGAAGGCCGTTGTTCGTCCCTCACCGGCAACGCAGTGAAAATGAAGCCAGGCGTCCTTAGGCAAAGTCTTTACGAAACGGCGGAACCGCTCAATTTCCCCTGCATCAGGCCACAGATGGTCTGTTGCTGTAAAGCGGACATACATCACTCCTTTTTGAGCAGCAAGTTCCGCTTCCGTAAGCACCTGACCCGCCTCCACGGTCATGGTTGAAGCAGACCTTTTATCCGTTTTGAGACGCACAAGGGTCACGTCCTGTCCCTGAAGGGCGTGGATACGCTGCGCTTCATCAGCAAGTACAGCAAAGTGTCCCTTTCCCCTGTTGGCCCAATTCCGTTTCCCATACCAGCTTACGGGCATTCCATTCACAAAGCCATGGCTCTCCTGTCGCAGGTCAACAAGGACAATAGGTCCTTGGGTTCTATTTCGAAGATCTGCAAGGATTGCATCGAGTCCTTTTTCAGAGTACTGGCTGGATCCTGAGATATGGAGCTCAGACAGTCCTTTGCAGCTGGGAATACGGGAAGAAGCTTCCTTTGCGTAGCGAGGAGGGATTGCCCGATAAGCATCATCACAGGTCCTATAATTGCGCGGAAGTCCAGGTGCATTTTCTGCGTCAAGACGCCACAGCGCGCCTTCGTAGGAAAAAGGCGCCTCAAGGGGCACGCTTTTAGGGGCCTCCTTTGCTCTGACGCAAGGAAGAGGCGCTGAAAAAGCAATCAAGGAAGCGCTTAGCATCAGTAAAAAGGGAACCTTTTTCAGCATCTTTCCTCCTATAAAAAACAAACCCCCAACCCGTAACACGAGTTGGGGAATCTTCCAAATTGGTGGAGCATAGGGGGATCGAACCCCTGACCTCAAGATTGCGAACCTTGCGCTCTCCCAGCTGAGCTAATGCCCCAATAGTTAGTATTATAGCCCTTTCCCTAAATTCACGCAAGAGAAAATAGAGGGTTGGATGACAATATTATACGACGTCGTCAGCCTGCTTCGCGTTTTTCCCAGCATCGGGGCCAATCTGGAGCCCTATTCGAAAAAGGAAAATGGAGAAAAGGCCATAACGTCGGCGCCAAACCGTGTCCTTCGGACTGGGCGCCGAATTAAATCCGTCCTTAAACATGTTTTTCGGACTTTCGCTCCGCTCCAAAAGCGACCTTCGAAACCCGGGCGGATATGCCTCGCTTTCGCTCGTAAGGAAACGTCGCTACGCTCCTCATCCACCACCAAAAGGGCACGCTTGCCTCATTTTAATGAGGCAACATGCGGCTTTTGGTCCCCCGCCCTGGTGGAGCGGCTCGACTCTACGAGTCGAGCTCAGAGGCAAAACACAAAGGCGGGCAGTGCTTAAACGAAGGAAATCATTTCTTAATTTCATTGTAATCATAATCATATGGATAGAATGGATAAAGATCCCATCGGATAAATATTCCCCCATATCAGACTAACTACGCTAACGGATTCAACCTACAAAAAGCCCAGAACCGAACTCGTATCTACGTTCTATTCAGGGCTCACGTCACGGTCTTTTTGCCTTGGAGACGGCGAAAGCCGTTCCGCCCCGCCAGGGCGGTAAGCGCATCGCCGATCGATTCGCAAGCTTCCTTGGCGCCTTTGAAAAAGCGAAGCGAGAGATCGTGACAGGCGCTTATCCAGGGAGCGCAGAGCCCTTTTATCCCTTACATCCGCCTAATTAGACTCCGGCGGATGCAAAAGTAACGGATACGTTTTCGTGTATGACGATGTTGCAGACAATCTTTCTTAGCAGGATTGTAACAAGCAGGCTTGTTGGGTGGTGGATGAGGAGGCCGGTTTGTGGCCGACGTTTCCTTACGAACGGCTAGCGAGGAGCATTTTTCGATGGGCCAAAACCGCTGCGTATGGACCTCTTGCTCCATAGCCGGTTGCAGGACCGTGTTATCGAAAAATTGATTCGGCCCCCTCCGGTCGGGACGCTTTGTGGCCGCGCGTTACTCTCTTTTGCCTTACGGGCTTTTCTTTCATTTGCTTTTTGCGAATTTGGCTCAGACGGGTCCAATTGCGAGGAGCCCCGCTTCCACCGACGACGACGGACCTGAGACGCCAGCAACCAGCTAGCGCAGCGACGCGGGAGCTGTTGCGCGAAAGTTCTCCGAATCGACGACGCGTGAGTTTCCTTGCGGCCAGAGGCCGGTACGTCTAGGAGGTTGGGAGTGTGGGCGACAAAGCAGCTGGGCCCATATGGGCCGAAGATTGCAAAAAGTTTCCGCTTTGATGAGCTGGGCGCGGAAGGTGACGACACGTGGTTAGGAGGGGGAGCGCCCAGGCGTAAGGGATCCCCAAACGTGAGACGGACCCTCCTACGAATCGACATGGCCCCATTGCTTCCATATATTTCAACGAAAGCAATGGGGCCATGTAACTTCATCAAATCAGCCTGATTTTTGGGCTGGCCAAAAACAGTTACGCTTTATCCTGCGCCTCCTGCTGGGCCACCAGGTCCGCCAGCGTCGTACGATCTACGACAGAATCCACGGCTTCCTGGATTTCCTTATACAAATTCAGGGTAATACATTTTTTGGCGCGGGCACAGACTGTATGGCCCGGTTCCAGACAGGCCACAGGGGCAAGGGATCCTTCGACAGCGCGCAGGATCTCTCCCGTCGTATATTCTTCCGGTGCCTTGACAAGCTTATAGCCGCCTTGGGCGCCACGAGCGCTCTTGACCAGTTTGGCTCTGGAGAGGGCAGTAATGATTTGCTCCAAATATTTCTCGGAGATTTCCTGGCGTTCGGATACACTGCGGATGGGAACAAAGTTTTCCTTGCCATTCATGGCAAGATCCAGCATGAGACGCAGGGCATACCGACCTTTTGTTGAGATCTTCATGACGTGGTTCCTCCAAAAGCATTCTTTCTGACTCTTGCCATACCATTTTACTATAAATTTCAAAAAAAATCCATACTGTTTGATAGGAATTAAAACTGTCAGAAATTCAGCCCTTTTTTGCCATGAATTTCCGGATTTCCGCATATTTTTCCTGTAGGACACGGCGGCTTTCCTCCAAAAAGGCCGTCAGATAAGGAGCCTCGTAAGGAGCCTTAGCCGTTACAAGGTCCGTCCGGAGCGTATCCGTGATTTCCTTTACGGAAAGCGGCGTAAGGGGGGCTTCCTTTGCGTCAAAAAGGGAAGTCAAATGCAGCTGTGAACAAAAGGTCACCCCTAATTTACGCCGTGCCAATTCAAATTGGGTCTCATCATCACTGATGGAAAAAAGTGGGGCCGTAAAGAGGCCTTCCCGTTTAAGGACCTCCGTAACCCGGGAATAAACAGTGCTTCGCTTTTCTTTTCCAAGGATCGTGAGATTCTCAAAATCGTGAAGACTCACCACACTCCCCGGTTGAAGCGTGACTGCCCGTCCTTTTTTGAGATGTCCTTTTACATACTCTCGATTTCCGACAAGGTAAAGTGCCTCCGTCCCGACGGGGATGCGGTGAAACAGCGCCGACTCCGTACAGTCCACACCAAGCAGCACGTCAAGGCGTCCCTCCCCAAGAAGGGGTTCCAGTTCCCTGGTATCCCCGAGCACGGTCTCCACCGTAACGGCGGGATAGGCCTTATGATACCGCTCCAAAAGATCGGGGAGAAAACATTTGGCCCGTGCCGCATTGGTGCCAAGACGCACATGTCCCCGCGTTCCGGCTTCCCGCTCCTTTAAGTGCACCAAGCAGCGGCGTTCGATAAGATCCATTTGCCGTACGGTTTCGTAAAAAATGCGGCCCGATTCGGTGAGTGCAACGCGGGGAGACCGCGTAAAAAGCACGGTTCCAACTTCTTTTTCAAGCTTTTTGATATGTTCACTGAAACTTTGCTGCGTAATGTGGGCAAGGCTGGCCGCCTTGGTAAAATTGAGCGTCTTTGCAGCAAGGAGGAACATTTCATAGGAAGTTTGCATGGACCTCCCTCCTTTCCTTTTTTATTTTATCACAGGTTTTACCCTGTGGTCTATGTAGGAACCTTCTGTTTTACGTAAGCTCCGTTTTCGGCTACACTAAAGATAATCAATCCCGTACCACAAGGAGGAACCAGTTATGACTCTCATCGATCCCAATGCGGAAGCCTATTATATCGGTCTCATGAACGCCGCGGGCTATCGCGACAAGGACCTTAAAAAGCCCATCATCGGCATTGTCAATTCCTGGAACGATGTCAATCCCGGGCACAAACCCTTAAAGGAGCTGGCCCAATATGTTAAAGAAGGCGTTTGGGCCGCTGGCGGTGCGCCGGCTGAATTTACGGTCCCCGCTCCCTGCGACGGCATGGCCCAGCTAAGGGGTATGCAGTATGTACTGGCTTCGCGCGACCTCATTGCGGGCTCCATCGAAACCATGGTACGGGCCCACAATTTTGATGGTCTCGTCTTTTTGTGTGCCTGTGATAAGATTGTCCCTGCAATGCTCATGGCAGCCGCTTCCCTTGACCTGCCGAGCCTCTTTTTGACTCCAGGATCCATGCTCCCTTATGAGGAAAATGGCATCACCTATGCTACACCGGACCTCAAGGAGTCAATTGGAGCCTACAGGGCCGGGAAAATCGATGAAACGACTTTCTCCCGTTTCCGCCAGAATATCTGTGCATCCTGCGGTACCTGCTCCATGTACGGCACGGCAAATACCATGGCCGTCTTTACGGAAGCTATTGGTCTTGCCCCCTTTGGGTCGGCGACAATGCCCTTTTGCGTCTCCCAGAAGGTAAAACAGGCCCGTGATGTGGGAGAACGGATTGTCACTCTCACGCGGGAAAAAATCACAGCCCGCGCTTTCCTTACCAAAAAATCCCTTGAAAACGGTATCCTCCACACGTCGGCAACGGGCGGTTCCAGCAACTTTGCCCTCCACATCATGGCCATTGCCTCCGTCTCCGAGGTTCCCCTTACCTTGGAAGAATTCGATAAGATCCAGGAACAGGTCCCGGTCATCGCGAAATTTAAACCGGCCTCCCAATACAATATGGTTGACTACGGCAAAGCCGGTGGATCCCTAGGAACGCTCAAGACCATCGCACCCTTCCTTCACAAGGATGTGCCTCTTGCCATGGGCGGCACCTTAGGCGAGGCCCTTGATGCCTTTACAGGACCCATTGACCGGAACGTGATCCACGATCTGACAGATCCCCTATTTGAAAAGGGCTGCTACAGCGTGCTTTACGGGAACCTGGCCCCAAAGGGTGCCGTAGTCAAGAAAAGCGGCGTCGACCCCGCCATGTTCGTTCACCGCGGTCCTGCCGTCGTTTTTGATTCCGAAGAAGAAGTGATGGAAACCTTTCTCCATAAGGACATCAAACCGGGGTCCGTACTCGTCATCCGTTATGAAGGGCCCAAAGGCGGACCAGGCATGCGGGAAATGAGCATTCCCGCGGCTATGCTCATCGGCATGGGCCTTCAAAAATCTGTCGCCATGATCACGGACGGCCGTTTTTCCGGTGCCTCCCGCGGTCCCTGCGTCGGGCACATTTCACCTGAAGCCTGGGATGACGGGCCCATTGCCTGCGTCAAAAACGGGGATATGATCCACATCGACCTCAACCAGCATCTTCTCGAAGTGGAAATCTCAGATGAAGAACTCCAGCGGCGCAAAAAGGAAATCCAAAAGCCCAATCACCCTGCTTTTGGCGTTATGAAGCGCTACCGCGGCATTGTCAGCGGAGCGGAAAATGGAGCCCTGTGGCTTTACTGACGGACAGACTTGGGGAGTTTGTCCACACTTCCTGCACAAGGTACTTTTTCTGAAGTGCCTTGTGCATTTTTCTATACAAGATTCGACAGCTTCTATCGTCTATCCAGATTTTATATACAACGGTTTCTCGTTTTTGGTGTATAATGGGGCTGTACTATTTTGCGAATTATCGGATTATTTATTGTCTTTTTTCAAAGAGAGGGAAAAAGGCCCTGCATGCATCCACGAGGAGGTGCCCCGTGCCCCTCAAAAGGGAGGTTTATCCTATGACAAGACTGTCCATTGAGACCCCGTCCAGTGCCGAAGTGGTCCTGCGCGGGCTCTACCGGGATATAGAGCGGCGCATCAGCGCCAGTTCGCCCGGTCTGTGTCCCATTGATATGTCGCTCAGTTTCCTGCGGCTCTGCCATGCCCAGACCTGCGGGAAATGCGTACCTTGCCGCATTGGACTGGGCCAGCTGGCAACGCTGATTGAATCCGTCATGAACCGCACGGCCACACTTGAAACCATTGACCGCATCGAGCGGACGGCAAAAGTCATTGCAGACTCGGCGGACTGTGCCATTGGCTACGAGGCTGCCGTCATGGTCCTTAAAGGAGTCAAAGGCTTCCGTGACGACTACGAGGAGCACATTCTCCGCGGCCGCTGCATTACGGGACTCACCCATCCGGTTCCCTGCGTCTCGGTCTGCCCAGCCCATGTGGATGTCCCGGGCTATATTGCCCTTATCCGGGAAAAGCGCTATGACGAGGCTGTCGCCCTCATTCGTAAGGACAATCCCTTTCCCGGTGTCTGCGGCTATGTCTGCGAACACCCCTGTGAAATCCACTGCCGGCGCCGCATGGTTGACGATGCCGTCAATATCTGCGGGTTGAAGCGCTTTGCCATTGACCATTCAAAACCCGCGGCACCGCCCAAAAGTGCCAAACCGACGGGACGTACAGTTGCCATCATCGGCGGCGGTCCTGGCGGCCTTACGGCAGCCTACTACCTATCCCTCATGGGACATTCCTGTACCATTTTTGAGCAGCGGCCCCAGCTAGGCGGGATGCTCCGCTATGGCATTCCTGATTACCGCCTGCCGCCGGAAATCCTTGACCGTGACATCAGTCATATCCTTTGGACGGGTATCGATGTCCATACAGGCATCTCCATTGGAAAGGATGTCGGGATCGAAAATATCCAGAAAGATTATGATGCTGTTTACATTGCCATCGGTGCCCACAGCGACAAAAAGCTGCGCATCGAAGGAGAAGATGCCAAAAATGTGATCAGTGCCGTCTCCATGCTGCGCGGCATTGGAGAAAACATCATTCCTGACTTTACGGATAAACGCATCTGCGTCATCGGCGGCGGCAATGTCTCCATGGATGCGACAAGAACGGCCAAACGCCTTGGTGCGGCAAGCGTCATTTGCCTCTACCGGCGCCGTGTCGAAGATATGACGGCCTTACCCGAAGAAATCAGTGCTGCCATGGCAGAAGGCTGTGAAATCCGTCCCCTTGAAGCGCCTGACCACATCGAAAAGGATGGGGATGGCAAAGTGGCAGCCCTATGGACCCGTCCCCAGATCATCGGGAAATACGGTCACGATGGCCGGCCCCGTCCGGGAAACGCGGCGACGGACCTCACGCGCATTCCCTGCGACTACGTCATCGTTGCCATTGGTCAGTCCATCGTCACAAAACCCTTTGAACAAATTGGCGTGGCAACAGATCACGGTGCCATCAAGGCCGAACGGTCAAGCGCCGTACCAGGCCTCAATAATATCTTTGCCGGCGGCGACGCTGTTTCTGGACCGGCTACGGTCATCCGAGCCATTGCCGCGGGAAAAGTCGCGGCAGCCAATATCGACGCATTTCTCGGCTTTGACCACAAGATTTCGGTCGATATCGAGATTCCGCCGGCCCACTTTACAAACACGCCGCCCTGCGGACGCATCAATCTCAAGTATCACGGAAGACCTGACTGTTCCGGTGACTTCAGCCTGCCTGTAGAAGGTATGACGGCCGAAGAAGCCCGTCAGGAAGCAAGCCGCTGCCTGCGCTGTGATCACTTTGGCTTTGGCAGCTTCAAAGGAGGGAGACAAACCGAATGGTAACACTCACCATTGACAATCAAACCGTCCGCGTTGCGGAAGGAACGACCATCCTTGAAGCAGCCAAATCAGCAGGAATCATCATCCCCCATCTGTGCTACCTCAAGGAGCTCAACGAAATTGCCGCCTGCCGCGTCTGTTCCGTTGAAGTAGAAGGGGAAACGGCTATGGTTACGGCCTGCAACAGTTCTGTTGTCGAGGGCATGGTCGTCCATACCAATTCGCCGCGGGCCCGGGAAACACGCCGCATCAATGTGGAGCTCATCTTAAGCCAGCATGACTGTCTGTGCGCCACCTGTGTAAGAAGCGGCAGCTGCCAGCTCCAGCGTCTGGCAAACTCCCTTGGCATCATTTCCCTTCCCTACGAACGGGAACTGCCTAAAGGCGCGCGAGGAGCCTGGACCACAACCTACCCTCTCTACCGAGATTATCAAAAATGCATCAAATGTATGCGCTGCATCCAGGTCTGTGACAAGATGCAGACCGTCCATATTTGGGACGTTGATGGCACCGGATCAAGGACCACGGTCGATGTATCCCATAACCGCGTCATCAAGGACTCGGACTGCACCCTCTGCGGGCAGTGCATCACCCACTGCCCTACGGCAGGCCTTCGGGAACGGGATGACACGGATAAAGTCTACAGTGCCCTTGCCAATCCTGAGCTCATTCCCATTGTCCAAATCGCGCCGGCGGTCCGCACAGCCCTATGTGAAGCCTACGGAGTTTCCCCCCAGGAAGCACCGATGGGAAAACTGGCCGCTGCCCTGCGCCGTATGGGCTTTCGCTATGTTTATGATACGTGCTTTGGGGCCGACCTTACCATCATGGAAGAAGCCAACGAATTTCTCGAGAAATTTAAGAACGGTAAGACAAAGAAATTCCCCCTATTTACAAGCTGCTGCCCCGGCTGGGTGCGCTTTCTCAAAGGAAAGTTCCCGGAACTGACAGACCGCCTGTCAACCTCCAAGTCCCCGCAGCAGATGTTTGGCGCCATCGCAAAGACCTGGCTTGCAAAAAAACTGGGAACGGAGCCGGAAAAACTCTTTCTCGTTTCCATCATGCCCTGCCTTGCCAAAAAAGCAGAATGCGACCTTCCCACGATGCGGACCCAGCATGGTAAGGACGTGGACTGCGTCCTTACGACACGGGAATTTATCCGTATGCTGAACGCGGATCGCATCTATCCCCACCTGCTCAAGGAAGAACCCCTCGATGATCCCATGGGAACCCATACAGGGGCTGGCACTATCTTCGGTGTGACAGGCGGCGTCATGGAAGCAGCCCTGCGGACAGCCTATTATGAAGTCACAGGAAAAGATCCCGATCCGGACCTGTTTGCCGACATCCGCACCGGTCCGGCCCTCAGGGAAAGGACCTACACCTTGGGCGGTGCCGACGTGCACTGCGCTGTTGTAAGCGGTCTTGGCAACGCGCGGCACCTGTTGGAAGCCATCAAAGCAGGAAAAGTCCATTATGACTTCGTGGAAGTGATGGCCTGTCCCGGCGGCTGCAGCGGCGGCGGTGGCCAGCCGATTTCCATCGATGATGAAGAGCGAGCCGAAGCGCGCGGTCAAAGTCTCTATGCCCTTGACCAAAAAATGGCCCTGCGCCTCAGTCATCGCAATCCTCAAATCGAAGCCCTCTATGCGGAATTTCTCGGCAGCCCCCTCAGTGAAAAAGCAGAGGAACTGCTCCATACCGATCAGGGGGCGTGGGAAGTGACGGAGTGTTATTAATCGGGTCGAAGCAAGAATCACGCCAATCTCCCCAAGAGCATGCTTCCATTGCTTACTTCCGTGTTTTGTGGATGCAATGGAGGCATGCTGAAAGGTAAATGGGAAACCTCGAAGACTATAAATAACTGCACTAGACAACTGACTTGCGTCGTCAGTGGAGGCGGAAGCTCCTCGCAATTGGACCCATCTGAACCGGATTTGCTTTTGCAAATTTTGTTCACGTTATAGATATGATTGGCACAGTAGACGTTATCAGCCATAAAATAAGTTTTTTACGCATCTTAGCATTGGAAGGAGAAACTATGGAGATTTTAGTGACCGGCTTCGATCCTTTTGACGGCGAACCCATCAACCCAGCTTGGGAAGCCGTAAAACGCCTTGATGGAAAAGTGATTGACGGACAGCATCCCGTGCATGCCCTTATGATCCCTACAGTCCGTTATGAGGCGCTTTCGGCCATCAAGCGCGGCATCGAGCGGTTTGATCCCCAGCTCATGATCGCCGTTGGACAGGCGGGGGGACGTATGGCCATTACCCCTGAACGAGTTGCCATCAATTGCGACGACTTCCGCATTCCGGACAATAAAGGCAACCAGCCCATTGACGAAATGATTGTGCCGGACGGCCCGGCAGCTTATTTTTCAACTCTTCCCATCAAGCGCATCGTAATGCGGCTTATGGCAGCGGGAATCCCTGCTCAGGTATCAAACTCGACTGGAACCTTTGTCTGTAACCATGTCTTTTATGGGCTCATGGATTTCATGAAAAAAGAAGGCAAAGGGCGCCGCGGCGGCTTTATCCATGTGCCGTACCTTCCGAAGCAGGCCGCCCGCCTAAAAAACGAACCCAGTATGAGTCTAGAGATGATTGTGGAAGGGTTAACCCTTGCCATTAAGGCAAGCGTAGAAATAGGAGTCGATGAGAGAATGACAGATGGAGTGGAGTGTTGATTATTTATTCGGTGCACAAATTGCGCTGACTAAATAATAGGCAGCACCGTTTCCTTACAAATAGCAGTGACCATTTGCCCCTCCCATAGGGCAGTTTGGATCCAGCGTTACGGTCTTTTCCGCTCTGATTTTTTGCTCGAAACAGCCATTCGGGCCTTCCCCAATAGATTGCTTGACAGCCTCCCGCCTATCACTAAAATTTCTTGATTTTATCCCATTGATTAAAAATTATTACAAAAAGGCTATTCGACTTGTTTTTATCATCTTAAAATGTTACATTAATCTTGTAGCACGGGGTCAAGTCCCCATAGAAAAGCAGACGATGAACCACATCGGTAGCAAGGATAGGTCGGGAGTTGATGATGATGGGAAATAAGACGAAACAGGTGGTACTGACAGTATTTTCAGCAGGGGCCCTGCTTTTGGGAAGTCCCGCTGCGTGTGAGGCCTTATCTCTTGACGGAGTGCCCTTTCCGCAGCAACATGGACCAGTTGTACAACATGCCGTGACACGTCACGATGAGGATCGCTTCATTGGTCGCCTTTCGGCATCGGCGAGGCTCATGGCACAAAGCCCGCTTTTACCAATGACAGCGACCTTGCTTTTCCTCACGGAATCGAATTTGTAAGCTTTTGTACGAGGGCGTTCAAGGAGTTTTCCTTGACGCCTTCTTTGCTTGCATAAAGTCCCCGTTTCGGGTATGATTTACAAAATGATTCTTTTTCTAGGATATTCCCCAAAAGATGCTGAAAGGCACACGGGGGTGAGGCCAATAAGGCCCAAAGGAGCAATGATGACTCAATTCTGCAAACACTGCGGGCATCTCCTGCCCGACGGTGCTAAATTTTGTGACGCCTGCGGTGCATCGACCGAGGAAGCAAAGACGCCTTTTGCGGCAGGCCCCCAATACGAACCGTGGCATGATGCCGCGCTTCAGGATAAGTTCCTAGGTTTTCGGGGACGCCTCAACAGAAAACGCTATTTTCAACGTACCCTCATCCTGGCAGGCCTTCAGGTCCTTTTGGCCTTTTTCTTTAGGCTATTCCAGCCAGACAATCCAAGCAGTGAAGAGCTGCTTCACATGGCCGTCATGGATGCAGGTTTTTCCTTTACCATGGGCGAACTTGCAGCCCGGATCATCGACGCCTTTTTGTCAGTCCTTCAGCTGGGCCTTGCCCTGCGGCGCTTCCATGACCTTGACCGGTCGTGGGGGAGCCTTTTCCTGCTCATGATTCCATTCATCAATCTGTACTTTCTTTTCCTGCTCTTTTGCAAAAAGGGAACGGCTGGCGACAACCGCTTTGGCCCGGATCCCCTCATGAACTAAGGGAGGACCCTCTCATGGCAGAACAACTTGCTAACAACCTGTGGCGCCTGGAAATCCCTCTCGTGGGAAACCCCCTTAAGGCTCTCAATAGCTACCTCATTACAGGAGAGCGCAACCTTCTCATCGATACGGGGTTCAATGAAGAAACATGTCGAAAGGCCATGGTGGAAGAACTGGACGCTATCGGCGTGGACCTTACGCGGACGGATATCTTTTTGACCCACGTCCACAATGACCATACGGGTCAGTCGACGTTCCTGCACCGTGAGGGCTGCAAGATTTACATCAGTCGCATTGACGGCACTATCATGCGCAATCTCAAGGATCCGGCCTTCTGGGACAAGCGCTACGAAAAATGCGTCCAAAATGGCTTTACGAAAGAAGAAACAGATGGACTGCGCCGCGTCAATCCTGCCCAAACGAAAGGACCGGAACCCTTTGACGGCTACACATATCTTGAAGACGGCGACAAACTGCATTATGGCGGTGTGGACCTTGAGGCGATTTGGACGCCAGGCCATACACCAGGACATTTCTGCCTTTACGCGCCGACGGAAGGCTGGCTTTTTTCCGGAGACCACATCCTCTTTACCATTTCTCCTAATATTTGCGACTGGGAAAATGTGGCGGACTCCTTAGGTGCCTATCTCGAGAGTTTGGGAAAAGTGGAGAACCTTGAAGCGCCCCATCCCTTTCCAAGCCATCGCCGCGTCATGGGCACCATAAAAGAACGCGTAAAAGCCCTTCGGGAACACCATGAGCGCCGCATTGCCGAAGCGCTCCGTATCGTAACCGAAAAGCCGGGGCTGACGCCTTATGAAATTGCAGGCCGCATGCAGTGGAAGATCCGATCCCGCAACTGGGAAGAATTTCCCCTCGCCCAAAAATTCTTTGCCGTCGGCGAAACTGTCGCCCACCTGGACTACCTTCGCCTGCGGGGGAAGGTGGTTCGTGAAACGGTGAAGGGGAAGAATCGATATCGAGCCGTGTAACGATCAGCCAACCCAAGGATTATCCTCTTACAAAAGCTAAATAAAAACCAAGAGCCCAAAACCAAACCTGCGTCTGAATTTGGTTTTGGGCTTTTCTTACGATTTTTGCCTTACAATCTTTTGCGTTTCAATCTTTTGCCTCTGTGTTTTTCCCTTCGTGTTTTCGCCTTGGAAACGGCGAATGCCGTTCCGCCTTACCAAAGCGGGGGTATCCACCGAAAAGGCTTGCTTGCGAGCGTGGATGGTGGATGAGGAGGAGCAGTTTGGTGCCGGCGTTCTGGTCTTTCTTCTATTTACATGATTCAAATGGGGCTCAGATTGGTTCAGATGCTAGGAAAAAAGCTGCAGGCTGACGAAGCCGCACACGCATTTTTGTGCTGCTAGGAAGTCTGCGTCTTTTTGACAACGCAGATGGGCCGATATGAGCTTCAGGCGAATCATGTTTCCTCTAAAAAACCGAAAAAATTCCAAGAAGTGGCTCGCCCAAGGGCTCCATTTTTTCGAGCGACTTTAACATGAAATTGTGGTACGTAATCTCTTGCGAATCGCCATGCCTTCCTTGCTCTCAAAAGAATCATTTCTCAAGCAAGGATGGCAAGTAACTGCATTGAATCGGCGCGATTTCTGCGCCGAGTAAAAATAAAAAGGACGCCCAGGCGTAGGCGATCCCCAAACGTGGGACGGTCCATCGTACGATAGGCCATGAGGCCATTGTTTCCACAAAATCTTTTTCAAGCAATGGTCTCACGTACTTCATTAAATCCGCCCGATTTTTGGGCTGAGCAAAAAACTCACTTCACATACCCATCATAAACCCGGCGCGACAAATCCGCCACCGACGCATACGGCGTATAATCCCGCGTAAATACAACGAGGACATAGTCGCCTTTTGCCGTATAGACGATGCCCCCATCGTGGCGCAGGTCGCGCACCTCGCCCGTCTTGTGGGCTACGACCGTGCCTTTGGGGAGCTTATCGGGAAGCATATCCGTATCGACCTGGGCCTTATAGATGGCAAGCATTTGGGCATCAAGGTCCTTACTTACGCATTTTCCCTGATAAAGACGCTTAAAAAGAAGCCCCACGTCCCTTACGGTGGTCATGTTTTCGGCGCCTTTTTTCGCGGCATCAAAATCCATCATCTTGCGGCGGAGCGTCGTATCCTTATAGCCGTGCTCCTTAAGGTAGCGGTTGACGCGGTCCATGCCCAAGCGGTCAATCATGAGGTTTGTCGCCGTATTGTCACTGTGGATGATCATTTCATCCAGGGCTTTTTTTACCGTGACCGTCGTACCCTTGGGCATTCCTTGAAGGACGCCGGATCCAGCAACAACGTTTTTATCCGTTAGGGTAAACGTCTCTGTAAGGCTCAGTTTCCCGTCCCTAATATCCTCATAGGCGGCAGCAAGGATGAAGACCTTGATCATACTGGCTGCCGGTGTCTGTACGCTGTTGCGGTAATATCCCTTTCCCGTTTTAAGGTCGGAGAAATAGACGCCGTAGGGTGCGGCACCTTTGACGGTCTTTGACACAGCTGCAAGGTTTGCCGGCACATTTACCGCCGCCATAACAGGCGTGCTCCACAGGGTGACTGTAAGGAGCGCCGCCCCCATAAGGGCCGCGCCTTTTTTCATCATATCCATCATAAAAATTTCAGTCCTTTCTTTGTAAGCGCCTCCCGCAAGCCCTTCATAAAGGTAGGCCCGGGATCAATCTTTCCATGGTAATAGTTCGGCACGTCTTCGCGCCAAAGGTCCGTCTGTTTCGCCTTATCCTGCTCATAATGACCAAGGACCGTCGTAAGGGTCGGGTACTTATCCTTCAAATAGGAAATGAGAGCAATATTGGCCCTAAGTTGGGCCTCCGTAAGGTCTTCTTTACCCCTGGCGCCGCCCACGTTTTCAATGCCGATGGCGCACCAATTGAGCCCAATGGCATGGCGGGCAAGGGCCGTTTCCGGCATGAGCTGCCAAATGGCCCCATCCCGGCCCACAAGAAACTGGGCGCCCACATTGAGCGTGCCATAGGAAAGCCTTGGATTTTCCTCGGCGTAAAAAAATTGGTATGTTCCCTCTTGGGAATCATTGGCCGTCCAGTGGACGACAACGGCGCGGGGTTTGATGTCCGTCATTTCCCGGCCATAGTGAAGCTTGCTGTAAGCTTTCATGAGTGTGTTGCGTTTGGGTGATTGAGCCACGTACTTTTGGATGATGGCCGGCCGTTCCGCCTTTTTTCCCGGTGCGGAAAAACCGCAGGCGCTCGGCAGCAACAGGGCGCAGCTAAAAAGGATCAAGAGCCGTTTTTTCACGAATGCACGCCCTCTTCGGCAAGGGGATCCGGTCCATAGCGGTTCTCCCCTTCCGTTCCCTTTTCGGCGCAAAGCATAAAGGCAACATAAAGGCCATAAAAGGGAACCCATATAAACGCCACGATCTCCCCTGATTTTCCTAAATCATGGGCACGGCGAATGGCAAGCATGAGAAGGATCATCTGGGGCATGATGAAAAGAGCCATCATCACGAGGCTGTTTACCATCATGAAAAGGACAATAAAAAGAGGCCCGCTCGCTTCCTGCAGCGTCTTGGCAAAATAAAACTGCCCGGCCATATAAAGGGCTACGAAAAGAAATGATAAAGCAAAAACAGAAAGGCTGCGCAGGAGATAGGCCTTGCGGCAGAGCCGTCCCTTTGTTCCCCAATAGTCGGCTTTGAAACGCTCAAAAAACGTTTCTGGCTCCTTTGGTTCCTGATGATTGGAGGCGGCCTCTATCACAGGTGTTCCGCACGCTGGGCAGAACGCGGCGTTTTCGGGAAGAATGCGGCCACAGTGAGCACAATAGTTGGTCATCATATTTTCTCCTTTCAAAAAAGATTCTTTCCTTCAAGATCCTGCGGCTCCAAAAGCTGGAGGCCATGGGCCTTTAAGAGGCGCGCCGTAATGCCAGGCTCCTTTACAAGGGTTTTCGTAAAGGAGCCATCGTAGCGGGATGAAACGCCGCAGCTGGGACTTTTTGCCTGGAGGATAACAAGATCGGCGCCCTCTTTTTGCGCAAGGTGCAGGACTTTTTCAGCCCCTTGATCATAAGCGTCCGTCACATCAAGACCGCTTTGGGTCCTGACGCGGCCATCAGGCTGGATTTCTGCCGGCGGGCGCGGCGTCAACAGTCCGCCCATCACTTCTGGACAGATGGGAATGACGCGGGCATGAGAGGCTTTCAAAAAGGCCTGGACCAACCGGTGGGGCTTACTTTTCCCGTCATAGCGACAGGGCGTTCCCAAAAGACAGGCACTCACAAGGATGGTTTTTTCACTCATGACAGGGCCCCCTTAAAATGCTGCTCTACATTGCGGATGGAATAGATGACCATAGGCACAACAAAGAAAGTCGCTGCAAACCACGCCGCCTGGTCAGCCCAAGTAATGGCATCATAGCCAAAGGAGCCAACAAAAAGGACGGACACGACGGTGCGGGCAATCATCTCAAGGACCCCGCTCATCATGGCCTTGCGGGCATTGCCCAGGCCTTGGATGCTCATGCGGCACACATTCAAGATCCCCAGCACCCACAGACAGTACCCCATGCGGCGCAGGTAAAGGGCGGCAAGGTCCAGTTCGACGGTATTTGCCGCGTCAAGAAAGAGCAGGCACAGGTCCCGGCCCCACAAAATCATAGCAAAAAGGCCAAAAATCGCACCGTAAAGGACGCTGACGATGGTGCCCTTGTAAATGCCCTTGCGGATGCGGTCCGTCTGGCGGGCACCGAAGTTTTGGGCCACAAAAGTGGAAACAGCCGTGGCAAAGGCATCAAAAGGTGCGAGAAGAAAGAGCTTGATCTTTGTTCCTGCCGTAAAGGCCGATACAAACTGCGTTCCCAGGGAATTATTGGCGCTCTGCATGACCATGGAGCCAATGGCCGTAATGGAGTACTGCAGCCCCATGGGAATACCGATGCCCATGAGGTCTCTTCCTTCAAGGAAATCGTAGTGACGGGCCTCTTCTTCGATATGAAGGACATCGTAACGGCGCGCCACCGCATAAAGGCAAAGGAGCGCCGAAAGGGCCTGAGAAAGGACCGTGGCCAAAGCCGCTCCGGCAACCCCCATCCCAACATTGACGATAAAAAGAAAGTCCAGTCCAATATTAAGGATCGACGCCACGGCAAGATAGATAAAAGGCGTCTTGGAGTCGCCAATGGCCCGCATGAGTCCAGCAAGATAATTATACATGACCGTAAAGGGAATCTCACAGAAGATGATGATGAGATAGACCCATGCATCATGAAAGATTTCTTCCGGCACCTGCAGGAGATGGAGAATGTGATTGCAGAAAACCGTCGTCAAGAGGGTCACAAGGCCAGCAAATAAGGCGGCAAGGATTCCACCTGCATATTCATAGCGGTGCATGCCGCTGTAATCCTTGGCGCCAAAGCGCTGTCCCACAGGGATGGAAAAGCCCAGACTCATGCCAATGCAAAACCCCATGACGAGGAACTGGATGCTTGTCGACGAGCCTACGGCGGCAAGGGCCTTAGCCCCCAAGGTTTGTCCCACAATGGCCGTATCGACAAGATTATAGGTCTGTTGGAAGAAGTTCCCCATGAGAAGAGGCAGACTGAATTTTACAATAAGAGGCAGGATGGACCCTTGGGTCATATCCTTAGTGCGGCTTTGTGCCATACAATCACTTCATTTCTTTTTCGTTAGGACCGGTCCGCAATCTTTTGAAGGACCCGTTCCTTTTCGGCCCCCTCATAAAGAACAGGCCGATAGTCATTATAATAAGGTGTCGAGGAAATGCGGCAGGCAATGTGCGTGCCGCCATCAGAACCATGAAGGTACCCATCTTCAAAGGCAAAGCGTTCCTGGTAAATGAGGGCATCTTTGTCACGGGGATTACTGTTGCCGCCGAAGCAGAAATTTCCCAGACTGTAGATGATGCGCCGCCCTTTATAGGTCTCCGTTCCCTGCACAATGTGGGGATGGGCACCCAGAACCAAATGAGCGCCGTGGTCGATGGCAAGATGGGCAAGATCGCGCTGGTTCTCGTCGGCATAGGGCTCAAGCTCCGTTCCCCAGTGGAAATAGCAGATGATGAGACGGGCGCCCTTTCGCTTCACTTTTTCCAGTTCCGCAATGAGCTGTGTCTCCGCGCCGCCCGTAAGGTCGTTGATACCAATCAGGCCAACGGGAATGCCCTTGATGAGCATGACGGGGCTTTCTTCGTAGCCAAAGGGCATGACGCCAGCCTTTCCTAAGGTGCCGAACGTATCCCAATAGCCTTCATTCCCATAGTCATAGCTGTGATTATTGGCAAGGGTCGCTGCTTCGACGCTGCCTTCCGTAAGAACCCGCACATAGTCGGCCTTTCCTTTAAAAGCAAAGGTCTTGTCCTGCCGGTCCGTACTTTCTGTCAGGGCTCCCTCCATATTGACAAGGGTGAGATCATCATGGGCAAAGATTGACGCTACGCCCTTCAAAAAGACCGATGCATCCCCATTGGCCGCGTCATAGGAAGCGGGAAACGTCCCCTCATAGCCAAAGGACTCATCCGTTCCAAGGGTGCAGTCCCCTGCTGCGGAAATGGTAAGGACCGTAACCGTCTTTTGCGGCGGCTCTTCCTTTGGCGGTACCGGTCTTTCCTGTGTTACGACGGCAATCCTTGCAGGAAGTTTCTGCTGCAGTGCATAAGAATCGTGCAGGGGAAGGTCTTCCCTTTGCGACAAGCCAATGGCGATTTCCGCCTCGTGAACCTTGAGGAGCGGCGGCAGCTCCTTTTTAGGTTCTGCCGTGCCGGGTAGGATGACAAAGGCCGTAAAAGCAAAAAGGAGCGCTCCTTGGCGCAGGGGCCAGGGAAAACGCGAAATTTTTTTCAAGAAAGAAAAACAGGGCGGGATGGTCATGATGACTGGCTCCTTTAAACGACAATGGTCAGTACCATTGTACATTATTTCAGGGGAAATTGCGAAGAAAAAGAAGGGGATCGGCTGCCACACAACAAGATATTGAAAAGATGATCCGCTCTCTTACAATCTTTTGCCTCCGTGTTTTTGCCTTACAATCTTTTGCGTTATGATCTTTTGGCTCTGCGTTTTTCCCTTCGTTTTTTCGCCTTGGAAACGGCGAAAGCCGTTCCGCCTTACCAAGGCGAGGTATCCACCGAAAAGGCTTGCTTGCGGGCGTGGGTGGTGGATGAGGAGGGTGGTTTGGCGCCGTGCGCTATGGTCTTTTAAGGCACTCATTGGCACATGTGACGCCGGACTCAAACCGCCCCCTAACGGGGGGACGGGTCCAAACTTAATTCGCCCAGGGACATGTTTCTCAGACTTCCGCTATCGCTTTAAAAGCGTCCTTCGAAACTCCGGGCGAATCTGCCTCGCTAACCGCTCGCAAGGATACGTCACTGGCATTCCTCATCCACCACCAAAACGGCCAGCCTTTAATTTTAAATACGTAAGGCTGGCCGTTTCGGTCCCCCGCCTTGGCAAAGGCGGATCGATGCTGCGCATCGAGTTCTAAGGGAAAAGACCGGTCGAAGGACGTTCCAGCAACTGCCATTGTGCTTCCTACGTTTCAAAAAGACCCGCTTCTTACAAAAACCGAATATAAGATAAGAGCCCAAAACCGAACCTATCTCTACGTTCGGTTTTGGGCTTACCTTGTGTTCTTTTGCCTTACAATCTTTTGCGTTATGGTCTTTTGGCTCTGCGTTTTTCCCTTCGTTTTTTCGCCTTGGAAACGGCGAAAGCCGTTCCGCCTTACCAAGACGGGGTATCCACCAAAAAGGCTTGCTTGCGGGCGTGGGTGGTGGATGAGGAGGGCGGTTCTTGCCCGACGTTCCGGTCTTTTCTTCCAAGTGCTTTTTGCGAATTCGGTTCAGATGACGTATCGTCATCCTCCATTACCTCGTTAAGATCAGGAAGCAAACAATGGGGGCACACCCTTATGGAGAATCGGAGCGATGTATGCTCCGCCCTAAAACCCAAGCGCCTCATTCACCAAGATTACCTTGATCCGGCCTTTTTCCTGGGAAAAGCGCGTCACAAGGAGATTGCAGCAAATGGTATCAGGCGACTTGCAGTCGGCACAGGCTCCATTCACCTTGCACGGAGTCTTTCCATTTGGGAAGCGCTGGGCATTGATTGGGGCCGCAACGTTCCTGACCCGATAGACAGCATGTTCCACATCCTTTGTCACCTTGTTCATACCGACAATCATAAGGACTTGCTTCGGACCGTAGGCAATGCAGGAAACGCGGTTCGAATTCCCGTCAAGGTTCACAAGGACGCCATCTTCCGTAATGGCATTCGTACTTGATAGAAAGGTATCGCAGCTGTGGGCTTTCAGCATCATCTCCCGCTTTTCTTCGGGCGTCTTTTTCGTATCCCGGTTATAAACCGTGTACTGCCCCTGGATCAGGGCTTCCTTGAGTCCGATTTCCTCAATGGAATAGGTCCCGCCCCAGCTGACGCTTGAACCTTTGGGAATCAAGTCCAAAGCAAGGCCTAGGGCTTCGTCCTTTGTTTCTACAAAATAGCCTTCCATATTGCGGCTTTGGAGTCCCTTGATCACTTTTTCCGCTACTTTGCGGTTCCGTTCCTTTTCAAATGACAGCATGACCATCTCTCCCCTCTGTGAGTGCTTGTTCTTTCCCTCTTATTATATCACGGAAGAAAAGGCAGCGCCTATTATTTAACGACACTTGGAAGCCACGTAGCAAGTTCTGGAACAAAGCAGAGGAAGAGGATTTCTACCGCCATGACACCGATATAGGGAATGACGCCGCGGATGATGTCTTCCATGCGGCTCTCGGGACTGACGCCTTTGAGGACAAAAAGATTCATGCCTACGGGCGGCGTGATAAGGGCCATTTCCATGTTGATCTGCATCACGACATTGAACCAAATGGGATCAAAACCCAACTGTTTGATGATGGGGTATAAGATGGGCACCGTGATAAAGATAATGGAGACGGTTTCAAGGATGCAGCCCAAAAAGAGCAGGAGCAGATTGATCAGAATGAAAAAGACCCAGCGGCTCACTTCCACTTCGGCAACCATCATCGTAAGGGCCTGGGGCACCTGCAAAATGGTGAGAACAAAGCCAAAGAGGGACGCACCGATCATGATGGCAAAGATCATGGCCGACGTTCCCACCGTCTCCATGAGAATGCCCGGCAGGTCCTTTACGGAAAGGGTTCGGTAAATCACAAAGGTGATGAAAAGGGCATAGACCGTACCGACAGCGGCTGCTTCCGTCGGCGTAAAGGCCCCCGTATAGATGCCGCCCACAACGATGACAGGAAGGAGCAGTCCCCAAATGGACCCTTTCAGGGCAGCAAAGCGTTCGGAAAGGGGCGCCTTTTTTTCAAGCTTTAAATGACGGGAGCGGTAGACGACGATAAAAATGAAAAAGACCGTCATGAGCACGCCGGGAAGGACACCACTCATAAAAAGCTGGCCAATGGATTCACCCGTAATGGACCCATAAAGGATCATGGGAATGGACGGCGGAATGAGGATACCCAGCGTTCCGCCGCCGGCCACGGCGCCCAGTACAACGGACCGGTCATAGCCCCGTTTCAGCATTTCCGGAATGGCAATGGCTCCGACTGTGACCGCGCAGGCCACACTGGAACCTGTAATCGCGGCAAAGATGCCGCAGGCGACAATCGTCGCAATGCCAAGGCCGCCGGGCAGATGCCGCAACCACTTATTGCCCAGGTCAAAAAGGTCTTCCCCGACCTTTCCCTTGAGCAAAATGGCGCTCATGAGGATGTAAAGCGGCACGGCGCAGAGGACAAAATCATCGAGAGCCTTATAGGCCAGGATGGGAATTTGCTCCAGGGCGCCGTCACCGGGCATAAAAAGCACCATGCCCAAAAGACCCGACGCACCCAAGGAAAAGGCCACAGGAACGCCAATGGCAAGAAGCACCAGTAAGGCAAAGGTAAAGATGACAATCATGCGGCCTTTCCTCCTTTCTCGTTACGGTAGGCCAGAACGGATTCGCCAAAGAGGCGGACAAACTGCAGGAACAGGACCCCGATCCCAATGGGCATGGACAGCTGGGGAATCCACAAGGGCATGCGCAGCGTACTTGCCGCCACCATGTCAAGGTCATAGGATGTATAGACCATTTGGGCCGATGTATAGCAGAAAATGACTGTAAAAATCATGCAGATGATAGAGACGGCCATGCGCAGGACTTCATTTGTCTTTTGAGGCAAATGGGAAATCATCATATCAACATGGATATGGCGACCCCGGGCCATAGCTTCCCCCATGCCTAAAAATCCCGCCATGAGGACGCAGTAGGTAGATAGCTCCGTGGCCCATTCCGTCGGTTCATTGAAAAGCCCGCGAGATACGACTTCATAAAAAATCGAGAAAACAGGGACAAAGAGCAGGATGCCCGCAAGGACGGCCGTAAAATTTGTCACTTTTTCAAGGATCCTGTTATAGACAGCAAATATAGATTGCATGGACTTCGCCCCTCCCTTCCTTAGACTTTTACGGCCATATCAAGGACCGTTTTGCCAATCGAACCCGTATGATTCAGGAACGTATCCCAAACGGACTTTGTCGCCTTGCGCCAAGCAATCAGTTCATCTTCAGGGACTACGTAGATTTCCATGCCTTTGGCCTTGAGATCCGCCAGGCCCTTTTCATCCATGGCCTTCGCATTTTTTCGGGTCTCTTCTTGCACTTCCTTCGCCGCTTCCATAAAGGCCTCCTGCTGCTCCTTACTCATCTTGGCAAAGGAGCGGTCGTTCATGGCGAGAATGAATTCCGGCGATGCATGGTTCGTCACGGTGAGATACTTGGCCACTTCGTAGATTTTGCGGTCCCGCATGGCGCTCGTGCCGGAACTTTGTCCATCAATGGTGCCGCGCTGCATAGCCATATAGACTTCTGCAGAACCCATGGTCACGGGCGATGCACCGAGGGCCTTGATGGTTTCCGACGCAATTTCGCTGTAACCACGGATCTTCAGGCCCTCAAAATCTTGCGGCTTTTGGATAGGCTTCTTGTTATTGGCAAACTGGACGAAACCGTAGTCCGCCCAATAGACGACCTTGACATGCTTTTTCGCCAGTTCATCAGCAAGGGTCCTGCCCATGCCTCCATCGATGGCCTGATCGATTTTTTCGTAGCTAGGAAATACAAAGGGCACATCAAAGACTTCCATAGCAGGCACCACCGTCGCCCAGCGACCCACCGTATTAAGGCCCATATCGACACCGCCTGTCATGATGGCATCGTTCATGCTCTTGTCGTTATAGAGCTGCCCTGCCGGATAGGCCGTAATCGTCACCTCGCCATGGGTCTTTTCCTTCACCTTCTGGATAAAGGATTCGACACCCTTTGCCAGGGGATGGTCCGCTGGCAGATGATAGGCAAGCTTGTACTCGATCTTGCCGCCTTGACCGCTTGTGGCTGCTTCCTTTTTGCCGCACCCCGCAAAGGCTGTCATCAGGACCGCCAGACAGGCTGCCGTCATCACTTTCATCATCTTCCTCGTTTTCATCGTTTTCCTCCTTGTTCCACACTGGCAAGGCCGCTGTATACTGTATCCATAGTTGCAACATAAAAATAACCCCTGCTGGATCTTCTCCAGCAGGGGCGTTGGTTCGCGGTACCACCCTACCATTGTACTCTTGGCCTTATAACGCATCCATAGCGCCTTACCCTAGGGGACGCGGCCCTTCAGATAAGGGGTTTACAGGTGAGAAGCATGCCCTATCCGCACTGCCTCGCATCACCCGGCAGCTCTCTTAGCTTCATCGTTCATGCTATTCCTGATCATTACCTTTTGCTTGTAAAAATTGTATTGACGCAAGTATACCACAGAATTGAAATGTGTCAACAAAATATTTTATATTTTCTCTATCCGATAGCATTTTGTAAACTTACTAACAACATAGCTTAATTTTGTCTTTTTAAAACGAACATTCCCGAAAGAAAAGCAAAATGGTTCCGAGAGGATAAAAGGTCCCTCTTTCTATGCTATAATGGGAAAAATCCATCACGATAGGAGTGGGTTCCTTCATGATCAGTTTTCTCCTCTTCCTGATCCAGTTTGCCATCGACTACGTCATGCTCGTCGTGCATCTATATTTCATTATCCAGGCTCTTGTCATTTTTACGCCCTCCACATGGTTCCGCCCCCTGCACACAGGTGGCCTCACCAGTCAGGATGTGACCTTGCTTCTTGCCCTCTGCCTCATCATTCCTGCCCTTTTGAGCCGTTTTTCCTTTTTCCAGTCCATCCTTCTCCATGTAAACGGCGCGCGCAGAGCCAAAGGCGATGATCTTGCCTACATCGAAGCCTGCCTTGACCCAGTGCTCCAAAAAGCGGGCCTTCGGCGCAGTGACTTTACGCTCTATATCCAAGACACGGCAGAGCTCAACGCCTATGCTTTTGGCGACCATCATATCGTCGTCTTTAAGGGGCTCCTTGACCAGCTTCCCATGGACGAGGTGAGCGGTGTCCTCGCCCATGAATTGGGTCACCTCCATTATCACCATACGCAGTGGCTGCTCTTAAGCTACGGCATGAATCTTCCCATTACCTTCGTCAGTGGCATCTACCGGGCCATCGTCTTTATGCTCCGCATCTTTCTCATCATCCCCATCTTGGGCCTACTCATTTCCCTCATGGTCTTTTTCTGCAACCTGTGGATCCAGGCCTTGAGCTTTACCATGAATTTCCCGCTCCACCTGCTCCGGCTTGTCAAAGCAAGGCAGGACGAATATGCCGCCGACAGGTACGCCTTTGAAATCGGCTACGGCGTCGAGCTCCATAACGCCCTCTTTGACATATCGGGCGGCGGTGCTGACGCCCCCGGATTTTTTGGCCGCCTATGGTCCGATCACCCTGTGACACGAAAGCGGCTCGAAAAACTAAGGGAACTTGTGACCCAGGTAGAAGGCAGGGACGCAGAGCAAGCGGAATAAGGCTGCCCCTCGGCCACGCCAGACCGAATCCATAAAAAAATGCAAAACACGGCCCAAGGAGCGCGATTCATGCACTCCTTGGGCCGTGTTTTGCATTTTGAAGAAACCCACACAGGACGAGTTTCCCGTCATGAGCGGGCCGCCTATGCCGGTCATGCTCATGACAGCGGCACCGCCTCCTCACTGCAAGGCGAAAGGCTTTCTCAATCAAGCACCAATAACAGCGCCATCTTGAAAGGGCCCTGTGCCGTAACCGCATGACGGCCGCCTTTATCAAAAACGAAGCTTTCACCAGCAGAAATGAGATGGTCCGTTCCTTCATAGGTGATGACAGCTTTCCCTTCAAGGGCCATGACAAGGGCCTTTCCGGGAGCCGCGTGTTCCGTAAGGCCCGTCCCTTCACCAAAGCCCATGAGGGCCAGTTTCATATGGGGCGACGAAACAACGTCACGATTGACAATCTTTCCCGCTTCTGTCGGGACAAGGTCCTTGAATACAAATAATTGACCAGCCTCAAGATTCATGATGAGATCCTCCTTTGTCGATAGTTCGGTATAAATCGCACCGCTTTCTGTGTGGACGCCAAAAGCAACACCAAGAGGAACAATGAGACTATTCCCTTGGGAAAGGGAAAACGCGGTGCGGCCCGCTTGGACCGTCATGGCCCCATCAAGTACCGTCAGGAGCTTAGGATAGGCATAGGTCTCTGGGCTGATATCCGTACGGGGCGCAAGGGAAAACGCGTGAAAGGCAGCTGAAGGTCCCATAAGAAGCTGCTGCGAAACCGTGCAGCCTGGGACATAAGCATTTTCTTTTACAATGGAAAAAGGCGTATGAACGGCTTTCATAGTCGGTTCCTCCTTTCGTTACTTGTAGTATAGGGGAAACGGTCATGTGATTCTGTTGGTAAAACAACAAAAATAAAGAAAGTTCTCCTTTCGTCCCCTCTTTGAGGCATCAGGCAAGATTCCCCGTTCTTTGTCCCTCACCGCTCCCAACACGGTCAGCATCGCTCCCAATCCCCATTTGCCCATCCCCTGACTTTCCGGTACAATAAGGGAAAGGAATGATTCGGCAGCCTGAGGGGCAGGATGCCGCAGAAAAGGAGATGCCTTATGCTTAACTATCTTGTTTTTATTGCTGCTGCACTCATCGGGTTCCTGCTCCGCCAGCTTGAGATCCCAATTCCCTACATGCTGGGCGGGATTCTTGCCGCCTTTTGCTGTAAAACCTTTTATAGACCAACATTTTCTGGGTCCCTCTCCCTTCGCAACGCCATGCTGGGCATAGCGGGGTACGGCATTGGGGCCCACTGCACATCAGGCACCATCATGCGCATGGGCGCAGAACTGCCCGGCGTCCTGGGGGCCTCTCTCAGCACGCTTTTTGTTTCCGTCTGTGTTGCCATCTACATGGCCCGCCACACCTTTGCCAATCTGCTGAGCAGTGTCATGGGCTGCCTGCCTGGCGGCTTGACGCAGATGACGCTCCTTATGGAAGAATACCATGATGCCGACGAAAACGTCGTCGTCGTTTCCCAATGCCTGCGCCTTTTCGTCGTTGAAGTGAGCGTTCCTTTCCTTGCCATCAACCTATTTGGCGGGATCCTGACCAAGACCGCCGCGCCGGACCTTTTGGCAGGCCTTGTCACAGACGGGATGAAGCTCTTTCACCCGGGCTGGCTCATCGTTTTTCCCCTTGCCGTAATGGGGCAGCTTTTTGCCCGCAAGGTCCATCTGCCCACGGGGAACCTTTTAGGGCCCATCCTCTTTACCGCTTTTTATGCCACACTCTGGGGTCCGATTCCTTCTGTTCCCCCCGCCGTCATGGCTTTTGCCCAAATGAGCATTGGCATCTATATTGGAACCATGCTTGACCGGGATAAACTGCTGCGAACCAAGCGCCTTGTTCCCAATGTCCTTGTTGGCTCCCTGCTCATGGTCGGAACCAGCGCGGTCGTAGCCGTCATCATCGGAAAAGCTTACGGCTATTCTCCGATTGGCGCTTTCCTTGCCGTAGCTCCCGGTGGTATTGCTGAAATGTGTCTAGCCGGCATGGAAATGAGCCAGGATGTTGCCATGATCCTCACCTACCAGCTGATCCGTGTTCTCATGCTGAACTTTGCCGTGCCCTTTGCCATTAAACGCTTTTTCCCCAAAGAAAGCCTGTAAGCGGAAGGATTGGTGAAAAGCTGCCAATGGTCAAAAGCATATGGGAACCGGTGAAAGACAAAATAACGCCTTTCCCGCTCTTTTTTCTTGATTACCGTAACGTTTCTTTTCAAAAATCAAATCAATTATCCATAATTTAAAACAACTATTTTAATTTCAGTAAAATTTGAATTTTACCGTCGTCGTCCATATACCGCATGATTACAAGGATTTCAGCCATTTCATAAGGTTTTTCTTATTATTTATATTTAAAACTTGTTATTTGAGAGTCCACCTAATCTATGATAGGATTCAATTGTGAAGGATTTGAGAACAGTATCACCTTCACTTGGCTGCGGGGTCGCCCGCGCCCCTTTTTGCGAATGTGAAACGGCGCCACGCCTTTCCCTTGGGCCCACTGTCATCGGACCGCCATTTTATTTTTTACGGGTCCTGACGAAAGCGCGTGACAAATGGACAGCTGTCCCCTGCCCCTTCACATCCCAAAAGCCATTCAAGTTTCGAAAGGAGTCCAATCATGAGCGACGAAAAAAAGAAAAGTTTCACCCCCTTCGGCCTTAGTTGGCCCCTCTGCCTCGGCTTCATCATCATTGTGGCCGCAGGTGTTATGACCGGTTCCCTAAGCACTGATCTTGCTGGTGGTTTTGCCTTCATGCTGGCCCTCGGTATTATCTGCAACGAAATCGGTGAACGCATCCCCTTCTGGAATTCCTATATCGGTGGCGGTCTCGTTCTGACCTTCCTCGTTTCGGCTTATCTGTTTACAAATAAGATGGTTCCCGCCAAATATGCCAAAGCCGTTGGCATGGTCATGGATCAAGCTGACTTCCTGAGCTTCTTCATTGTCTTCCTGATCTGTGGTTCCATTCTTGGTCTGGAAAAGAAACTCCTGCTGAAATCCTTCGCTGGGTATCTGCCTGCCATCTTTGGCGGCCTCATCGGCGCGGCCGTGCTCGGGGTTGCCGGCGGCCTCGTCTTTGGCATTGCCCCGGATATGATCCTTCTGAACTATGTCCTTCCCATCATGGGCGGCGGCAACGGTGCCGGTGCTGTACCGCTTTCCCAGATCTATGAGACCGTAACGGGCGACAAGGCAGCCAACTACTACACCTTCGCCATTACGATCCTGACCATTGCGAACATCTTCGCCATCCTGACGGCGGCTATCCTGAACCAGATCGGTCATAAACATCCGCAGCTCACCGGCGACGGCAACACCCTGATCCGTACCGGCCTTGATATCGAAGCGGAAAAGAACGATGCCATTCCTTCCATCAAGGAAATGGGCGGTGCCTTCTTCATGGGCGTTGGCTTCTATGCAGCCGGCCGTCTCATGGGTAAAGCCATCCTGCCGAAAGTCTTCGGTGTTGCCATTCATCCCTTTGCTTGGATGATCATCATCGTTACCATTGCAGCCATGACAGGGATTGTCCCGAACGCAACAAAAGCAGCAACTAAACGTCTGCAGTCCTTCATGAGCTCCTGCCTCGTTCTCATCATCATGGTCGGCGTTGGTGCCGATACGGACCTGAACCAGCTGATTGATGCCATCAACCTCAGCAACGTCGTCATCGCCTTCCTGATTGTTGTCGGCGCCATCATCGGTTCCGCAATCGTCGGTCAGCTCGTTGGCTTCTATCCCATCGACTCTGCCATCACCGCTGGTCTTTGCATGGCAAACCGCGGCGGTTCCGGCGACCTTGCTGTACTGGGTGCTTCCCATCGTATGGGCCTCATCGCCTATGCCCAGCTGTCCAGCCGTCTGGGCGGCGGTATCGTCCTGATCATCGGATCCATCCTCTTTGGTGCCCTCATTAAATAAGAACCTGTCAAAAACTTCCTGCTTCCTTGAGGCGGGAAGTTTTTTTCTCAAGGAAAGCAGATCCATAACACCGCGGATTACAAAAATCCATTAAAAAAAGCAGTCCCCCTTTTTAGGGGAGGTCAAGGCCCCTTGACACATCAATCCTTGAACCAATAGGCTGTAGATAAAGACCATTCATCGCTCGAAGGAGGTTTTTCTATGAAAAATGCAGTCGGCCGTGAAATTCCAGATGAAATCCTTGCACGAACCGGCAAAGAAGTCTTTAAAGGCAGTTTCCATAACGACCAAAAAGTGTATCGGCGCGCGGCCAATCAATCCCGCGCCCATATAGTGCCAACCCGCAGCAAGGTCCTTTCCTCCATCAAGGACGCCCTCATTGCCGGCGGGGTTCATGACGGCATGACCTTTGGCTTCCACCATCATTTCCGCGAAGGGGACTATATCGTGAACCTCGTCATGGAAGCTGTCCATGAGATGGGCATCAAGGACATCACCATCTGTGCCAGCTCCCTAGGAAAAGCTCATGATCCCATCGTCCCCTATATTGAAGACGGAACGATCACGGGCATTGAGTCTTCCGGTGTACGCGGCAAGATTGGCGAAGCCATTTCCACAGGCAAACTGAAGAAACTCGCCATCATGCGCAGCCACGGCGGCCGTGTCCGGGCCATCGAATCAGGGGAAACACACATTGATATGGCCTTCATCGGCGCCCCCACCTGTGACCCTATGGGAAACTGCCGTGCCGTCGGCGGAAAAAGTGACTGCGGCGTCCTGAGCTATTCCATGGTCGATGCCCAGTATGCAGACTATGTCGTCGCCATTACGGACACCCTGGTCCCCTTTCCCAATATTCCGGCATCCATCTCCATGACAGACGTGGATGCTGTCGTTGTGGTCGATGCCATTGGCGACCCGGTTAAGATTGCCACAGGGCCAGCCAAACCGACAACGGATATGCGTAAGCTCCTCATGGCCCGCTATACGACAGAATTTCTCATCCACACCCCCTACTACAAAGAAGGCTTCTCATACCAAACAGGTGCGGGCGGCGCTTCCCTTGCCTCGACGGGTATTCTTGCCGAACATATGAGAAAGGACGGCATCCATATGGGCCTTGCCCTCGGCGGCATCACAAAGACCATGTGCGACATGATGGACGAAGGCCTGATTGACCGTATCGTTGATGCCCAAGTCTTTGATACAGGGGCCATTGAAAGCATCAAGAATCATCCAGGCCGACATATTGAGATCTCAACCAGTGAATACGCAGACCCCTTCAACAAAGCTTCCTACGTCAATCATCTCGACTTTGTCATCCTCGCATCCTTAGAAGTGGATACCCACTTCAACTGCAACGTTGTCGTTGACTCAAGCGGCATGGTTACAGGCGCCCAGGGCGGGCATCCAGATACAGCGGCAGGGGCCCAATGCACCATCGTCATCGTACCGCTGCTGCAAGGCCGCATTCCTGCCGTGAGGACCGAATGCACCACCATTACCACGCCGGGCGAAACAGTGGACGTTGTCATCACGGACTTTGGCATCGCCATCAACCCCAAGCGTCAGGACCTCATCGACGCCATGAAAGGTGTCGACCTTCCCTTCTGTACCATAGAAGAACTGCGCGACAGGGCCTATGCCATTGCCGGCGTCCCCGATGCCGTCACCTTCAAGGACCGCATCGTAGGAATCATTGAAGCACGGGACGGATCGATCATCGATGTCGTACGAGAGATCGGTGAAGCTAAGAGTTAATCAGTCAAACTCGGGCTGACTAAAAAAGCGCCACAACCGAAGGATCCGGTATGGCGCCGTACGCTATGGTCTTTTAAGGTACTCATTGGCACATGTAACGCCACCGGCCCCAAACTGCCCCCTCATGGGGGAACGGGTCCGAAATGATTCGCCCGGGAACCTGTTTCTCGGACTTTCGCTAACGCTTTAAAAGCGTCCTTCGAAACTCGGGCGAATCTGCCTCGCTAACCGCTTGCAAGGAAACGTCGCTGCGCTTCTCATCCACCACCAAAACCGGTAAATTTTGTTAATCAATGCTTATGGAAAATTCCCGGTTTCGGCCCCCTCCTTGGCAAAGGCGGATCAATGCGCTATATCGAGTTCTAAGGGAAAAGACCGCATGGCAGGGCTGGATCTGGTTGGAACTATGTGAATCCTTACCATAGAAATCGCTTTTGAACGACAGAAAACGTGCCTTTGACAACAAACTTGGCGCCGGTCTCACGGTCTTTACCCTCCAAGTCTTTTAGCTTGATAGCCGCGTCCTTGGCCGCGAGAAAGCCATTCGGGCCTTGCCCGAATAAGACAGCTTGACAGCCTTTTACACGATCCCCCACCGTGAGGCGGGTCCTCCTCTGATACGCCATGAGCCCCTTGCTTCAGGTAATCTTTCCTGAAAGCAAGGGGCTCACGTTCTACATCAAATTTTTGCTAACCGCTTCTGCTTCCCCATCTCCCTCACAAAGAGTCCCCCAATCAGTACATCGGCGGCAAACCAGCTAAGCGGATAGCACCACATGATATTCCGAAAAGTCGGATCCGCCTCATAGACCGTTGCAAGCCATAGCATCCGTGTGCCGACGATGCTGACCAGCATGCCAAGAGCCGGTGCAAGGGAGTTTCCGAAGCCACGCATGGACGCGGCAAGGCTTTCATAGATAGACGAGAGAAAATAAAAGCCGATGATGATATGGACACGCATCATGCCAAGTTCCATGGCATCAGGTTCTAGGCCAAAGACCTCCAAAAAGGGCCGCGCAGCCAAAAAGACAAGCACCGTCAAAAAGCAGGTAAAGCCAAAGTTCAGCGTCAGGCCTTTTTTCACTACGTTCAAACAACGCTTGATATTGCCCGCACCAAAGTTCTGACTGGTAAAAGTCGTCACCGCCTGCCCAAAAGCATTGATAAAAGGATAGGTATTGATTTCAAGGACATAGGCCGCTGCCGAAGCAGCCATGGCAAGAGACCCTTCGCTGTTGATGGCCGACTGGATAACAAGGTTCGAAAAATTAAAGACCATCCCCTGGATACCTGCCGGCACACCAACGCGGAGAATTTCCTTGATGTCCTCCATGCGGACGCGGATGGCACCGGGATAAAAATGGAGCACCCCATGTTCATAACGCAAAAGACGCAGGAGAAGACCCGAACTGATATAGTTTGCGATAGCGGTCACGGTTACAACGCCGGCAAGGCCAAACCCTAAAAAGACAGCCAGCAAATTGCCTGCAATATTGACGATACTTGCCGTTACAAGGGAAAGAAGCGGCGTCCTGACATTGCCATGACTGCGGTAAATGGCCGATAAAAAGTCATAGAGCGTCATCCCTGGCATTCCCAATAGATAAACGCGCAGATATAATTCCGAAGCCTCCCGCACCTCAAGAGGAACCCCCATCCAGCCCATGAGGGGCCCCGCAAAGATTTCGCCCACAAAAAGGATAAAAAGCCCCGTGAGTCCGGCCATAAGGACCGTTGTATGAATCGCTTCAGAAGCTTCCTTCAGCCGTCCTCCGCCAAGTTTCCGGGCAATCAGCACATTGGCGCCGAGGGAAATCCCCAGGAAAAGATTAACGAGAACCCCAATGACAGGTGCATTGTTGCCCACCGCGGCAAGGGCCTCCGTCCCAACAAAACGGCCCAAGACCATAATATCTGCAGTATTGAACATCTGCTGCAGGATACCAATCATTGCAACAGGGATTGCAAATTGAAAAATAGGTCCCACAAGGGATCCTTCCAGCATATTGATTTGCGCTCGGCTCATCTAAACCACCCACATTCTCAAAAATTCCTAGTGTGCCTATCTATTATATACCTAAGGGAAATCGGTGCAACTACGATTTTAATGATACTTGGCTTAAGGAAGAATCGAAAAACCGCCCTCTCCCAACTGGAGAGGACGGTTGTTCTTATTCAGTCATCGATGACGGCAACACATTCCACTTCGACGAGACCACCCAGCGGTAGCTTCCCGATTTCCACGCAGGAGCGGGCTGGGAATCCATCCGTAAAATAGGATTTATAGATTTCATTGACCTTCCCAAAATCATTCATATCCTGAAGAAAGATCGTCGTTTTTACAATATCTCCGTAGGAAGCACCCGCTTCCTTTAGGATTGCGCCAAGATTCTTCATGGACGCGTGGGCTTGGGCTTCCAGCGTATCCGGCAGTTTTCCAAGCGCTACATCAATGCCAAGCTGGCCCGATACATAAACCGTATTGCCGGCCTTGATGCCTTGGACGTAAGGCCCTACAGCAGAAGGGGCATTTTTCGTAGAGATAATTTGCTTTTTCATTATTTTACAACCTCTTTTCCTTTTTTTCTGAGAACAGTACCATTTCTCCTGCCTGTATATTTTCCACCAGCAACTTCAAATACACCATTTACCATGACGTATTCGATTCCTTCCGGGTATTGAGTCGGGTCTGTAAATGTGCCTTTGTCAATGACCGTATCAGGGTTGAAGACAGTAATATCAGCGTAGGCTCCTTCCTTAATTTGGCCACGATTTTTGATATTGAAGGTAGCTGCTGGTTTACCTGTCATCTTATATACAGCTTGTTCAAGGGTTAGGGCCTTATCTTCACGAACATATTTACCAAGAACACGCGGAAAAGCACCATAAACACGAGGATGCGGTTTCCCGCCCAAAAGTCCATCCGTGCAGACGTTCATTTCCGGACGTTTCATGAAGAGTTTCACATGGTCTTCTGTACCATAGAAGTCAACCATGCCTACAGCATTTTCTTCGTCACGGAGAAGATCGAAAGTTGCATCATAGGGATCTTTCCCTCTTAGCTTACCTAATTCAGTCAGTGACAAACCAACAGCATCCTTATTCTTATCCGTCTTGACACTTGTTACATAGATCTGATCGAGGCCAGCAAAATCAACAAAGTTATCCCATCCAGGGATACCGTGTTCGATATCATAGACCATTTTTTTGCGAAGTTCCGGATCGTTGAGACGTTCAATGACCTTATTGGTCCCGCCATCATGAACCCAAGGCGGCAGGATGACCCCCAGCATCGTGCTGCCTGCTACATACGGATATTGATCAAAGGAGACGTCGATACCTTCTTTTTCAGCTTCTTCGAGAAGCTGAATCATTCCATCAATTTTGTCCCAGTTCTTACGACCGCAGACTTTGAAGTGCGAATAATGGATCTTGACGCCAGACTCCTTACCAATTTGGATAACCTCTTTCATCGAATCAAGAATGGTGTCTGCTTCGCTGCGCTGATGAATGACAAAACGGCCATCATATTCAGCGACAACTTTGCACATTTCAACAACTTCCTTGGTTTGACCATAAGCACAGGGCATATAGATAAGCCCCGTGGAAAGCCCGATAGCACCATTTTCCATTTCCCGACGGACAATGTCCTTCATCTTCTGTAGTTCCTCATCCGTAGGTTGGCGGTTATCAAGGCCCATTGCTTCCATACGGACATTGCCATGAGGAACGAGGTAGCATTCGTTAGGACCTGGTTTTACATCATCAATCATCTTAAGATACCCTGCTGTATCACGATAATGATAATTTACCTGATCGGAGTCACCATCAAGACCAGCCAGGTTCTTTCTCCAAGGACTGATATATTTTTCCGGCAGTGGAGCCATGGAGATTCCATCTTGCCCCAAGATTTCCGTCGTGATTCCCTGCATGACCTTAGGACGAACTTCAGGATCAACAAGAATCTGGAGATCACTGTGGCTGTGCGTATCAATGAATCCAGGGGCAACAACGAGACCAGTCACGTCAATGACTTCAGCGCCGTCTGCCGCATCAATCTTACCGATTTTTACAATTTTATCGCCATCAATCAGAACATCCGCTTGATAACGGTTGGAGCCAGAGCCATCGACAACGACACCATTTTTCAACAAAGTCTTCATTTTATTTCCTCCTTCTATTCTAATTAAGTTATTCTTTATCCAGTTCGATTGGAGCCGCTGCTTCTACACCACGGCTAATTTGATACTTAGAAACAATGAAGAGCACTGCAAATGCCACAATGCCGCCAGGAACCATAGCACTAAGTCCAAAGGGAGATTTAAGAGCATAGGTCCAATAGGCCGCAACAGCCGTACCGCTTAAGATAGACAGGAACCCGGCATCTTTCGTTACATTCTTGCAGAATAACCCCCCAATAAAGGCTGCAAACGGACCCGCACTTCTCAGGGCAAAAGCACTCATCATAACAGAGATAATGTTCGAGGCAGTAAGAGCTACACCAAGACCAACAAGCCCAACAATGGTCATAACAACGCGGGAAACCAAAATTTCCTTCTTATCATCATGAACACCGCCACGGATATAGGGCCGATATACGTCATTTGTGAACATTGTTGCCGTACCAATCATGTTACCGGAAGCAGAACTCATTGTAGCTGCGACAACAGCAGCGAGGATAATGCCAGCAATAATAGACGGTGCAAACTGCATCGTTGCATCAGCCAATGCATTTTTCTGTTGACTTACAGCATATCCATCAATACAAGTGTATGCCATAAGACCGATCATGGCAGGAACAATTGCATAAACTGCGGAAAGAATGCCGGTAAGAACAGAACCAATCTTTGCGGATTTACCATCTTTAGCAGAGCAGAATGTCTGGACAATTTCTTGCCCCGTAGGGAAAGTCATACAATACATAACAATGTAGCCAATAACCGTTGGAACACCAATTTTCGTCATACTGAGCATGTTCATGTCAGCACCCGTTGCCGTCTTCATAGCTGCTGCTTTAGCGAATAGTGCCGAAAAACCGCCCACAGCAGGATTTTCTGCCATAATAAACATAGCAACTGCCATACCAATAGTGATGAATAGAACATGCATCATATTTGCCGCTGCAACAGAGGCAAAACCGCCAACCATTGTATAAAGGATAACAACAGCGGTTGTAATGACAGCGGCTGTTTGAAAACTAATCCCCGTTACGACGTTAATAATGGATGCTGTTGCAATGATCTGGGCCCCAGTTGCCATAAAAAGTGCTGCAATCGATGTAAATGCCGTTACCATATGAGACGGTTTTCCGTAACGTTTCCCAATGATTTGAGGAACCGTGGAAGCAGCCGCCCGTCTAAAATAAGGAGCAATAAAAGATACTAAGATGAAACCGATACCTCCAGCAATAACGTACCAGCTTGCAGAAAGACCGTATTGGAAAACATTGGTTGCGATACCTGTAGTACTGGCCCCGCCTGTATTGGCAGCAAAAAGCGTACCTGCCAAAGTTAATGGGCCAAGAGATTTTCCGGCCATCAAAAAATCTTCATTGCTCTGAGAAGCTTTTTTCTTAGATTTCATCTTGGATACAATTAATCCGATTGCAATTGTAGCAATCATATACAGAAAAATAATAATTAAAGCTGTAATTTGCTTTTGACTCATATTATTCATCTCCTCATCACCACTTTTATACGATTATTCCCTTTTATCAGATTATTTATCGGATAAAATAAGGAATTTGCTGTCTAAGCCCAGTGGAAAACCTAGACAGCACCCGTTCTTTATTTTGCTTATTTCATCAAAGCTTTTAGAACGCCATAATAGCAATCCGTTACTTTGGCCAAGCTGTCCACTTCAACATATTCACTGACTGTATGGGCCAAATTTTCACGGGAAGGGCCAAGGCCAAAGGTCTGAATGCCAGCTTCTCCAGCATAATGGCTGCCGTTAGTGCAGAAATTGTATTGAGTGATTTCAGGATCATAACCGCGTTCATTCAGTTCTTTTTTGACTGCTTGAACAAATTCAGCATCCTTGTCAAAGAGCCAGCCAGGGAAGAAACGTTCACCTTCGATAGTTTCTCCGGTGTAACATTTTTCCTTACCTACAGCATAGGAGACTTTTACCTTAAGTTCCGGATCATCTGCCATCAGTTTATCCATAAGGGCAACAATCGGAGCCAATACACTTTCTTTGGTTTCGCCGACAAGCAAACGACGGTCATAGGTTGCGCGGCAATATTCAGGAACAACAGAGGCGCCAGGATAAGGAGCCGATTTCACGTCAACCAATTCCAAGATACCCTTCCCGAGAACGGGATGTTCTGGCGGAACAATCGTACGAATGGCTTCAATAACACGAGCCATTTTATATACAGCGTTGATTCCTTTTTCAGGGTTGGCGCTGTGGCAGGGTTTGCCGAAGGTTTCCACAACGATTTCGGCACGTCCGCGCTGGCCTACTTTCAGGTTGCACTGAGAAGCTTCACCGATAACAACAATATCAGGTTTTACATAAGCGCTGATAGAGCGGGAACCAACACCTTCAAAGCATTCTTCATGAACAACGCCATCAACATAGATTTCTCCGGCAAAGTCTTTATTCGTATCTTTTGCAAATGCAATAGCTGCCGTCGTGTAAGCTGCAATGGCACCCTTCATGTCTGTCGTACCACGACCATAAATCTTGCCATCATGAATTTCAGCCGCAAAAGGAGGATGGATCCATTCCTTTTCATTCGTTACAGGAACCGTATCCATATGTCCATCAAAAAGGATCTTCTTACCCGGCCGTTTTCCTTTGATGCATCCAATAATGTTGCCGTACTTATCGATGTGAACAGAATCGAACCCATTGGCCTTATACGTTTCTTCGAGTACTTTGGCAACGCCACCTTCATGACCGGAATAGCTCTGCTGTTGAACAAGTTTTTGACACAATGCAATAGCTTGATCTTTGACTTCTTGGTTAATCATTTGAATTTGCCTCCTCATTTTTACCTGTTTAGTTGATTTTTATTTCGCATACAGCCCATCCCAAACGATGCGGCGATAATTCTCTTTATCCGTATCCCCTTCCGTACTGAAGAAGAGGATTCTGGAGTTTTCATTAAGGTTCAGAGCTTCCTTTAGCTCCTTAAGCTCAGGATTGCGCAAGATTTCGCTAACGGCCCCAAAGGCAGCAGCACCGCTCTCTCCAGAAACAACCTTCTGATCCTTTCCCATTGGATTCCCTAAAATTCGCATGCCTTGTGCGGCTGCGTAATCCGGACAGGAAATGAAGAAGTCCGCATAATCCGACAGGACCTGCCACCCAATGCTGCAGGGTTCACCGCAGGCAAGACCAGCCATGATGGTCCGCATATGACCTGTTACAGGGTGAAGTTTACCGTCGTCGGCTTTTGCCGTTCGGAAAAGACAGTCGGCCTGATCCGGTTCCACAATGCCGATGATGGGCTTTTCATCTCCATATAAGGAGGAGAATAGCCCCGTAATCGCACCCGCAAGGGATCCGACCCCAGCCTGCAGGAAGATATGAGTTGGTTTTTCCGGCAGCTGTTCATAGGCCTCAAGACCCATGGTACCGTATCCCTGCATGATCCAACGAGGAATATCCTCATAGCCTTCCCATGCCGTATCCTGGACCATGACCCAACCTTTTTCCTCTGCATTGCGATTAGCAAGACGAACAGCATCATCATAGTTAAGATCCGTAATGGATGCCTCAGCACCTTCAGCCCGAATATTCATAAGTCGTTCTTCAGCTGAACCTTCCGGCATGTAGACCACGGAATGCTGACGGAGCTGGTTTGCCGTCCAAGCAACGCCGCGGCCATGATTGCCATCGGTTGCCGTGACAAAGGTAATATCCCCGAGCGCCTTGCGCGTTTCTTCGCTTGTCAGTTTCTCATAGGTGACCTCCTTCATATCGATGCCAAGCTTATCGGCAAGATAGTGACCCATGGCATAGCTCCCGCCTAGGACCTTGAACGCATTGAGACCGAAACGATAGGACTCGTCTTTTACATAGATGGAAGAAACGCCAAGGGCCTTTGCCGTTTCCTTGAGACAGGCGAGGGGTGTCTCCTTGTAGACAGGAAAACTGCGATGATAGGCACGCACATTTTCCTCAACAGAACGGCTTAAAAAGTCCAGGCTGCACTTCTTGTCGGCGTGAGTCTTATGAACCATTTGAAAGTCTTTTGTCATGACGCTAACTCCTCTCAAAAATTCTTTTCACTTTATATATAGCAACTATCGTGCCAAAAATGAAAAAGTGAAATAAAAGAGCCTAAAATTGCATGGGAGCATGTGGTCAGGATTATTGGCCAAATAGGAAGACCTGGGAACGAAAACAAAAAAATCTCAAAATGAGAATATATAGCTTCTCATTTTGAGATTTTTCTCATTTTGAGATTAAAAAAGAAGGGCCAGAAGGCGCAAACTTACTTTATGGTATCTCCCCTTAAAAACGCCTTAGAATTCTTTGAGAGTTCGTACGGCACGACGCCAAAGCGTTCCGACCGGAGGGCGCCGAATAAATTTTTCGATAACACGGGCCTGCAACCGAATCGCTTCGACGGTGTCTTGCGATTATCGGTCTTGAACCATCGAAAAATGCTCCTCGCTAGCCGCTGTTATGAAGTGACCTTTGTCAAGACGGTTTCCAAAAATCTTTTCCCTCATACTTGACCCAAAGATAGTACCTGGCAGCATATGGCAAGAGCTAGGGGTTCACAGTCTCCGTCTCCGGCTTTGGCCTATTCTGTTATACGTGGATTGGTTACCAACAGGCTAATGGTTTCGTCGAGAGCCACACTATCTCGTATCACGGATCTTAAGGTACAACCTATAAGCGGCTATCGTGGATGGCTCGTAAGGAGACGTCGGGCATATATTTTTACTCAGCCCAAAAATCGGGCTGATTTGATGAAGAACGTGAGGCCATTGCTTAAAAAAGACTTTGTGAAAATAATAGCCTCATGGCCTATCGTACGATGGACCGTCCCACGTTTGCGGATTTTTTACGTCTGGGTGCTTCCTTTCCTAACCATGTGTCGTCACTTCCAGCGCCCAGCTTATCAACGCGGAAGCTTTTTGCAATCTTCAGTCCATATGGGCCCATCTACTTTGTCGCCCGCGACCTCAACCTCCTAGACGTACCGGCCTCTGGCCGCAAAGAAACTCACGCGTCGCCGATTTATTTTTGGTGGTGCCGCTTCAGAGAACCTTCGCGCAACAGCTCCCGCGTCGCTGCGCTAGCGGATTGCTGACGTCTCAGGTCCGTCGTCGTCGGTGGAAGCGGGGACTCCTCGTATCTGAACCCATCTGAACCGAATTCATAAAAAGCAATTGGAAGAAAAGAATATAAGGAAAAAGATTGCAAGGCAAAAGAACATAAGAAAGGTCCAAAACCAAACGTAGAGATAGGTTCGGTTTTGGGCTCTTATCTTATATTCGAGTTTTGTAAGAAGCGGGTCCTTTTGAAACGTAGAAAGCACGATGGCAGTTGCTGGAACGTCCTTCGTCCGATCTTTTCCCTTAGAACTCGATGCGCAGCATCGATCCGTCTTACCAAGGCGGGGGCCCAAAAGCCACTTGATGCTGCGCTGCAGCAGGCAGGTCTTTTTGGTGGTGGATGAGGAGCGCAGCGACGTTTCCTCTCGAGCGATAGAAAGGCATATTCGCCCGGAGTTTCGAAAGACGCTTTTGGAGCAATAGCGAAAGTCCGAGAAACATGTTTGAGGGCGAATTTAATTCGGGCCCCACACTTCGAAAAAGGGACGGTTTGGGTCCGGCGCTGCTGTCTTTTCCCGTCCGGTCTTTTTGCCAGGAGTGTTTGCACTCCTTTAGCCAAGCGGAGCGCCTTAGCCAAGGAAGGCTCTTTTTTCTATGCATTCCGCCTCAGCCAGCTGCCGAAGGCATCCTCAGCTATATAGCATCACAGCAAGCCTTTAGCTCGAAAGCTGCAGCTTTGGCCGCGAGACAGTCAAAGCCAAAGACTCGTGACAGCTTGCCAGCCTGTTGCTCGGAGCGATTTTTGCTCCGACTACACCCCATATTCTTTGATTTTACGATACAACGTCGCCTTACTCAGTCCCAAGGCTTGGGCAGCCTTGAGCTTTCCTTCTCCGCTGCGCCCATAACGGAGTAAAGCCCTGCGGATAGCCGCTTCTTCAAGTTCTACAAGGGGCACAATGGGGGCCTCTATCCCCAAATCGGATGCTGCCACGTGAGCGTCCTGATTTGGGGTCTTTCGCATTTCCTTTGGTAAAAGATCTACATCAAGATCTCCTCCCGGAACTGCTAGATTTACCATATACTCCATGACGTTTTCGAGTTCCCGCACATTACCTGGCCAAGGATATCGCTTGAGTGTCTCCATCAAATCTTCTGTAATCCGCGGTTCTGATTTGCCAAGCAGCGATGAAAACCTTCTTATATAATGAACGGATAGTTCTTCAATATCTTCCTTGCGATTGCGCAACGGCTCGATATGGATGGGAATGACATTGAGCCGATAGTAGAGATCTTCACGGAACTGCTTTTCCTCGACCATCTTCTTCAAGTCCTTATTGGTCGCAGCAATGACCCTTACATCAATATCGACAAGTTGGTTTGACCCGATACGCACAATCTGCCGTTCCTGCAGGACGCGCAGCAGTTTGGACTGCAGATATAAGGGCATATCGCCAATTTCATCAAGGAAGATGACCCCACCATTTGCAAGTTCAAATTTCCCCATGCGCCCATTCGGATCCGCTCCCGTAAAGGCCCCTTTGACATAGCCAAAAAGCTCGGATTCCATAAGATTTTCAGGAATGGCGGCGCAGTTCAAAGCGATAAAACGGCCTTCCTTCCGGCTGCCTTCCCGCCAAATGGACGTTGCTACCATTTCCTTTCCCGTTCCACTTTCGCCCGTAATGAGGACGGTCGAAGAAGAAGGCGCAACTCGTTCGATTTCTTCCTTGAGATGCAGCGTTGCAGGGCTTGACCCCAAGATGCTGTCCTTATCGCCATGTGGTACAAAAGCCGTCTCAAAATATTGGTTCTTGATTTCCCGGCTCCGATAAAAAATGAGGACACCTTCATAATCGCGGATCTTTTGGGGAATCTTCATATAGGATCCCATGAGATGGTATGCCCGTTCCCCTACAGTCACACGGTATTCAGCATAGCGATTCAGCGTGTCTCCCGTCGCCTCAATAAGAACCTTTTTCCCCACAAGATTGTCATCTTCAAGCTGCTCCTGGGCCGAGCGATTGGTCATGGTGATGCTATGGTCTGTTCCAATGACAAGCGTGCCCTGCTGGATATTTTCAAGGGTCGTATGGAGCGTTCCCAAAAGCGCTTCTCGGCGTGCACTTTCCTTTCTTTCCTGACTCTTTACGGAAATGAAATCAGCAATCTGCTCCACAAAAGCAAGGAAGGACGCCTCCTTCGAAAGAATGGTCATCTTTTGTTCCCGCGAGCTGCCAACAAGCCCAATGACACCAATGGCCCGCCGCGGCTCCCCGCCAAAAATCGGCATGGCAATTTCGATTTCTTCCTTACAGTTCATAAAATGAGGGCAATCCCGACAAATAATTTCTTCGCCCGGTTGGTAAATAACCGACCGTTCTCCCGTCGCAAGAACCTTTCGATAGACATAGCCCTCACCGGACATATCCTTGTTGACCACATCCGCAAAAAGCCCCGTCCCGGCAATTCTGACCAAATGCTCATCTACAACTTCAACATCGACATCGGCAATGATGGAAATAATGTCCGTATAACGCTGTACCACATCTTGGATTTCATAAAGATCTGTCATCAGCTGTGTCTTAGTTTCCATAAAGACCTCTCCTCGCCACATACTTTTCCACCATGCTATCTCATTTTGAGAAAAAAAGAAAGAGGGACCCAACGAAAGCTTGATCCCTCTGCTCATAAGCAGCCATTATTCCAAATTTTTATATCAATTAAAGAACAATGAAGATAATCTCATTTAATTTTAAAATGGGTTCGGATAAAATCCGTGATAATTTTTATACACGGATTAAGATTGTCAGTTCGCCATTCAAGATATAAATCTGATAAGCTTTGTTCTTTCAGAGGGACGAAAGCCAGGCGATCAAATGCCATATACTGATAATTATTCGACAAAAAGGTCACATAATTCCCCGTTGCAACAAGCGCCATTAGGTGAGGGACATTGTTAGCTGTAATTTCGACCCGCGGTGAAAAACCACCCGTTCGTGCAATTCCATAAACCATATCATAGCCTCGTCCAGATGATTTTCGATTCATAACCGCAAAAGGCTCATTTCTAAGCTTTTTTACCGATACAATGGATTCCGTAGACAAGGGATGGTTTCTTGCTACAACAAGGCAATCCTCATAGCCTGCAACGGGGATTTCTTCAATTCCTGAGGTTTGAAGCGTACTTGAGCTCAAAATAATATCGACGGTATTTTCAGCCAATGCAGAAAGCATATCTGAAGTCGATGAACTATCAAGATCAATAGCAATCTTTGGAAAAGTCTTACTGCAGGCATTCAAGATATCAAAGAGAACGGGACTCACACTGGCATTATGAATCCCAAACGTAAGCCGACCTTCTTCCCCTCGATAGGCATTATGAGCATGCTCAACACTCGCATGATATCTAGAAACCAAATCACGGGCATCGTCAATAAAGGATTGTCCTGCTGGCGTCAGCCGAACACTGCGATGAGTGCGGAGAAATAACTTGACTCCCATTTCCCGTTCCATCTGCTGAATAGTACGGCTCAACGCAGACTGAGTAATAAAAAGACGATCTGCCGCATCTGAATAATTCAGAGTTTCCGCAAGCGTCAGGAAAAATTCAATTCCCTCAATTTTCATGTTATCTCCCCCTTGTTATCATCATACTATGATAAGGGAGCTATCGACAATTATTTTTCTCTATAACCGCATGCATGCAGCATACTGCTTGTAGGAACGGCATCAATTTCTTCAGCCATTTCAACGCCAACATTCATGACCGCCTCAAGATCATATCCCGTTGCCACACCCATTTCATGGCACATGTGGACCAAATCTTCCGTCGCCACATTACCCTTGGCGCCTGGTGCAAAAGGACAGCCACCCATGCCGCATAACGCCGCATCAAATTTGGTAAATCCTTCTTCGAGGGCAACATAGACGTTTGCCATGCCATAGCCATAGGTGTCGTGAATATGAATACTCACTTGGTCTGGATCCAAATAGGTCTTCATTTCCCTCAGAACAGCCCGCGTGTGTGCCGGTGTACTGATTCCAGCCGTATCCGCAAGGCCAACCTTTTTAACCCCGTAGGCAAAAGCTTCTTCAATGATGCCGCGAATTCGTTTCATATCAATTTCATCTCCAAAAGGAGACCCAAAAATACATGGCATTGCAAGCGTGACGTTAAGATTCGAAGCATTTTCTAGAAGTTTCAGGAAGGCCGCTTTGGATTCTTCCATCGTACGTCTGGAATTCCTCAGATTGTGTTCTTCACTAGCCGAAAGGACAAATGTCACATCCGTAAGGCCTGCCTTGATGGCATTTTCAACGCCCTTAGTATTGAGAGTGAGTCCATCAAGAACACAACTATGTTTTTTTGCATACTCAAGGGTACCAGCAACAACTTCCGCACTATCATCCATTTGCGGCACATATTTAGGATTTACAAAGGAAGTTACATCAATTCGCTTGGCACCATAATCAATCATTTTCTTGATGTATTTAATTTTGTTTTCCTTAGATATATGAATGGGGTAGTTCTGCCACCCATCGCGGGGGCAAACTTCCATAAGCTCGATTACCTTCGGCAATGCCATAAATTAATCGCTCCTTCCACAGGATAATCCGTCCGCTTCCAAAATAAAGGGAAAACAGACGGATATAACCTCATTTCTTGCAAACAGGGGACAGGTTAAGCGCTCCAGCAGCTTCATATGTCTTCAATTCTTCTTCGCTAAAGCCCAGTTTTTCAAAGACATCCTTGTTATCAGCTCCCAGTTCCGGAGCACAGGTATCATACTGACATGGATATTCACTCATCTTGATGGGGTTTCCAAGTACCGTAAGATTTCCCAGTGTGGGATGCGGGACCTTCACAAACATTTGACGCACATCCGTAATTTCCTTATCGTTGGCAATATCCTTGCAATCATAAATGGGACCAACAGGAACACCTACTGAATCAATCAGCTTGACTACTTCATCAACCGTTTTATCAGCTGCCCATGTTTCGATGATTTTCTTAAGTCCTGCTGCATTGGCTCTCCGTTTTGGTGTATCCACATAAAGAGGATTATCCGGCAAATCCGGTCGATTCAGAACGGTACAAAGCTTTTTAAAATGAGCATCCGTTCCACTAGCAAGTACAAAATAATTATCTTTCGCCTTGAAAGAATCATACGGGGCCGACGTTAGATATTCATTACCTGTGCGAGTAGGACACACACCCGTATATATATACTGCATGAGTTTTGCTTCCATAGCAGATACAACACTATCTACCAAGGCAACATCAATACGTTGCCCTTCTCCAGTCGCAATCCGTTTAAAAAGGGATCCTGCTACAGCAAAAGCACAGTTGATACCAGCAAGCAAATCACCAATTGCCATCCCTGCACGGGTTGGCTGATCATCAGGCCATCCCGTAATTGACATGGATCCACCGAGCGCTTGGGCAATCAAGTCATATCCTGGGCGCTTCGCCCTTGCACCATATTGACCATACCCAGAGATGGAAGCATAGATAAGACGCGGATTGAGTTCATGGCAATGTTCCCATCCAAAGCCCAAGCGATCCATAACACCAGGGCGATTATTCTCAATTAAGACGTCCGCTGATTTAACAAGTTCCGCAAAGAGTTTCTTTCCTTCTTCTGTCTTAAGATTTAAGGCAATCCCCCGTTTATTTCGATTGAGGTTTTGGAAATACATACTGACGCCTTCCTTAGGCTCTTTGGGAACGCCATTACGAACGAAGTTTCCACCCGTCGCAAGGTTTTCAAACTTCAGTACTTCTGCCCCATTATCAGCAAAATACATCCCGCAATAGGGGCCTGCCAAAAAGTCTGTAAAATCAATAACCCGAACCCCTTCAAAAAGTCTTTGTCCCATAATTTCCTCACATCCCCTTTATCTCTGTTTTCTTCCACATTCCAATCCCTTTTCAAATGCAGCCTGATTCAAGGGAAGAAGTTTTACTTTTTTTGCCAGTTTCTTTTTAATGGTTTTCCAGACAATGGCAGGGTCAATAACTTTTGTATAGCCTACGTAGACACCAAGCATAATTACATTAAGGACTTTAGCATTTCCCATTTCAAGTGCCATTTCAGTCACCGGTGCCGACACAACTTTCACATCACTGCGATTAATATCACTTCTTACGATGGAACTATTGATAAAGAGAGTTCCTCCATGGTTCAGGCGTGGCAGAAATTTATTCAAGGAAGCTCCATTCATCACGATGAGGTCATCCATCGTATCGCTCACCGGCGCTCCAACAGTGCCATCAGCAATGACAACATAGCAATTAGCCGTTCCGCCTCTTTGTTCTGCCCCATAAGAGGGGAAAAAGGTTACATTTTTATCCGTTGAATCGCACGCTACCTGTGCCAAAAATTTTCCGAGCGTCATGACCCCCTGCCCGCCAAATCCAGCTACACATAAATTTCTTTCCATCTTGGTCCCCCCTTATTTATCCCGTATAACACCCAACGGGAATTCTTTAAGCATATGGTCTTCAATGAAATCCAAGGATTCCAAGGCGGTCATTCCCCAGTTGGTTGGACATCCCGTCACAATTTCCACCATGGAAAAACCTTTTCCTTCCAACTGATTTTGAAATGCCTTCTTGATAGCATCCTTCGTTTTCATGACATTACCCGGATTATTGCAGCTTGTTCTCACAAGGTAACGCGGTGCAGTCAATTCATTCAAGATTTCACACATATGCATGGGATAGCCATGTTCCTTCGGGTTACGCCCTTTAGGAGCTGTAGAAGCCTTCATTCCCACAAGCGTCGTAGGAGCAAGCTGGCCTCCAGTCATACCATAAATCCCATTATTTACAAAGATAACGGTAATGTTCTCGCCACGATTTGCAGCCATCATCGTTTCGGCAAGCCCAATGGAGGCAAGATCCCCATCACCTTGATAAGTATAAACAAGAGTATCCGGGTTTGACCGCTTCATTCCAGTTGCAACGGCACAGGCTCGACCATGAGGAGCTGTCGTATTATCATAGGCCATGTAGTCCATGTGAAGACCACAGCACCCAATTCCTAATACGCCAGCTGCTTTATCAACGACATCCATCTCTTCAAGCACTTCTCCAATGAGCTTAATGATGGTGGAATGCATACATCCTGGGCAAAATCCAGAGACCTTATCTTTCTGGATAGTTTTCGTTCTCGAATAAATCAATTCCATTGTCATTTTCCCTCCCTCGACATGTCCTTGATAGCACTGACAACAGCATCTCGACTCATGATATTGCCACCAGAGCAAAGGCAAGTCTTAATCGAAACCCGTTCTTTTACAGCCACTTCTACATCTTTGATAAATTGTGCAGGAATTGACATTTCCACATCGAGAATCCCCTTGATTTTTCTGTAATCAAATTTATCAAATGCTTCATAAGGGAATGGATTAACCGTTATAGGGCGGACGACACCAACATTGATTCCTTCCTTACGGAGCATATCTGCGGCAGATTTGGAAATACGAGCTGAAATTCCATAAGAAGCAATGATGTATTCTGCATCCTCTACTTTATAGAGTTCCGCTTCTGCATCTTTTTTCCAAGATTCGTAGAGTGCCGCCGCTTCTTCATTACAGCGTTGCATATCAACTGTTTTCCAATGGCCCGGTTCAATCCAGGATCTCTTTTCTGTAAGGGCATGCCCCACACAAGCCCATTTTTTCTTTTCTTCCTTAATGGTATTGATTTCTTCGGTGCTTTTCATTTCTGGAAGAACGACCGGTTCCATCATGGTCCCAATAACTCCATCGGCAAGGATTAAAACTGGATTACGATCCTTATCTGCATAATCAAATGCCTGATAAACCATATCTACAGCTTCCTGGACCGTAGCCGGGGCAAACACACGCATTTGGAACCCACCATTTCCCGAAGCCTTTGTCGCCTGCAAATAGTCCATCTGAGCCGGTTGAATAGAGCCGACCCCAGGGCCGCCTCGTGCCACATTAACATAAACCATAGGAATACGAGCTGCGGCGCAGTAGCTTATGCCTTCACTCTTGAGAGCAATTCCCGGACTTGAAGAAGAAGTCATTGCTCTTGTTCCAACAGAGGCAGCACCATACACCATATTGATTGATGCCACTTCAGATTCTCCTTGAACAAATACTCCACCTACTTCTGGAAGTCTGCGTGAAAAATATTCTGGAATCTCATTCTGCGGTGTAATCGGATACCCAGCGAAGAAACGGCAACCCGCACGTACCGCCGCTTCAGCAATCGCTTCACAGCCCTTAATGAATACTCTTTCCATATTCTTCCATCTCCTCATTTATAAACTTCAATCGCACCATCAGGACAAATCCGTCCACAAATCGCACATCCAATGCATGCTTCCACATGAATGGGATGTACAAATTCATAGCCCTTAGAATTGACCTCTTTGCCCATTTCCAGAACATGCTTCGGGCAAAACTTAATGCAGTAGCCGCAGCTCTTGCATCTTTCACTAATTACTTTTACCATCGCCATTTTAGTTCCCCCTTCAATAAGTTAGAATAAATTAATTTGATCATATCTGAGCCCATTCATAGGACAGATATAATTGAATTGGAATCACTTCCAGATTTTCACTCAGTTTATTCACAAAACCGGATTCTGAAGTCATCTTTTTATATAAGTGATTTTCCAAAAAACAAGCTTTCAGAGGAATAAGGCCACTCATCAGAGCCTTTAGCATAGCTATTCCATTCTGGAAATCCGACGCTGTCGTCGTAATCCCAAGATTAGGATTGCCAACAAACGCTAATTTTTTGACATCAAGATAGGTAACCCCTAAGATTGCCGTCAAGGTTCCATCAATATGCTCTAGCGTCGTAGACCAGGGACAGTATGGATTAAGAACATAGTAAACAGCCACATTATCATTTCGCAGTTTTGAGGCATAGGGCCCAATCGCTCTAGCACCGACAGCATCTCCGCCCACATCCATGACAACATAACAGGAATCATCCTTTAGTAGGCAATCAAGGCCGCCTACCGTAACTGGAGTATCCATAAACTGCTCGACAAAATGGACTGTCACATCAGCCTTTTCAAGAACCTTGGCTGCATCCCTTGAACGAAACAAGGGTTTTGTCATATCAAGATCAAAGAAGTGTACAGGTTTTTCTTGGGCCTTTCCCAGCATAATTGCCACATTCAGAGAAATTTCACTTTTCCCGCAACCCGCCTCACCAAGGAAGACAAAATTGGTGACGCCTTGTTCTGCTAAACAATTAGGCTTCATTAGATTTCCCTCCTGTTAAAAACGAGTACTGCTTTTCATTACATTGGGCAAATAAGCTGGGCAATCGGTCCATAGAAAATAAATGCACAAATCAACAGGACGACCAAATTAATTCCCGAAACAAGAAGCAACTGCGCAAACACCTTATTTTGGTATTCTTTCGTAAACTCTTTTTTGAGTTCCCCACCAAGAGCTGCAAGAATCAAGGCGCCGCCTGTTGACATGGGACTTGTCCCAGCAAGCGCGCCGCCTTCTGCAACCGCACTCATCAAAGCAACTGGATGAGTTCCACCAATCTGATTGGCAAGATCAACGCAAATAGGCATCATCGTTGGATAGACAACACTGAGGGCAGAGCTTACAAGACTCAAAAGGCCTGCAGAAAAGCCCGTCAGGGAGGCAGCTGTGGAAGGACTCATAATACTGGCAAGCGCATCACGCATAAGCGAAATCCCGCCCATCTTATCCACGACTCGTAGCAAGGCTCCCACAAAAAGGACCATCAGAATTGTATTCCAGGGCATGGCCTTGATACACGACGCATCATCAGCAACACGGAAAAAGAGCAGAATTGCAGCACAAGAAAGAGCTGCAAGTCCAATGTTGACCTTGCCGAAGATAATGAGTACAAGCATCAAGACAATGGCACCAAGTGCCTTTAACTGATTAGAAGTAAATTTTTCCGTTACAGCCATAATTTCCATATCTTTCTTAGCTTTTACCTTATGCCCACCAAAAAGAACAAAGAGCACAAGACAGACAACAAGGGAAGTCAAAATTGTATTTATGATAATCGCCAGAATGGCAAGTTGACTCAGCCCGCTCTTTTCAAGGGCACTGATAATTATTGCTCCCTCCGGCGTCAGCGGTGAAAAGCGCCCTGGTGTCATGGCCATAATTCCGATAAGAGCCATCATGAGCGGATTATATCCAGTCTGTCTTGCAATGGAAACCGCTAGCGGAGGAATAATTGCGAGAACCGGGACACCTCCAGGCCCAATCCCAACAAGGATGAAACCCGTAAGACCAATTAAAATCGGCAGAAGCCAAATTCTCTTTCCAGCTAGGCCAACAATCTTCTTTGCAATCAAATCTAAGACACCTGTCTGGATAACAATGGCAAACAAAAGTGTGATTCCTACGAGAGTCGTGAATAAGCCAATATTTATTCCAGCAATAAATTGCTTATCCGAAATTCCAAAGAAACGAATACCTATCGTGCCAAGCGTCATAGCAAGGACACCAATATTATTTTTTCTGAAAAATGCAATAATAATTGCTGCTACAAACAGTATTAATGAATAAACTGCCATGATATTTTCTCCCCCTTATTCTTTTCAAATGGCCCAGATTACTGTTTTTTACTCTCCCAGAGAAATTTTAGAATTATCCGATAACTACTTCTATGTATCTTAACCTCACCTTCATTCTAGAATCAGCTATCCATCCAATCAAATCCAAATTTGCATTGCTCTTATGCGAAAAATGAAATAATCCTGATTCTATCTTGCCTTGATATGCAAAAGATTATTGAAAATTTCCTGATATAAGATAAAACGGTGGCTCTTTTATTCCTTTTCTAACTGCGATTGTTCATTTCTCTTATTTTGATTTATTTATCGTAAAAGGACAGCATAAGAAAAAAAAGAACTACTGCTCTCTCTAAGATAGAAAAAACAACAGTTCGTTTTCTTGATTATCACTGGCCTGTGGCATCTCTATTCAGCAGGACATTGCGAAATTCCTTTGGTTTTGATGCGGAAATTCTCGAGAAAGCTTTATTACAAGAAAATAATCATTTAAATGCTCTTTCCTCCATCAACGAGGATGATATCTCCTGTCTGCCACAAAGACAGTTCGGAGAGGAGAAATTCAATGGCAGGGGCAAGGTCTTCCGGTCGGCCGATGCGCCCCAAGGGATAGCCCGGTGCCTTTTTCTCCGACCACTGATCGTATCCTTTCTGGGTGTAGTCACCGCTTGCGACATAGATATTAGTATAGACAGCGCCTGGATTGATGCTATTGACGCGGATCTGGTACTTTCCCAGTTCCTGGGCAAGGTACTTTGTGAGGGCATCAAGGCCCGCTTTGCTTGCGCTATAGGCAATGGACCCACCAACCCGCTGGGACGCCATAGAAGAGATATTGACGATGGACGCGTTCCGGCCTTTCTTCAAAAGCGGCAGAAAGGTCTTTACCAAAAGAAAAGGTCCACGCAGGTTCACGGCAAAAAGCCGGTCCCAGTCCTCAATGGTTTGGGTCTCCACGCCGCCCAGTTTAATGATGCCTGCACCGGACACAAGCCCATCAAGGCGGCCATACTTTTTCTCCACTCCCTCATAAAGGCGCGCAAGGTCCCTTTCATCACTGACATCGCCCAGTAAAAAATCAACATCATTTCCCAGGTCCCCGAGTTTTTCCTGAGCTTCTTGGGCCCTTTTTTCATTTCTTGATAGGGAAATGACCTGATACCCGCCTTTCTTAAGAAGATAGGCGATGGTCCCAAGGCCAATCCCGCTCGTTCCGCCTGTAATGAGAACAATCCGATTTGTGTCCATGATGTTTCTCCTTCCTAAAAAAAAACGGAGCAAATGCCCCGCGATGGATGTCCGTCCCTCAGCCTGCCACGGCTTCGCACAGGAGCTGGTGCAGGAACTGCTTGGTCCGTTCTTCTTTTGGCTGTTCAAAAATATCTTTAGCGGTCCCTTCTTCGACAATGACGCCATCCGCCATAAAGATCACATGACTTGCCACGCTTTTTGCAAAGCGCATTTCGTGGGTCACGACAATCATCGTCGTTCCTTCATCGGCAAGGGACTTCATGACGCGGAGCACGTCGCCGACAAGTTCCGGGTCAAGGGCCGACGTTGGTTCATCAAAAAGGATCACATCGGGCCGCACCGCAATGGCCCGGGCAATACCGACGCGCTGCTGCTGACCGCCAGAAAGCTGGGCCGGATAGGCGTCCGCCCGTTCCAGCATACCCACCTTTTGCAGGGCTTCCCGCGCCCGCTCTTCCGCTTCCGTCTTGCTGATGCCGCGGCCTGCTGTTAGACCTAAGGTCACATTTTCAAGGACCGTCTTGTTGGCAAAAAGATTGTAGTTTTGGAAGACAAAGGCCGTCTTCCTCCGCACATCGGCAATGTCCTTGTTTGACGCGTCATGAAGGTCGATGGTCTTGCCATCAAGCTCCAATTCTCCCCCATCGGCGCGCTCCAGGAAATTGAGGCACCGCAAAAAAGTTGTCTTACCCGAACCACTCGGGCCTAAAATAACGACGACGTCACCTTTATCAATATCCATGTTCACGTCCCGCAAAACGGGCGTGCCATTAAATTCTTTCTTCACATGACAAATTGACATGAGCATCGGTCAGTTCCTCCTTTACGCAGCCATCCGGTACTGTCCCAGATGGTCCTCGGCAAGCTTATAGCCCCATTGGACCAGGGAGCAGACGATGAGATAGACCAAAAATACGTCCACATAGGCTTCAATATAGTTGTAGCCAAAGGAAGCTTCCACTTTGGCAATGGCAAGGACGTCCTTCACGGTCATGAGAAAGGCCAGGCTCGTTCCCTTGATGAGATTGACCGTCACATTGCAGATGGCCGGCAGGGCCACCACCCCCGCCTGAGGGATAATGACATGGCGATAGGTCTGAAAATCCGAAAGCCCCGCCGCCTGTCCTGCTTCCAGCTGTCCTTTAGGGATACTTAAGAGGGCCGACCGGAACACTTCCGTAAGAAGGGCCGTCGTATTGACCGTAAAAATGAAAAGAGCATACCAAAAAGGATTGACGTTTTCAAAGACATTAAAGGAAAGACCCAGGGACTTCACAATTACGTTCAGAAAGCTCGGCAGCAGGCTGTAAAGGAGCAGGATCTGCAGGATCATGGGCGTTCCCCGCACAAAAGAGACGTAGCTGCCAAAAAGGGCGCTTGCCACGCCGCGTCTTTTGAGACGAATGACAGCAATGTAAAAAGCAAGAGGCAGGGAAAGAAGCAAAGAAAGCGCGGTAAGACCCAAGGTAACGCCAATGCCGTCCCAGATTTTAAAAAACGTTGCTTCCATAAAAGTATAATCTAGTTCCATCGTGTCTCTCCTTTCTACAAAGTCAGCTCGGCCCATTTTTTCTGGACCTTATGAAAGAGGGCTGCCTTCTGAGGCGCCCGTTCTTTTTTCACAGCAAGGGTCCCGCCCTTATTGAGATGCTCTTCGAGGCGCCGGATACCCCAACCCGTCAGCGACGTCATGGCCCAGTAAATCAAAAGGCAAGCCAGGTAGATTTCGATGCCGTAGGCCCCATAATTTTGCGCAATGATGAGATTGCCCTTCCCCAAAAGGTCAACAAGGCCAATGGTATAAGCAAGGGCCCCTTCCTTCATGAGATTGATGAGGGCATTGCCAAAGTTCGGCAGGGCAATGAGTGCCGCCTGGGGGAGGACCACATGGCGCATTGCCTTGATAGGACTGAGGCCCACACTGACGGCCGCTTCATACTGCCCTTTGGGGACAGCGGAAATGGCCGCCCGAAAGACTTCGGAAATGTAGGCCCCAAAAAGGAGGACAAAGGTCAGGATGGCAAAGTATGCCCGGCTGATGTCGTTGATGTCATAATCAAGATATTCATAGGTAAACTTAGGCAGTCCATAAAATACAATGAACAGCAATACAATGGACGGCGTGCATCGCATGATGTACGTATAGGCATGAGCAAGGCTCCGCAGCACCTTGTTCTTCCCCAGTTTGGCCCAAGCAAGGAGGAGCCCCAAGAGGCTCCCTAAAATGACGCTTGAAAAGGCCACACCCAGCGTCACCGACAGAAAGGGAAGAAGTGCCGGTATGGTTGAGAAGATGACCGAAGGATCAAAAATACGCGTCTCCATGATTTCAATTCTCCTTTCCTGTCAGTTCAGCCCAGGGCTTATTTCTGATTGAGATACTTTTGCAGGCTTTCGCCAAAGTATTTTTGTTCGAGCTTATCGATGGTCCCATCCTTACGAAGTTCCTCAATGGCCTTATCGACTTCTTCGCAAAGTTTGACTTCCTTCTTGTTGACAAGGGCGTAGGTCGGAATGCCTTTGTAGCGCAGATAAACCAGCTGATCTGCGAACCTATGGTACGGAGCATTTTCCTTAGCAATATTGTTCTGGTAGGATAGTTCCACTTCCAAGTAGGCATCATAGCGGCCTTCCATGACCCACGTATAAGCATCGGAGTTATGGAAGTTTTCCGAAGACACAAGGTTGATCTTTTGGTCCGGATGAGCCGTATTGTAGCTTGCAATGACGTTATAGCGAGCGTCCTGCGGGGCAATAGGAGCAAGTTTTCCCTGCGTCTTTGCAAGATCATCGATGCTCTTGATGGTCGCCGCTTCGTCCTTGCGGATGACAAGGCCAATGACGCTGGCTCCGATATTGTTCTTCGGGAAGATATATTTCTTTTCCCGGGCTGGCGTCTTCCAGATGCCCTTCGTGCCAATCGTATATTTCCCCGATTCAACACCAATGAGGAGGTCATCATCAGAGGTCGGGGTGAATTTCCATTCGTATTGGGGCAGCTTTTTCGCAACAGCCTGCATAACGGCGACTTCAAAGCCATCGGGCTCGCCCTTATCATTTACAAAATCATAGGGCACATAGTAATTCGTAAAGGCTACATTGACGACTTTCTTGGCCCCGCCTTCACCAGCGGCGCCTTTATCCACCTTTTTGCCGCAGCCCGCAGCAAGGGCCACAGCCCCAACGAGACCAATTGCAGCAAGATATTTACCAAATTGACGCAACTTCATTTCGATTTCCCCTTTTCTTTCAAAAAAACTTATTTTGCGGCTTCCCGCACCCATTCAAAATGCTTCCAATCCGTATCCCGCGGCACCGTGCAGTCCGCGCCGAGAATGACGCCCGTGCGCCCGGCTGCAGCAAGGAGCCTTTTCGTTTCCGCTTGGATTTCTTCTTTCGTACCCGTGTAAAGGATTTCGTTATCAAGATTGCCAAAGCCGCCGATGACCGCCTTGCCGCCAAAAAGGCGCTTACCCTCTTCAAGGGGCACCCCTTCGACAACAGCAGCCCAGTTGATAGCTTTTGCCGGATAATCCGTGTACCAGGACAAGTCATTGCGGTGTCCCGCGTAGCCGCAGATGTGAAGGATCTGGTAATCACTTACGGCGTTCGCCGCTTCAAGAATGGCCTTTTCCCCCGGAGCAAGGATGGCATCATAGGTTTCGCGCGATACCCCTTGGAGATTCTGGAGGCTCAAATAGATGCCCGTTACACCCGCTTCCTCAATGACGCGACGGGCCAGTTTTGCAAGGTCACCGGAAATGATATCAAGGCCTTTTTTCACTGCATCCGGATTTTCCTTCACGGCGTCTGCAAGGAACGTTTCCCCATCATCACCGCGCATGAACTTCACCGTCGTCGCGGCACAGAAGACATTGTAGAAATAGGCACGACCATCGTTTCGGCCAACGATTTTCTTGGCATATTCGATCTGGCGCGTAAACCAAGGGGAATCATCGGGGAGCGGTTTGATCTTTGCAAAATCAGCAGCGCTCTTGAGACCCAGGACCGTCTCATTTTCATAAGGGAAGAACCCGTCCGTCATGATCTTCACATAGTCAGGATCTGCCTCATCAATGTATTTTGTTTCGCCCGCAAGGAGCGTTTCCGTAAGTTCCGGATGCTGGAACGCATCAGAATGGATTTCATCTTTCAGAAAATGAAACCAAAAACTCACAGGAACCCGTTCCACGGGTTTGTTATCAAAAGCAGCCAGGACCAACTCTTTTTTTGTCGTCATTTTTCTTCCTCCTCAGGCAAAAAAGGTAATAAAAAGACCACCCTCCCCTATGACAGAGACGGTGGTCCGCGGTTCCACTCTGTTAATACTGCCCATGCAGTATCACTCACACCTGTAACGCAGGTCCTGCGTGGCTGCCTACTCTCATTTCGGCCTCCCAGCTCCCAAAGGCATTCCATCGCACTTTCCGTTCAAACAGGCTTTCAGCCGGTGACCTGTCTCTCTGTATCCGGTCCATGCGTGTACTTATTTTGTTCATCGCTTTTCCTATATGAAATTTTTTATTTCGGATCCAAAACCAATTGCCGTTATCCTACTCCAAGAAAGTATATTCATCAACTATGATTTAAAAAAAATTTATTGCAGGGATTTTATGATAATTTTGCGTAAAGATTTTTACAGTTTTATACTGCATTTTTAATACGAGTACTGATATGACTACAAGGCGTATTGTATTAGCATCAATGCGGTTTTTAGATGATTTCAAAGGAGTAGGAATAGATATTTTGTCCGCGTGTAATAGATATTTTAAATAAAAAATTGAGAAAGAAATAGAAGCGAATCATGAGCAAAATAGTAGAATTTTATTTGCTCATCTCCAAAGGAGCAAGGTATATCATAAATTCCAATTTCTCTAGGAATTCTCTAAGTGACTTACGCTTAGCTACATAAGTAGCTAGGAGAAAAAACGCTCTTTATCATACTTTTTCTCTATATTTTATTTTTTTCTCAGTAAAATATTATCCTCAAAAGCCAAGTATTTTTCTCATATTTTCAAGGTACAATCTCTTTTATATCCAAAAATCACCCGTCATTTCAATTAATTATATTCATGTCTATTATTTTTAATTTAAATTATCGAATATTTCATTTAGTTTTAGATATCACTAATATGATTAGTGATATAATTAAGGTAACAAGATAAAGGAGATGGTTACGATGTCAATGCCCCCATCAGAAATGCAGAACTATACCCGTATCCTAGAAGAAGAATTGATTCCTGCCATGGGCTGCACAGAACCAATTGCGATTGCCTATGCCGCTGCAAAAGCAAAGTCCTATTTGCCTGAAAATGTGGAATCCTACGAAGTTCGCTGCTCCGGAAACATAATAAAAAATGTCAAAGGCGTCACGGTTCCTAATTCCGGCGGTCAAAAGGGGATTCCTGCCGCAGCTGCGTTAGGAATTGTCGGCGGGAATGCAGATTCTGTATTGGAAGTAATCGAAGGCGTGACAGACAAGGACCGCCAGTCCTGTAAAGAACTTGTTTCCCGCAATGTCTGCGATGTTGAACTCGTTAAAGGAGTTCCTGGCCTATACATCGATGTTTGCTTGAGAGGAAAACACCATTCCTCAGAAGTTGTTCTATCAGGCACTCACACAAACATCATCAAGATTGCCCAAGATGACAAAATCCTCTTTGATGAGAAGACGACAGACTCTACTGCTACTGGCAAAGGGGACCGCTCTAAGATGACGTTCCACGGTATTTTGGAATATGCCAATACCGTTCCCATCAGTGCTGTACAAGACCTCCTCGACAAACAGATTGAAATGAATTCTGCCATCTCCGAAGAAGGTCTAAATCATCCTTGGGGCGCAGAAGTAGGCCGCAGCATTAGGGAAATCTATGGAGACTGCGTAGAAGCAAGAGCCGTTGCAGCCGCAGCTGCTGGATCCGATGCTCGCATGAGCGGATGCCCGAAACCAGTTGTCATCAACTCCGGGTCAGGCAACCAAGGAATTACAGTAAGCATGCCTGTTATTGTCTATGCCAAAGAATGGAAACTTAGTCCTGAAATTAGATACAGAGCGCTTATTGTAAGCAATCTCATTTCCATCTACATCAAGCATTATATCGGTCCTTTATCCGCTTTCTGCGGTGCAGTCAGTGCATCCTGCGGATCCGGCGCCGCTATCACTTATATGGCAGGCGGGGATAATGCAGCGATTGCTCGGACAACCACCAATATGCTTGGAAACGTTAGCGGGATTGTTTGCGATGGTGCTAAGCCAAGCTGTGCCGCGAAGATTGCATCCAGTCTGCAGGCGGCAATTCTTGCCCACAAAATGGCAATGAAGGACCGTAGTTTCAAAGGAGGTGAAGGACTCATCGAAAAAGATATTGAGGAAACCATTAAAAACATTGGTTATCTTGGAAAAGTCGGGATGAAAGAAACGGACATTACCATCTTGAACACCATGATTCACAAGGTAAATGTCTCGAAGGCGTTGGAAAATTAAGGAGCTGACTTTATATGGACAAGAAGAAAAAGAAAGGCTCGATTAATGCATTTGTAATCGTTGCCGGTGTTATTGTTGCCTGTTGGATTCTATCATTCTTTATTTCACCTGGTGCATTTGAAAGACAAGTACTCAACGGCCGTACTGTTGTTATTGCAAATTCCTTCCACCCAGTTGACAAAATCTACCTTGGACCTCAAGCCCTATTCCAAGCAATTCCGAATGGCTTAGTCTCCAGTTCTGGCATGATGTTCCTTGTCATGCTAGTTGCCGGCTGCATTGAAGTCTATAAGCGGACAGGGACCCTTGATAAAGCCATGGCAGGCGTTCTCGCAAAATCCGATACAGTTGGGTCTGAAAAGATTCTCATCGCAATCATGATTATCTTCGGATGCCTCGGTGGCTTCTTAGGTTGGAACGAACAGATTGTCCCCTTCATTCCGATTGTCATTTCCCTATGTATTGCCTTAGGGTATGACCTTATGACTGGTCTTGCCTGCTCGGCCATGATTGACATGATCAGTTTCTCCTTCTCCCCGACCAGCGTTTACACCGTTGGCATTTCCGATGAAATCGCAGAACTTCCGATGTTCTCCGGGTTTCTCTTCCGGTTTATTCTGCTGGTTCTCACCAACATCATTATGTATATCTATGTATTAAGATATGCGAGAGCCGTAAAAAGCGGGAAACGTGAATCAATTACGGCGGATATCGATGACAGCAAATTCCACATTGACTACAGCGAATCCTTAAAAGATCCCATGAATGGCCGTCAGAAACTTTCCCTGGTAGTCTTCCTCATCACCTTCGTTGCTTCTATTGCGGGCGTATCCAGCTTTGGTTGGTCCATGAATGACCTCTCCGCCTGCTTCCTCTTCACCGCAATTGCAGCAGGCGTAATCAACCGTATCGCTCCGGGTGAACTCGTCAATACGATTATCGCCGGCGCAAAAGATGGCCTCACCCCTGCCCTTGTTATTGGTCTTGCCAGAGGTATCCAGTGGATCCTGACGGCTTCGGCTATCATCGATCCTATCATCAATGCTATTTCTCAGCCTTTGATGGCAATGCCAAAATATTTGACCCCGATTGCCGTTATGGTTGTTATTGCCCTCTTTAACGGACTCATTACGTCCGGTTCTGCAAAAGCAATGGCTTTAATGCCTATCTTGATTCCGCTGGCTGACCTTGTTGGCATGACCCGTCAGACAATGATCCTTGCCTTCCAGTTTGGTGATGGGTTAACGAACTCTGCCTGGTTCACAAGCGGCACACTGCTTATCTTCTTGACCATCGCTGGAATTCCGCTCAAGAAATGGTGGAAATTTGTTACGCCATTGTTGCTTATTTTAACTGTAGTCTGCATTATTGCCTTGATTATCGCAACGAAGATCAATTATGGTCCATTCTGATGCCAGTTAGGAGGAATATCAAATGGATGTAAAGAAAGAAATTGAAAGTATTCAAAATGAATTGGTAGAAATTCGGCGCCACCTGCATGCACATCCCGAACAGTCTTGGCATGAATTTGAAACCCAAGCTTATATCATCAACTACTTGGAAAAACTGGGGATTCCCTATGTGAAATCCACAAAATCTGGCGTGATTGCTACCATCAAGGGGCCTCACTCTTCGGATAAGATTTTGGGAATTCGTGCAGACATTGATGCCCTGCCGATTACCGAACTTGGGACCTGCGAATATAAATCCAAAAACGAAGGCACTATGCATGCATGCGGTCACGATACTCATATTACAATTCTTCTTGGAACGGCTAAAATACTTGCAAAGATGAAAGATGAGCTTACCATCACAGTTCGTCTTCTCTTCCAACCGGCAGAAGAAAAAATTGATGACAGCGGGGCCTACTACATGAAAGAAGATCCGCTCGTCAAAGAATGCTCTCGCCTCATTGCCCTTCATATCTGGAGCAAGATTCCTGTAGGATGCGCTTCCCTCCGTTATGGTCCTGTCATGAGCGCAGCTGATACATTTGACATCTACATTGACGGGAAGGGTGGTCATGGTGCTCTGCCGCATCAAACCATCGATCCCATCGTTGCAGGAGCCCAGTTCGTCAATGAAGTGCAGACCGTCATCAGCCGAGAAGTCAACCCTCTTGAGCCTGCCGTTATCAGCGTCACTGCATTCAATTCCGGCACGACTTCCAACGTTATCCCTGGAACTGCTCATCTCCAAGGTACAGCAAGGACTTTTAACACTGACCTCCGCAATGCATATCCTGGCATTCTCGAAAGAATTGCCAAAGGCGTTGCTGAATCCTCCAGAACGAACATTAAAGTCGACTACCATTTTGGGCCACCTCCCATGATCAATGATGATGAGTGCGTTAAAACCGGACGTCTTGCCTGCTCCAAAGTTTTTGAAAAAGATAAAATCATTGACTGGGAGCTCCAAATGGGTGGAGAAGATTTCGCTAAGTACAACATTCCTAAATGCCTTCTTCTATTAGGAGGCGGCTTTAAAAACGAAAACAGAAGATACCCCCAGCATAGTCCATACTTCGATATTGATGAAAAAGCCCTAGGATTGGGAGTTCATTACTTTGTTGAATATGTACTTGCTTATGAGGATGAATCAAAATAAACAAAACAATTGATCGAGTAGGAGGGATTTCTAAATAGAAATCCCGACCTCTCACACCACCGTGCGTACCAGTCGAAGCGCGGCGGTTTCCTAGTTTTCACAAACTTGCTTGCAATAGCTCGTCATGGTTATATAACCATGACGAGCTATTTCCTCGTTCGTAAAGAGCGAACTCAGCATAAGCGCCGCTCTCCATGGTCCTTTTTGGCAATTTGCCAGCAAGTTTGCAATGATGTCGTTGTGTTCGGCAATCCTCACATGGGTAGGCGTTCCCGCATATCCTTGCTGCTTGGCAGCTGCCTTTTACGGGCAACCTTCTCTATGAAGTTTTCTGCTTTTAATTTCCTGCCTGACACCCTTCATTAACTGACATCTCCTAAGATTCGGTCCTTCCTGGACGGTCTATAGCCCGTCCAGTACTATGGTCTCTGCTGACTCCTCACGATGAATCTTATTTGGGCCACGGCCGCCAATTTCATGGCTTCGGCCATGTCCGTGAGGCCTCCCTGGATAAGAACGTACTCTTTCTCTCCATTCACCTGCCGCATCTACCCTTTGGGATTCCAAATCGTTATGGGATTTCAGTCTGTATTGCGACCTTATCCATCCCAAACTGGCCTTATGTGTTTTCTGTTCGTTAGGTCGGAGATTTTCCCGTACCTTCCTTCAAGTTCTACCTCACGATGTTGCCTTTGGTGTTCGGCTATGACTTTCCCACTACTAGGGCAGTCTAGGGACTTTCACCTTTAAGAGTGCGCCCATGCCGGGCGCACAGAGAAAGAGGAACCAACGAAAGCTTGGTTCCTCTTTCTTTGTGATAGGTATCCCCCTGATTTTCAAGGCACCCAGTTTGTAGAAACTTATCTCGTTAATTTACGATGGGTATTAAAGAAGATGAATCCAATCGCTAGGAAAGCCACCATAACTACGGCACCAACACCAGCAGTAAAGCCCAATCCACTCATCAGCCAAAGCGGCGTCAGACCCACAAAAATATCTTTCCATGCAGAAATTGTAGAATAGATGCCATGACTGTCACCAGCATGAGATTCGGAATTCGGATCAATGGAGCGGACAAGTGCTAATCCAGTAGAGGTATTCCCTGTAGCAGCACCAAAGCACATGCAGGCTTTTTCAAACCATTCCTCTCTGGCAAATTTTCTAGCACAGAACAGAACAAGGGGAACTGTAAGCGTTGTCAGCACGATACTGTAGATAGCTAAAGGAGCTGCATAGGTAGATACAAATTTTAGGTTGAGCGTCGCCATTGCAGTGAAAACAACCAGTTCCAAGAAGAACCCCGACAGCAATTTAATGGTCTTCAGGTCAACAAATTTTTCCAAATGAAGGCGTTCAATAATTGCCCACATAACAGCGCCGCCAACGACACCGTGCAACACGCTCGGCAAATGCAGGGCCTTAAAAGCAGGGAAAGTATTTAAGAATCCAAAGATTTGCTGCCCAATAAACAGAGCACCCATCAACCAAGCAAATTGGAGGCAAAGATGGTTGATACTAATAGAAGTCGTCACTGTGCTCCCAATCGATTTTCGTTGTTCTTCAGGTAACGCTCCGCCATAAAAATAATCCGGTTGCTTAGTCGGCTCCTTAACAAAAGTTCCCCAACCTCTTCTAACACCACAATTAACCAAGGCCATCCCTACGGTCATGGCTACAATTAGCCCCACCGTGGAAAGCACCATTGCAACAGCCATATGACCTTCAAGACCCTGTTTTTCAAAAGAAGCAGCAGCTGCAGCGGCCGTTCCATGACCGCCATGGAATGAGAATACACCCAAAACGCCCCACCCTAAAGGCAACCCTGGCCAGAACTGGCTCAGCAGTCCACCTAACAGTGTACCTACGCACATCTGCATACCATAAGCCGGCATTGGCAGACACACATAATCAAGATAAGAATGGAGCATTTTCCGATTGAAACTAACCCCGAAGACCAGGGATACCATTACGATATCAATTAGGACGCCAGGAACGCTTCCCAGTACTTTAGGAACGGTGATGAGACCAAGCCCTTGCTGTCCCAGTCCCAACATCACTAACCCGCCCACCAAAGAAGCTGGCAAAAAAAGCTTTTGCAGCGGTTTTACGAATTCTCGAACAAAAAAGCCAGCTAAGATGAGTATACTCACAGCAGTCATCATGTTCATCAATGCTCTAATTGACATATTGCACCTCAACTTCCCCAGTTTTTCTACTGAGTTAAAAGAATTTCCACTTGCATCATTTTTTCACTAGTCTTCTTGACACGAGCATTAGCAGAAAATTGACATTGGATTAAAGTACCAAACGGCTTAAGGCTTAAAATCCAGGAACAGGATACGTTGGCTTTTTCCCTTCATACACTTCCTCAATTCCCCGTGCACACATAAGGCTTGCATTAATGGAAGCTTCTTTGGTTGCCCCGCCAATATGAGGCGAAACGATGACATTATCCAAGGAGAGGATAGGATTATCCGGGCTGATAGGTTCTTCTTGAAGCACATCAAGAGCAGCCCCAGCAATAACACCCTCTTTGCACGCATCGTACAGGTCCTTTTCATTCACCACCATGCCGCGGGATGTATTAATCAGATAAGCAGTCCTTTTCATGTACTGGAATTTCTCTTTATTTATAAATTCCTTCGTATCCGCTGTAAGGGGGCTATGAACGGATACAAAATCACTCTTACCGAGCAGTTCATCCAGGTCTTTGATTGGCGTAATGAAATCAGGATAAGAATCAACGGGTCTGAAAGGGTCCCATGCGAGGACCTTCATAGAGAAGGCCTTATTGCATTTTTCTGCCACCAAGGTCCCGATTCTTCCGCAGCCAATGATACCAAGCGTCTTACCATGAAGGGTATGTTTCTCGATTTTCATTTTGGCCTTCATGTAGTCATTCAGGAATTCTTTCTGCACGGCCTTGAAGTTTCGAGAGATAATCAGCATATTCATGACTGCAGTTTCAGCGACGGAATCACTGTTTGCAGTAGGGGCAAACACGCACATGACACCATGATCTTTTGCGGCAACAACATCAATGAAATCGAAGCCAGCGCCATGACGAGCCACGACTTTTAGCTGATCTGCTGCCTCAAAAACCTTGCGGGTAATTTTTGTCGTGCGGCATACCATTGCGTCCATGCCCTTGATTTCCCGGCACAGCGTTTCCTCATCCGTACCAGTTCCCATGACAAGGGTGTGACCATGACTTTCAAGATATTCGCGACCTTCAGGCAAAATATCTTGAGGTAAATAAATCTTCCATCCCATGATATCTTCCCTCCTTAATCTGCACGATAATAATCATCGATGATTTCGAATTCTTTTTCTTTGATGAGTTTATCAACCCAAGAACGGTTGATGGTTCCATTCAGCGTTGCCTGCAGCTTACCGCCGTCCTTTTCCTTGAAAGCCTGTGCGTCTTTCAGAATCGTCGGGGCATCTTTTCGAGGAATAACAACGATGCCATCCGGATCTGCGAGGATGATATCACCAGGGTTTACACTGATTTCGCCGCAGGAAATAGGGACATTGATTTCTCCAGGGCCTTCTTTATAGGGGCCGCCAGGGGTTGTGCCCGTTGCATAAACAGGGAAATCCCAATGACCAATTTCGTCAATATCACGGATAGGCCCGTCAAGAATGATCCCAGCAATTTTCTTTACCTTATAGAGGAAAGCCATCATGACTTCGCCAAGCAGTGCTCTTGTCATATCATGTTCATTGGATACAACAATGACGTCACCTTCCTGTGCCATATTGAGGGCGGCATGAAGGGCAAGGTTGTCACCACCGCGTGCTTTGACGGTAAGGGCAGGACCAGCCATTATTTGAGCCTTCGGACTGCTTACAAGATGAATACGCGGATTCATGGCGCAGCTGCGGCCCATTACATCCCCTACATTCGAAGCCGGAATCTCTTTGAATGCTTCAATAAGTTCCGGGTCCGGAAGCTGTCTCTTTAGATAAATTCTCTTTCCAACTGACATATCAATCACTCCTATTCTATATAACCAGTTCAATAAAGCGCTTTCGTTAGCTATAAAATACATTGAATCGTCTAATAATTCAAACAACCGTTTTCTCGTATTTCAACAATAAATCATTGTTGAAATACTTTTATACGGCTATAATATTGGTAGATAATAAATTCATTGGGTTCGGCTATTTTCAATTTAAAAGGAGGATTCATGGATTCTAATCTCAATATTTTGTCACTCTATTATTTTGTTGTTCTTGCTAAAGAACTCCACATGACCCATGCTGCCAAAAAACTCTATATTACTCAGCAGAATCTTAGTCAGCATATCCAAAAACTCGAAGCACACTACGGCGTTGAACTCTTTGTTCGAAAGCCTAAAATGGCGCTGACTATCGAAGGTGAACAGCTCTACGATACAGCTTCTAAAATTCTTTCCGAAGAAGAAGATATCGTCAATAAATTCAGCATCATATCCCAAAAAAGCATTGGCCGTCTTCGGATAGGAATTCCGACCTATAGAGCGAACGTGTTTCTTCCTTACGTACTCCCGAAGTTTTATGAGAAATGGCCCAACATCCACATTGACTTGATTGATCAAAGTTCTGATAAGACCGAGAAAATGCTTTTCGATAACCAGCTCGACCTTTTTATCGGTATAAAATACGATTCCAATCCTTCGCTAGTCATTACACCCTTATTGGATGACAAGATCTACCTTGCTGTGACAACAGAACTTTTGGAAAAATACACACCGCTTTCCAAAGCTGAAGCAGCCAAACTGCAAAAACAAGGAACAGACATGCTACCATTCAAAAATATGCCTTTTCTGCTCCAAAAAGGGACATCCCGTCTTCGTCAAACGATTGATAAGTGCTTCCGTGAAGCGAAAATACAGCCTCGTATCTTTCTCGAGGCAACAGCATCAGAATTGCTCATATCCCTTTTCCCCTATCACTATGGGGGGATCTTCTTGACGCAAATGCGCCTCAATACCATCAAGAAGACTTCTCCATCAATCTTTTTATTCCCTCTGCGTTCCGGGAAAGACTATGTTCAGCATAGATTAGTGCTTGCTTATCACAAAGACTATGAATTGCCTCCTTATGCAAAGGACTTCATTAATTTCTTCAAAGAAGCAATCATTCATAAAGAAGAAATATTGGCAGACTAAACCAATAAGAAGATCTATCGATTATTCACAACATATTTCGGAGATTCTTGTTTAGCTATGAGTCTAAGATTTTCCACAATCATGGGCATAATACTTTCAGCTATATCATTGGTAACGCCACCCACATGAGGTGTCACAATGAAATTGGGGTACTGCAGCAAAGGATTATCCTTCGAGATAGGGGTCTCTTCCGTACAATCAAGGCCAGCACCCAGAACGTGCCCATTTTTCACTGCTTCAAGGAGCGCAGCGTCGTCTATAATGCCGCTCCTTGCCGTATTAATGACAATGGCATTCTGTTTCAATAGGGAAATATTTTCAGTGTTCAGCATATGAGCCGTAGAATCCATCAAAGGGACATGAAACGTAATTACATCTGATTCTTTCAATAACTGTTCATATTCAACATATTGCAGTTCAAGTTGCTGTTCCATTTCTTCACTCAAACGGAAAGCATCATAATAGAACGTTTTGGCCCCAAAGACCTGCACTTTACGGGCCACCTGGCGCCCTATATTGCCACCTCCGACAATTCCAACAATCTTTCCTCTGAGGGATTGGGATGTTTTATTGAAAAGTTCCCGACTCCAGACCCCTTCCCGGAGTTTTTCTTCGTGTGCCAATAGATTTCGTCCAACGGCAAGCATAAGAAGTACAGCAAGCTCGCTTACTGCATATGCATTAGCACCAGGCGTATTACAAACATCAATGTTTCTTTCTCGAGCAGCTTTAATATCTACTGCATCATACCCTGCGCCCCATCGCATAATCATTTTCAGGCGAGGAGAAAATCTATTGATGACTTCTTTCGGCATCTTCAAGATTCTCAAGATAATGGCATCAACATCGGATTCTTTTTTAAACTCCGCTTCAGTTACAACAGCCCTGACATGAATATCCGTGCCTGCAAAAGTGTTTTGAAACTTTTCAAGAGTTCCTTCAGGGTAGGTCCCTGCAAGCAATACTTCCATAACAAAGCCCTCCTTTACTGCAGCTTTTCAGCAATTTCACGCATCAACGCTTCTTTAGGAGCCTTGATGTCAACTTTGGCGACTTCAGCCATCAGCGCAAATACATTGACATTCAGATCGCGAGCGACCATCTCAAATGTCTTTCGTGTGGAAGAATGAAGACCAGTCATTCCAAGGACAAGATCAAATGCCGAAATCGGATTATGATAATCGTATTTTTCTTTCATAGCAGGTTCCAGCTCTTCATGAATGAATTTTAGGAGTGTAAAGGTGTCAATATATTTAAGTTCGTCTCGTTTCTGCATAAGGGCTACGCAGGCTTCTGCAGGCATATTTCCTGCACTGCGGGCCATCCCCATAAGGCCGCCATCAAGAATATCCGCACCGTGTTCATAGGCTGCAATCGCATTTGCTACGGATAGCCCCAGATTGTTGTGTCCATGGAAAGCAATTGGAATTGAAACCGCCTTTTTCAGTGTTTCTATGAGACGTGCCACATCCTCTGGGAGCATGCATCCAGCAGAATCCATCACCGTAAATTCATCAAGTCCCAGAGATTCCAGTTTTTTTGCTTTTTCAGCAAGATCCTCCGGGGATACAAGATAGGCTTTCATGGCTGCATAAAAAGCCTTGAGCCCTAACGATTTAATTTTTTTCAGAGGATCCAGAGCAGGCGTAATTTCATCGGCATCAAGGCCAATACGAAGGAATTGCATTCCTCCCTCAGCTGCGCGCTCCACATAGGCCTCACGATACCGTTTCGCGTTAAGAAACACCCCGATCATGCTTCCCTTATGCAGATATTTCTGCGCAATCTTGAAATATTCTTCATCCTTAAGCGCTTTTGTAAAGCCCGCAACTTCATAAGCACCGGCGCCGCCTGCATTGCCAAATTCAATATAATCAACGTGGGATGCTACAAGGCCCTTTAAGACCATATCTGTAATTTCTGCATCAAAGCCCTTACCAACAACATTGGCCCCATCACGCAGGGTAGAATCCATAATTTTAACCATTTAAACATTCCATCTCCTTTTTAAATTATTTGAATATATTTTTATTTTATGATACTATCATTTGAGAACGTCGTAAAACAGTAGTTAATTTTATTATCAACAACTTTGTGCTGTAGGAGAATATAATGAGTACAGTTGCTTTTCGATACTTTATCGCAGTCGCCGATGAGCTTAATATGACAAAAGCCGCAGCTAAATTATTTATTTCTCAGCAATCTTTAAGTGCCTATATACAGCGCATGGAAAAACAATATGGTGTTACTTTATTTGAAAGAAAACCTTCTCTTCAACTTACTGAGGCAGGCCGAGCAATGTACTTTTATGCCAAGGAAATCGTTCTGTCCGAAGATAAATTGACTTCACGCTTCGCCGATATTACAAAGAACTGTAGAGCCCACTTAACAATTGGCATGTCTAGGCAACGCTCCCAAATATTTTTTAAAAATATTTGGGAAAAATATCACGATCAAAATCCAAATATATCTGTAACAATCGTTGAGAGAAATACAGATCAACTATTGTCTCTTCTTCGTTCTAATAAGATTGATTTGTGTATGGGTATTGATGTCGCTCCATCCAAAGATCTTGAGGTTATTAGTCTATTTACAGAACGCTTATGTTGTTCACTCTCCACAGATCTTTTAAAACGCTATCATCCTGCCACTTGGCACGATGATCTCGCCAAGTTTAAAAAGCGTGGGCTTTACTTAACGGATATTTGTGATTTACCATTTCTTTTAGTTCCAACACACAACAAGATTAGAAACAGTATTGATAGTTTTTTTTCATCTCATCGTATTTATCCTGAGATAATCCTTGAAACTAATAATCAAGAGTTAATTCTCAGTCTCGCCGCTAATGGAGTCGGCATCATATCCCCAATGTACTTATACGAATTATGGCAGGCACGCCCCATTTCGCTTTCATTTCCTAATATTTTCCCAATTCAAACAGATACATTTAGTAACACGGTTAATATTGTTATACGAAAGGGAGAACATCTCCCGAGCTATGGGATGAATATGATTATTTCTATACAAAAAGAGTTAGGCCATTATAAAAATGTCATTAATAAAATGAATTCATTTCATTTAGTTGAATAAATATTTTAAGTATATTATCATGATAAAAAAATCAGGATTATAAATAATCCTGTGGTTAAGCTATAACGAAATTGTGGTTTTAAAGAGGACTTAAAGCGTTGAAAATCGCTTTGAGTCCTCTTTTTCTCCCAATTATAGGGTGTAGGTTTCATTTCTGTTTAGACAATACAGTATGCGGTTCCGCGTCCTATCAAAATTACGAAACCCATTTGCATTGTACATTAATCGCTCCAACATTCTATTCTTTGATTCAATATGGCTGTTGTTAATCCGGGAATCTCCTACGTAAGTAAAGGAATTGATGATCTCTTCTCTCCAATTTATCAGCAAGGTAGCAAATGGTTCGTATTCGATAATTCCTGAATTCCCGAATACATCGATTGCCTCTTCTAACATCTTTGCAGCTGTACTAGCTGTGCAGCTGCTGTTCATGTTGATATAGTATTCCTTTAGCTCATAGGCTTTTGCAAGCTCTGGAAAGGTTGCAAAAGCCAGATCTCTAATCTGCCTATAGGTAAGATAGCGTTTCAATCTACGGTTGTATTTTGCCTTGTTGTCTAGATTTGCATTATGGTAAAAGACATGTCTGAACTTAAAAATGAGATAAACCATCTCTTCAGAGAGGGCTTGTTTCCTGCATCTTATCAGGATATTTCGGAAACAATTCGTTAGGTTCTTGATAACGTGAAAACTATCAGCACATATCTTGGCCTTTGGAAAATAAGCTTTCGCAAGATTTCTAAAGGGCTCATGGAGGTCTGTCGACACATATTTTACATTGTCTAGTTCGCTTTGATGTAACGTATAGTTCCAGGTGTTTTTCTTAATCTCAGTTAGGTAGTGACTAACGAAATCTTGACGTCTATCGGGTAAAACATCAATAATTACACCTGTTTTGAAATCCATTAAAAGGCAGCAATAGAGCGCTTCATAGTCCGATGAGGGAAAGTAATGCTCATCTACGGATAATATTTCAGGAAGAGGTTTTCGCGGTATTCTCACATGGCTGTCGAATATTCGCAAGACCTTTGTTACAGAGATGTTATAGCGCCTGGCTACATTCGTATAGGTGGCTCCTGGATATTTTAAGTCCTTTAGAATATTAATTTTGGTTTCATAGGTCAATCCTTCGCTCGTATTGATAAAAGGATTATCTTCATGGAATGTTAGATTGCAAATCTTACATTTGTAGCGGCGTTCTTGATATATGATGGTGCATCTACGGTTTGCAAACGTTGCATGGTTTAACCTACGGGAGTAATAGCCATGAATCGCTGCAGGACCGCCACAAACGGGACACTGGGGATTCTTTGGCTTGAGCCAAAGCTTTAACGTCAGGCTGCCATTTTCTTCTTCGATAGAGGTCATTTTCTGGATTCCATCGGCTTTAACGTTAAGCACCTTTGTGATAAACTTTTCTAGAGACATTTTTGTCTTACCTCCTCTGAGAATATAGATCGCATATCTTTATTTTACAGCAGGAGGTTTTTTCTTATTTTCTCGAAATCCAGAACCACAATTTGTTTAAAGCAAAACCACAGAAATGTTATAGGGATGTATACAATCCTTAAAGGGGCGACCACAATCTTGTGATAGCCCTTTCGACCACAAAAAGTGCTATAGGGGTGACCACACCACATGATTATTTATATGCCTAAAAAATCCCGATGCATCAAAAATGTATCGGGATTTTTTCACGACTCAAGACCACATAAAACAATAGGAAAAGATGACAATATTGGACTTTTAATTTAAATATATTTAAAATGCAGACCGCTTTTACTCTTATTTAGAATTATTAAGAAGCGGGCGACAATAATAAGCCGCAAACCCAGCTAAACCACTTATGCTCGAAATCCAAGTAGCCTTTAGTTTCAAAAGTTTATTGATGTTATAAACTAGTTCTGGTTGATGCGTAATAATTCCAAGCATTTGTCCGAAAACAATGATCCTCCCAAAAATCATATAGAGGATCAACGTAACTTCAAATAAAAATACTAGGATAGCATATAATTTATTCTTCATTTCGCACCTCCTATGCACCAGCAACGAGAATTATTTGTAACATAACTAATATATCTATAGCTACAACCAAAGGTTTAAGTCTAACAAGACAATCTTAACGAAACCATATGAGAAATTAACCGAAGAAGAGCTTATAA
>ERZ781275.100-NODE-100-length-103617-cov-4.474614_pt1 | contig 103617 bp, 97 predicted proteins | sample MGYA00375853_ERZ781275 | MGnify/ENA primary metagenome ERZ781275 (study PRJEB29790, sample SAMN03653691) | human gut metagenome | host: Homo sapiens | place: USA: Dallas, Texas | collected 2012-07-23 | study: EMG produced TPA metagenomics assembly of the Gut...
CTCCACCGATTGGCATACTACCAATCTGAATCAGCTGATAAGCACCACCAACTACAATACCAAGCTGGAAGTTACCAAGAATCGCTCCTATTACAGGACAGGTAACGATTGGCTGATATAATGATTCTAAGAAACTGAACTGGTCAATTCCCATGATAAATGCCCATACGAACACCAGTAAAGCTTGAATGATATTTACATCCATGTTGTTTCTCCTTTCAAATCAATGATTTAAGATAAGATTTTTTTAATTTTTTGATAAATTATTATTTGAATAATTTATCGACGTTTTCTGAAGGTGTATCTGGAACACGTTTAATTTCCAGCTCTACGCCCAAGTCCTTCAGTTTTTGAAACGTTGCAACATCGTTATCATCCACAGCAACAGAAGTGGCTACCTGACGTTTACCATCTGCCATGTGCATGTTTCCGATATTGACTTTCTTGATTGGTACTCCACCTTCTACTAATCTCAGTACATCCTGTGGAGTTTCACAGATTATTGCAATGTGCTGTGCTGGACTTGCTTTTCCAATAATGTCAATTGTCTTCTGAATTGAGAAGAAACGTGTCTGCGCATAAGCTGGTGCAGCCATGTTCATCAATCCCTGACGGAATTCATCTGTAGACACTGAATCATTGGCTACTAACAGAAGATTTGCTCCTACAACTCCACACCACTGTGTTGCAACCTGTCCGTGAATCAAACGGTTATCAATTCTTGTTAATACGATATCTGGCATTTTGCTCTCTCCCTTCTACCATTAGACATGAACTAATTTATCGAACCTTGATGAGGTGGATTCGATAAGTAAACCCTTTCAGTTCACTTAGATTCTATGTCAAAATATAGCATAATTCTTTACACTTTTTATCAGTGATTTTGCACTTTTTAGTAATTTTCCAGAGATTTCACAGGTAAATAATGCAAACTATCAGAAATATACATACCGGCATCAAAATTTTACATATTCCCATGATTTTTGTTAATTGTGTGATAAATATTTAAAATTCATCTTTTTTTATTACCATTTCTATTTTATGAAAACACTTACATAAATACGGTCGATTTTCAACGATTTCATAGCTGTTTGATTTTCTACCTTTTTGCTTTTCTAACAAAACTGAATTTGATATACTAATAGTAATGAGAGGGTGATTGCTTTGTTTAATAAAACAACAAGTTTTATTTTCAATAAATATGGTGAAATCGTCAATGAGCTCACAAAGCGTCAAACACCGAAGCTAAGCCGTACGATCGTCAAGCTGAAAGATAAAAGCTTCGATAATTTCATGTTCTATAACAGTGATATCTACGTTCGTGTGCAAAGTGGAATCGTTATGCTGGTAGTTACAAAGGATGATACTGCCAGAAGCTATGAACGATTTGTAGTACATCGGCATATTAAGATACGAAAAGGTGTCAAATTCAATTTTTTATGCATATCCTCCAGTGCAAAGCTGGAAGTAGAAATGGATTTCAAAGCAAAGAAAAGGCAAATGTCAACATATGATCATAACCCGATCGTCTATGAACCCATTGTACCGACCTTCGAGGTGAAAGAAATTCTCGCTTACTATTATCAGGTCCGCAATGCCAGCTATACCTTTCCCGGTGAAAAACACAATTACTGGGAGCTGACCTTTATCGACAACGGTGAACTGGAAACGACGGTCGACGGTGAAACATATAAGCTGGATGAATTAGATCTTATTTTATACGCCCCCGGGCAGTATCATACACAAAAAACCGGTCATGCAAAATCATGTTCCTATCTGACCATCATGTTTGATATGGAAATACCGGAATCCTATCTTGTCACGAACCGTGTCTACAATGCACACCGTGATATACACAATGCTTTAAACAATTTTATCAAGGTCTCCAGTAACGATATGCTCTATGACAGTGAATTGATGCTTTGTTATATGAAGGAGCTGCTTATTAAAATTCTGCAATATGACTTCCTCTCCAGTTCTCCGGTCGCATCAACTCCGATGCAGCAGCGTTTTGAAAATGAGCTGTTGAATGAAATTGTGATTTTTATCAATGACAGTATCTATGAACAGATTACCATAGAAGAAATCTGTCTGAAATTTTCAATATCACGCTCCAGCCTGCAAACGCTCTTTAAAAACAACCTCGGTGTTGCACCAAAACAGTATATCAGCGATCTGAAGCTTAACAAAAGCAAGCTGCTCATCAAAGAGAGTGTCTATACGATCAGTGAAATCGCCAGTATGATGGGGTTCACCTCCATCCATTATTTCTCAAGGAAATTCAAGCAGCAGTTCGGTATTACGCCAACAGATTATGCGAAGACTATTTACAATTAGTTAAAGCCTGCGAAATGCGTGATACGCCTAAGAGGCTGCATAAAGCATAAATTCTTTATCTGATTCTACTCTGTCTCAGAATACGCAAATGGCAAAAAGGAAGAATGAAGTCAATACACCAAAATTATTGATTTTAAGCTTCCTTTTTTCGTTATCTGCTTGCATAAAGCTATCCATATACCTGTTTTCTTACAGGGGATATAATATTCAAGCATGGATGGTACTGTTTTCTTCTGATTATAACACCGGCTGCTTACTTGCTGTGTTTTCAGAAATGAAGGCCGCAAGCAGAAAGGATAAACAAAGTCGAAACCGTCTATTCCTTTCTTCCCTATAACTATGACTAACTCATAGAATTCTAATACTGACTATGGAGCAAGGAAGGAACAGCTATATAAATATAGGAAAGCATCCTTCCTCGAATTACAGAATGTATAGAAAAAAGTACACAATTCACTCTCAAACTGTGTACTTTTCTTATTATTTTGTTTTTGAAGAGCTTCTTTTATCCAGCACCTGGTTGACAGCAAGTCTGGAAATTGTTATTTCAATCCCCTTTGCCACTTCAACATCGAGGTACTCTTCCTTTGCACGGATTATTTTTCCCCTGATACCGCCTGCGAACAGGATATCCTTCCCCGGCTTCATACGGTTGAGCTGATCCTTCAGTTCCTCTCTTTTCTTTTTCATCATTCGCGCGCTTACGATATAATAGATGATCAGAAAGCAGATGAGAAGGAAACCAAGGGTAATGCAGCACCAGAGTATGGTATGCCAATCAATCATGAATCAGCTTCCTCTTAGATTCCGTCTGTTGGTTCTTCCTGCTGAACAGGCTTAAATTCATAACGAACAACCTGATCTTTTCCAGTGTTCATCGCCATTTCTGTCAGCATTCCCAGTTCTTCCACAAACTGACGTCCCATGTTGACTTCAATCAGCATCGGCAGATTTGTTCCGGCAACAACCTCAACATTACCTCTTGGGTATCCTACCATAACTGCAGTCTTGAATGGAGAGCCTCCACCAAGGTCAGACAGAACCAGAACGCCTTCGCAGTCCTTCAGTTCGTCCAGTGCCTTTGTTAATTCACGTTCCAGATCATCTACAGAATAGCTTTCCAGAAAGTCTACTGCTACATAATTCTTAGGTTCTCCGGCAATCAGCTTCAAGGAGCTGGTCAGTCCGGATGCAAAATTACCGTGTCCGGTTACGATTAGTCCGATCATATTTGTATCCTCCGTTCTTATCTTTTTGTGTAAGGGTGCAGAATTACACCTTTTACAACACGGTTAACCTCTCCCGTAGGACATGGGTTATCCGGAGTTATATCATATGATAAAGATTTGAATAATGCAAGTACCTGAGCAGCAACGATGTAATCAAATCCCAGGAATGCGTTTTCATGCTCGTTCTCCAGATCGAATGAGAATGCAAAATCAACCAGACCTGCAACCTCCTCGTCACGCTTATTCATGATTGCCATCAGCTTGTTGCCTTTACGCTGCGGGCTCATTTCCTTAATCAGGTCCACTTCATACTGACGCGTATATGCATCATCACTCAGATAAACGATGGTCAGTGTATCATCATTGATAATGGATTTTGGTCCATGACGGAATCCCATTGGAGAATCATACATTGTCGCAACGCGTCCGGCAGTCAGCTCCAAAATTTTCAGCTGAGATTCCTGTGCGATTCCCTTCAGGCAGTTTGCACCAAGGTAAACGATACGGTTGAAGTCATATGCACCAACGGCATCCTTGAAGAATTCCCAGTTGTTGGCAAGCATTCTTTCTGCAGCCTTGATAACATCCTCCAGCTCTGCCTTTACTTCATCCAGATTGTCCAGACTGAAGCACAGCAGGGTAGCCAGCATCATGTTAGAGAAGCTGGAAGTCATTGCGAAGCTTTGATCATGTGTTTCAGGAGTCAGATTGATTGCATATGCATTCTCTCTTTTTTCTGCTGCCTTTGAAAGAGCACCCTCGTGATTGCAGGTAATGAACAGGTGATACAGGTTCTTACCGCATACCTCATCCGCTACATCAACTGCACCTACAGATTCCGGTGAGTTTCCACTGCGTCCATAAGAAATCAGCAGTGTCGGTTTTGTCTGAGACAGATAATTTTCCGGAGCTGATACGATATCTGTTGTAGCATATGATTTTGTTTTATAGTTTGTTCTCTTGCTCACGTATGTGAAAATGGCGTTTCCTACGAATTCACTGGTACCTGCACCGGTCAGGATGATATCGTAGTCATCGTGCTTTGTTACGTTTTCAATAAATGCCTTGATTTCTTCCTTGTGTTCCTCTACCTGTTTGATGGTTTTTTTCCAGGTGTTCGGCTGCTGGTTAATTTCTGTTGCCGTGTAAATTCCTTTTAAACTTTCCCATTCTTTTGTGTCTTTTCCAAAGATCATGTTCATTCACTCCTTTTCTGGATTTGAAATCCTTTTCATTACGATTTCATTATAGCTCAGCGTTTATAAAAAAACAACGAGGTGCGCAAAATGTTGTTAATTTGTACAAAATTATTGCTAATTTATATTCTTGTTTTGCTAGACGAAAAAAGCGTTTCCATATATAATGTAGACTAGAGGTGATAACATGGCTAATAAAGCTGTAAATAAGAAGAAAAAAGGCATGAATGGTGAAGAGCTTGCCGGCATGCATATCTATAAGGATGATCACAACCGCTATGTGTATTATAATGTTTTCGATCATGTCGGTTACATTCTGAACGATATTCCAAAATACAAAACGTATAGTTCCCGTTTCATCGTAGGTCTGATCGGCGGTATTCTGGCCTACTCCTTTGATTTGGGAGCTCTGCTTTCCATCGTCATCGGTGTTGCGGCTTACGCACTGATGGAGATAAAATTCCGTTTGTTCCTGAAAAAACAGTCACAGATACCGAATTTTAAGCCAAAGGAACGCCCGCCACGTTTATTGACGGCCGCAAGTGAGGAAACGAAGAAGATTTATATGAAGATTGCAGCCTATCTGCTGTTTGGTATCCTGATCATTCTGCTTCCGTTCTCAGAGGGCGGTTATGATGATATGATGAAAGCCATGTGTATTGCATTGGGCATTCTTGCGATTGGTGTTTCCCTGTTTCAGGTACGCGCTTTGTTTTATAAGAAGGCCAATCCTTCGCTGACAGATAAGAAATAAGTAAGTATCGGATATCCTCTTATGGATATCCTTTTCTTATCAATTTTTAACCTCCTTTTTCTTCTCCTCCTTTGCCGTCTTCTTTTTCATGCATATCCTTTTCTTATTAACGTAATAGCTTCTTTTTCAAGCAGATATCAATATCGTATCATCCTCATATAACTATGCATCCTACAGCATGCTAATTCTCACAAAAAAAGATATGCACGCTGCATATCCTTAATAATATTCATGAATCCAAAGCGGCCGCAGTGCAGAAGCAAAGGCCTCGGCAGCGGATTTCACCTCCAGATTGTAAAGCTTGTTGAAAAGCTCCGGGTTATTGATTCTGGCCATGATGAACGGCTGTTTCTTAGGAATTAGCAGGGGAAATATTTTTTCCAGCTTCTCACTCTGGGATACCTCTACAAGAATTTCCTGCTCCTTGCCGATTGCCGCCTTCAGCAAACGCATCAATACGACAGATTCCAGATAGACTGCTTCTTCCACATGAATCTCCTGTTTTTTCTTATGGAAAATCAGATAGCCACAAACCTCACCCTGTCGGTTCCGATATACCACCATCTGCTTCTGTGTAACCACAATTTCATTCAGCAGTAATACATAATATTCCCGATCACGCACGTAGCAGCCATCAAAGTGCTTCGTAAAATTCTGATAGGCCTGTAACAGCTCCTGCGGCTCGGCCGCATAGGAAATGTTTGTCAAAGAAACCTTATGCAGACATTCTCTGGGAACCGTATACAGCTTTCTCTCATACACGGTCTCAAATCCGAACTGCTCATACAGCTTTGGGTAGAAGCCGCGAATCAGTGTTACCAGATGATTATGTCCCGCCTCATCAAGCGCCGATTCCATCAGTCTGCGCATATGTCCTCTCCTGCGGTAATCAGGCAAAGTGGATACACCGAGTATGTAGCTGATTTTCAGCTGCTTGTCGCGTAAACGAAGGATATGCTCATTGAGCTGCAGACTGGAGATAATGCGCTGATCCTGTTCCAGAGCAATACAGCGTCCCTTGTCGAATATATTTTTAAAATAAAAATTCAGATAATTGCGGTTTTGGTTTGGATACGACTGCTTCCATAATTCATATATTTCTGCCTTGTCCTGCTTCCCTGCATCTCTCAGCATACGTTACTCATCATCCCGTTCTGTGAATTCCACATCAATGACATCATCGGAATCCAGATTGGAAGTGTTGCCGGTTGTGTAATCCTCCTGCTGCTGATTCCATTCAGTTTCATATTCCTCCATATGCCTGCGGACCTTTCGCTTGGCATACCAGATAAGTATGGATAACGCAATCACAAGGATTGCGACGATTGGCAATATCACCGGCAGCAGTGTTATCACAATGTAAATGACCAGGCAGATAAAGAGTAGATAAATGATAACATCCATGTACGATTTCCTCGCTTTCTTCTCTCATTATAATATAAAACCGCACATCTGTGAATGTAAAAGCGTAAAAACTTACCCTGCTTCGGCCTCTGTCTGTTCTTTTTCCACAGGCCGCTGCTTCTTTTTGCGTCTGTGCAGCATATACAGCAGCATGAGCAGCCAGAGCAGCACAGCAGCACCGAAATACAGCGGACCGACAAGTGCCGGATGGCTTTTGGTTTTTACTTCGGCAGGCTTTGCCATCGTCTGTGTAGCATCATAGGCACTTTCCAGACGCTTTTCATACGTATATTCCGGATTGCGGATCATGGGATAGGCGTGCCCCTGCTTCATCAGCTCCTCCTGTACCAGCTTATCATCGGCAAACAGATATACGGGAACCGGCTCTTCGATCTTGCTGGAAGGATCAATTTCAAAGCGGATGGATTTCGCATCCTCCAGCAGCTCACAGGTTTCCTGCCAGCCCTCTTCCTTTGTTATTTTCGTATTGAACAGAGATACTCTGAATTCACTGTCCTGACTTTTCAACACAATCTGATCCTGCGTGCAGCTAACCAGCTTTGCGGAGTAGCTCGTCGCATGCAGGAAAGGAAAAAGTGCAAACATCATAAATAGTCTTAATTTCATAAGATCACCCTTTATAGTCTGCACTTTCTATTCGATTTTATTCCTTGCGGTACTGATCTGCCAGTTCCCGCAGCTTTGCGAGCCGATGCTTCATGCCGGATTTGGATATCGTTTCATTGAATTCCTCCGCACAATATTCACACAGCTCATTCAGGCTGGCTTCCGGCAGCTGCTTTCTGGCATATGCGACATGCTGAAGCTTTTCCGGAAGGCTGTCCAGCGTACGATAGGTCTCAATCCACTGGATATCCTCCAGCTGTTTTTTTCCGGCCGTTATGCTTTTCATTTCATTTGCCAGCTCACAGTTGTCCAACCGTGTTAAAGAGTTCATGAAATCTCGCTGAATCCGACTGTCCTCAAAGGTAAATACCGCATCACTGGCACCTACACAGCGCAGAAAGTCACTGATTTTATCACTGGCCTTCAGATAGACAACCTCCTGATTCCGACGCCGGATCTGTTTGGCAGGAAGATCAAAGCGCTGCATCAGCTTCCATATGAATTTTGCCAAATCCACATTCTGGGTACTGATTTCCAGATGGTAATTGGATTTGCTTGGAGAATTCACTGACCCTCCGGCCAGAAACGCACCCGCCAGATATGCTCTTGCACAGCATTCCTTGCGTACCATCTTGCTGGAGGGATGATTTTGAAGTCCGCGCTCTGTCATAATTTCCAAATCACGAAGAATTTCCATCGCCTTGTTTTTCACACGGATTACATAGATATTGTTTTTCTTCAGCTTCATCTTTTTTATGACAGAAAGCTGTGTATCCACCTGATACAGCTCCTTCAAAAAGCGAAATACGCGCTTGGCAGTATTGGCATTTTCCGTCTTTACCGTCAGATGCATACCTTCCGATGTAAAATTCATCGTAGAGCACATCTGCAAGACAGCTGTCAGCTCCGCTTTCATGCAGCAGGGATGCAGCTCATTGGCCGCAATCTGCGATTTTACTTCTGTTGTAAACGACATTTCTATTCATCCTTACTGTTTATAATTTCTCCGAGAACATCCCGAATTTTATTTGAATCATGGCGAATCAGATCATCATCGAAGTTCAACACATCCCGATATAAAATTTGATAGGAATGCTCCTCCTGTGCAACCCGTACAGGTTCACTTCCCATATCCTTATATTTTTCAAGAATATGACGCTGGGCACGGTTGTTGTGCGTGATTACGATATCCACCGCCTCCGGAAAGGAGTGCTTCTGTATTGCCGCAACATGGTCCTCCAGTGTGAAATCATCCGTTTCTCCCGGCTGGGTCATGGCATTGCAGAAGTAAATCTTTTTTACCGGATTGCTGCGCAGCTGCTCCACAACGCCGTCAACGATCAGATTCGGCATAATACTGGTATACAGACTTCCGATACCGTATACGATGACATCTGCCTCATGTATTGCCTGCAGAGCTTCTCTTGTCGGCTCCACACGCTGCTGATAGAACACCTTTTCTATCCGGTTGTTGAAGTTTGGAATATTGCTTTCTCCACGCACAATCGTTCCATCCTCCATCACGGCATACAGGGTGATGACCTGCAGTGAGCTAGGAATGATCTGTCCCTTTACGTTGAGAAACTTTGAGAATGTACGGATGGCTTCCATAAAGCTTCCGGTTGTTTTTGTCATAGCGGTCAGGATCAGATTTCCCAGATTGTGTCCGCCGACATCATCACATTCTCCGTCAAATCGATAGTTCATAAGAGACGTAAAGATACTCTCCTCCTCCGCCATAGCGCACATGACATTACGTACGTCCCCCATGGCAGGAATATGAAACTGACGTCGGATCCGCCCGGTGCTTCCCCCGTCATCCGCTACCGTGACAATGGCTGTCAGATTGATATTCTCAATCTGCTTCATACCACGCAGCATAACAGATAAACCAGTCCCTCCGCCGATTACGACTACATTTTTCATTCGGTCAGCCTACTTTCTTATCTCTGTGTGATTTATAGCAATGATACTGGTCCCGATAGTGAGAATACAGCCAGTTGGTGACAGACACGCTTCGGTGGTGCCCTCCGGTACAGCCGATTCCCACAGTTAAATGATTTTTCTTTTCATTTTTATACTGGATGAATACATAGTCCAGAAAGCTTTTCAGATGACGGATAAATTCCTTCGTCTGATCAAAGCTCATGACATAATCATAGACCGGAGCATCATCGCCAGTCTGTTCACGCAGCTCCTCTATATAATATGGATTTGGCAGAAATCTGACATCAAAAACGAGGTCTACATCCATCGGTACACCATGCTTAAAGCCAAAGGATACAAAGGAAATCGAGAAGACCTGCTTGCTGTTGAGTGACAGCTTTTCCATCAGCACACTTTTCAAGCCATGCTGATCCATCATGGTTGTGTCGATATGAAGAACCGCACGCTCATTCAGCGCGTTGAACATATCACGTTCCACTTCAATGGCCTCCTCCAGTGTATTCGCTTTGGAGAACATCATCATCGGGTGATGGCGTCTTGTGAATTTATAGCGCAGCAGCAGTTTTTCATTGGATGCGTCCAGAAAAACCACACGTACATTTACATCTATATTCTCAAAATACTGCAGAAATTTCGGATAATCAATCGCAGTCGTTGCCAGAGCGATATTGCTGTAGCGCGGATCCGGCTTGGCGTTGATGATCTTTCCCAGAGATTCCAGCAGCTGCACGGGGAAATTATCAATGCAGTGATACCCCATATCCTCCAGAATACCCATGGCTGTCGTTTTACCGGCTCCTGACATTCCTGTTATCAATACTACGTTCTGTTCGTTCATTGCTACCACCTCATATCATAAGTTTACCACAGCATACAGGTGTGCGCCAGTTTTTAAACAAAAATATAAGAATGTGGTGCTTTCTTTCTGCACATATGAGAAAAGCAGATACATACATATATCCGATTTTCGTTCACGTAGTGCTTTGTCTGTCTGCCCGTCTTTTGCCTGTCCTGCAGGAGCTGTTTCCTGCCGCAGGCTTACAAAGGTTTTCTTAGCGTATTGCAGGGGAGCGTAAAACAGCCATAAGCAAAGCTGTTCTCCTGTTTGCTTGTGTAGTTTCAAGCTTGCACCGAAAGCGTTTACCACAAGTTGTCATGTAAGCGTTTTAATGTTGCCATAACAATATGGTAAAACGTTTTATCAAAATTGTTGACAACGCTTTCACTCCGTGATATTATACCCTCGTAAACGTGATAAAACGTTTTATCAAGGAGATGAAAGACATGAGGTTCCTTTGTAAGGATAATGCGCTTACCGCATCCATCTACATTGACTTGCGTAAGAAAGTGGATTTCAAAGAATACAGGAAAGAGGATGTGGAAACGGCGATTGCCAATTCCCTGTACTCCGTTGTGGTATTTGATGATAAGCGTCCCATCGGCATTGCCCGCATCGTCGGAGACGGCAGGATTGCCTTCTTTATCAAGGATGTGGTGGTGGATCCTGAATATCAGAAGAACCGGATAGGAAATCTTCTGATGCAGAAGCTGCAGGAGTATCTTGCAGGTGCAGCCTGTGAGGGGGCCTACATCGGTCTCATGTCCACACCAAACTGTGTTCCCTTCTATAAAAAGCATGGCTTTCTGGAACGTCCATGCGATGGAATGGGGCCGGGGATGGTGAAATTTTATGATCCCTGTGAGGTGAGAAAATGAAAAAAGTGATTGTATTAGGTAGTTTAAACATGGATCTGACCATACAGTGTGTCGATCTTCCAAAGAACGGGGAGACCATCAACGGATCTGATTTCTTTGTTAATCCGGGTGGTAAGGGGGGCAACCAGGCGGTAGCTGCTGCCAAGCTGGGAGCCGAAACGCATATGATTGCCAATATCGGAAATGATGTGTTTGGAGAACAGCTGCTGGAGGCACTACAGGGTTATGGTGTTCATACCGAAGGCGTTTTCCGTGATGCGCATGAAACCAGTGGCGTTGCAATGATTATCCGAAGCCATGGAGATAACCGTATTATTCTAGGAAATGGTGCCAACCATACGCTGCCGGAAGCGGCCTTCGTGGAAATGCTGCAGAAGCTGGCGCAAAAGGACGATATCTTCCTGACACAGCTGGAAAATGATTACCCCCTGGTAAGAACAGCATTGCAGCAGGCAAAGCAGGCTGGCATGTACACGATTTTAAATCCCGCACCTGCCCGTGTTCTGGACAGTGATGTGTATGAGCATCTGGATCTGATTGTTGTAAATCAGAGTGAATGCGAGCTGTTGACAGGGATTTATCCAAGTGATGAGGAGTCCTGCATGGAAGCCATGCACAGCTTTGAAGCAAGAGGTGTGGATGCGCTTATCACGCTTGGAACACACGGCAGTATGTGCAACGCCTTTGGTCGATATCTGTTTGTACCGGCGCAAAAGGTGGAAACCGTTGACACTACAGGAGCCGGAGATTCCTTTATCGGAGCACTCTGCAGCTGCCTGTCAAGGGATGTGGATATGAAGGAAGCCATGGAATTTGCGACCAGAGTTGCGGCACTCACCGTAACACGCAGAGGTGCACAGACATCCATCCCATATAAAACGGAAGTAGAGAACTACTTCAAGGAGGAAAACTGATATGAAGAAACGTCCGATCATCATTGATACCGATCCGGGTATTGATGACGCACTTGCCATTGCCATTGCATTATTCTCAGAGGAGCTGGATGTCCGTCTGATTTCAACCGTTGCAGGTAATGTCGGTCTGGATAAAGTAACCTACAACGCGCTGCGCCTGTTGAAATACTTCGAGCGTGAGGATGTTGCGGTAGCTGTAGGTGCTGATCGTCCACTGATTCGTGAATTTGAGGACGCCAGCAGCGTACACGGAAAAAGCGGTATGGAGGGCTTTGATTTTGAAGAGCCGACACAGCAGCCCTTAAAGGAAAATGCCGTTGATGCTATGCGCAATGTCATCATGAACAGCAGCGAGCCGGTAACTCTGGTTCCGATTGCACCCCTGACCAATATCGCGCTGCTGTTGAAGACCTACCCTGAGGTGAAGCAGAATATCCGTGAAATCGTCCTCATGGGAGGTAGTGCTAGTCGCGGCAACAAGGGTGTTATGGCGGAGTTCAACATCGCATTGGATCCGGAAGCCGCACATATGGTATTCCACAGCGGTGTAAAGCTGACTATGGTTGGGCTGGATGTCGGATTAAAGGCTCTGGTATTACCGGAAGACAGTGAAGAAATTCGCACGATGAACAAAACCGGGGAAATGGCATACTGCCTGTTTAAGAAATACCGCGGGGGAAGCTTTCACACCGGGCTGAAAATGTATGATGCAACCGCGATTGCCTATCTGTTGAAGCCGGAGCTGTTTGAGGCGGTGGAAACGTATCTGGATGTGGAGCTGCATGGCACGATGACGGCCGGCTGTACGCTGGTTGATCTGAAGGGCTATTTAGGGAAAGAGCCAAATGCCACAGTTTGTCTGGATATCGACGGAGCTGCATTCCGTACATGGTTCAAAGAAGCCATTAAAAAGTGTAGATAGAATGTAAAATATAAAAGGAGAGAACACATATGAATGATATCATGATGTATGGATCCGCACTGATCGCCGTTATTATTGTCGTTATCATGCTGATCAAGAAAATGGATATTAAAATCATACTGTTTGCCATGGGTATTGTGTTGATGTACATCGCAATCGCCATGGGGAATCCAATCGCAATCAAGGAATTTGAATCAACCGGTCTTACTGTACTGGATCCGCTGAAGGCTGTTATTGATCAATTCAAGAGTACGCTTCCGGCAGCCGGCTTCATCATTCTGATTCTGGGCGGCTATTCTGCATATATGACGAGCATCGGTGCAAATGAGGTTACCGTTCATACCCTTACGAAGCCAATCAAGAAAATCAAATCGGTATATATCCTTGTTCCGCTTGTATTCCTGATTGGAAATGTACTGTCTCTGGTAATACCAAGTGCTTCCAACCTTGCGATCATCCTGCTTGCGACACTGTATCCTGTTTTACGTCAGGCCGGCATGTCTCCGCTGACTGCTGCGGCAGTCATTGCTACAACAGCAACAGTTATGCCAACACCTCTTGGCGGTGACAATGTTGCCGTAGCAACAGAGCTAGCAAAATATCCGGCATTTGCAGGCATGAGTGTTACCGATTATGTTATACAGTACCATGCTATGATTTCCGTACCGACACTGATCGTTATGGCTGTTGTACACTTTTTCTGGCAGAAGTTTATGGACAAGAAAAACACAGTTAAGCTGGAAGAAAATGTTGAGGTTCATGAGGTTAAGGCTATTCCGGAAGGCGGATTGTATCGCTTTGTTTATACACTGCTTCCAATCTTCCCAATCCTGCTCCTGATTGTTGTTTATATTCTTCGCAGCGTAACCGGAAGCAATGTTGATATCAGTGTTGAGGTGGCTTCTCTGCTTTCCTTCCTGATTGCTATCGTATGTGAAATCATTCGTACAAGGGATAGTGGAAAGGTATTGAAGCAAACAGAAGATTTCTTCAAGGGAATGGGAAATTCCATGCCAATCGTTGCACTGCTGGTTGCAGCTAGTGTATTTGTATTAGGTCTGAATTCCATTGGTCTGATCAATGCATTACAGACAGCCATGCTGGGTGTTCAGGGATCAGGAATGGGCTTTGTACTGCCATTGATTCTGATGGGATTGACGATTCTGATTGTACTGCTGAGCGGAAGTGGGACAGCATTGTTCTATGCCATGGTGCCATTGATGGTACCACTAGCGGAGGCTGCCGGAATTTCTGCCATTGCCGTATCCATCCCAATGGGACTGTGTGGTAATCTGATGCGTGCAGTATCCCCTGTAGCGGCTGTTGTTGTCATTGTTGCCGGTACGATTAAAGCCAATCCACTGGATATTGTTAAGCGCACCTCTGTTCCTATGATTGCCGGTGTTGTTACCATGTTTGTTTTATCTATGATCATGTTCCTGTAAAATCATCAGCAAACCCTACAGGATTATGATAAAATAAAGGTAATTATCAGGAAGGGTAATTACCTTTTTAAAATTACAAAGCAGGAGGAGCATATGAAAGTGACCATTAAGGACATCGCAAAAAAAGCGGACGTCAGTGTCAGTACGGTATCGCTGGTGTTGAACGATCGTCCATGCCGTGTAGCACAGGAGACACGCGACACGATCAAGGACATTGCGAAGCAGTATAATTACAAGGTCAATCAGACCGCAAGAAGTCTGGTCACCAGAAAATCAAATATCCTGGGCCTCATCATCCCGGATATTGAAAACCTGTTCTTCTCCGCATTATGCAAACGGATGGAGGAATACCTCCGGGAGCTGGGATACGCACTCATGATCGTAAATTCCAATGATCATGCGGCGGATGACAGCATGCTGATTGATCTTCTTGTTTCAAGAGGTGTCGACGGTCTTGGTATCACCGTCAGCAATGAATCCTTTCAAAATGAAACAATACGCGAAAAGCTGGCATCCCTCTCTATCCCTTATGTTATGATCGACCGTATGTATCCCGATCTGGATTGCAGCAAGGTTTATTTTGATAACGAATCAGGTGCTTATATGGCCATTGAAAAGCTTGTGAAAAGCGGCCACAAAAAAATCGCATGCATCGGAATTTCTTCCGCGAGCAAAACTGGGGCGAGCCGTGTTGCAGGCTATCGCAAAGCTATGCAGCAGTTCCAGTTGGAGGTTCGCGAGGATTATATTCTCGATGGAAATTACCGGTTTCAGGGTGGATATGCCTGTGCAGAACAGCTGATGAAGATGGATGTTTCCGCTGCCTTTATCTGTAATGACATGATGACGCTGGGTGTTATGCGTTACTTTCAGGAGCATCATGTCCGCATACCGCAGGATATATCCATTGTCAGCTATGATAATACATTAAACCGGTTTACACTGGGTACTGAAATCACAAGTGTAGATCAGGACGTCGAGCTGCTTGCAAAAACTGCATGCAATGAATTACTTGCTCAGCTTCGTGATCCTGCACATCGAAAACAGGATATCTGTCTGAAACCACAGCTAATCGAAAAAGATAGCGTTCAAATCATAGAATAAAAGAAAGCGTACACCATGGCATGGTTTTTACTAATATTCAGGTGCTTATGAAAAAGGAAATTCAAACACAATCATTTTGAATTTCCTTTCACCATCCATTCGTAAGAGCTGTGGCATCACCCTGGTGTACTTTTTTCATATGTAAAACAGCGGATAGTCCTTCCTCTTTTTTTTACAAGCGTAAGCTATGAGGTTTCTTGAAACAGCCTCTGCAAGATTCGCAGGAAGAAAGCACTGCTTTCCCATACCTCTTCCATGATATCTCTGGATTGAGAAATTGCTTCATACTGTTCCTTGGAAACCAGATTTTTCAAGGCATTGGAATCGATTGTAAGAAAAGCCTGCAGCACAGCCTTCTGTGCCTGCCCTGTTATCTTATTCTCCCCTGCATCAAATCCAGCAAGAGCTTCATGAGCTTCTATGGTTACCGCCTTTTCCACGTCCTGCTTCTTATTTTTATTTTCTACGTGAATTTCCCGCCTTCTTTTCTTCTGTTCTTTTTTTATAGCTTCTGTTATCTGAGAAGCATTCTGTCCAACAGCCGGAGGCAGCGCTTCTTCTTCATCATTTGGGGTATTGGGCACATAGGAGGACTCTCCTCTACCACCACCCTGTCCATCGTTTCCTTCTCCTCCGCCATCGTTTTTATCCTGATCAGAAGCATCCGGAATCGGATTTCCAGCTGTATCGTGTACCTTTACCATATAGCTTCGTCCATCATAATATCCGCCGATGATTTCAGTCCTGACATAGGTGAAGGGTTCCATAACCTGCAGCATATAAATAACAATATATGGTGGCAACGCAATGCTTCCGGGTGCATACTGTGACATGCTGCTGATGCTGTCACGCTGAAATGTCCAATGTATTCCATCCTTACTTGTATACAGATTGATCGCTTTGGCATTATATGCCCGCGGGATATGAAAATAGTAATCGGTGTCATTGCGAATCATATACAGCGACATATCAAAAGCAGGTTCACTATCTGGAATAATATAAAAAGGAAAGGCATGTTCGCTGATATCGATTCGTTCACAGCTGCTTTGATCCGCGATACCATACAAATAAAACGGCTTGTGTGTCAGCATTCCCCGCTCAAACGCTGTTGCATCATAGTGCAGCGATATCTGAAAGCTTTTTTCCTCCCCGGTTTTTGATACAGCCGTTACCTCCACCCTTTTGGGAAGCGGAAGATCATCCACCGTATGAGTCTGCAGAGCTGCAATTTCCTTTGTCGGCATGGGAGTGTCTAACCTCCATATGTTTTCCGGAGGCTGATTGTTTTCAATGATAATAACCTCATTGCCGACATAATAGCCGTCCGGTATCTGAATCGCCTTTGAACCGGTGCCATTTACCTCAATACGTGAATATTCAATTTGAAACCAGTCTGCAAGCACGCCGATGCTGTTGGCTCCGTTGGTATAGATATCGACATCTACCATACTTGCGGAATAATAATTTTCCTGATACGGATTTTTATTGAATACTCCGATTGCACCATCCCCCTCTGCTCGGATATAGTTCTTTTTTTCCACATATTTTGCATACAATCCTTCTCCATCAGCAATTTCCAGAGCGGTTCCCGCTGTACTATGAATATACAGACCATATGCACTAACCCCGGTATCCATATATACCAACGGCCTGTTTTTTCCGCTGCCCTCTATTGTCAGTGTTTTTTCTTCATCGACAAATTCCCATGCAGCATCGTTATTGAGATTATTTATATTGATATTGGAATCACCGGCAATGTTATCCTCAATTCTTACCTGATAGCCATTGGTATGTATGGTGACATTTTTCTTTGTAATGATATCCGCATGAATTATCATATCCCCCTGCATTTCAAATATACCGCCCTGTGGATGTTCCTCTACAAAGCTGAGAAAGCGGTCAAATTCTGTATCCGCAGAAGCTGTTGCATGAATAGGTGATAAAACATGAAACAGCATACATAGTATGATTCCAAGTACCGTTATCCTTTTCATCTTCTCTCACCTTTCAGCTTCTGCATCCTTTCTTTTATTTTAGCACATCTCGTATGTCTGTTAGATAACTGATTACATATTTGAAGCTTTCTTTATATTTCTTACAGCTCTTTCCCTTATTAGCAATGTCTTCTATTGCGTTTCTTTCCTTTTCCATAATAAATTCTTTGTTTGCTGTATGTATTCCTTCATTCAGAAACCTGCTGCCATAAGAGGTAGCTTTATCCTGCACGTAATTATGAAGCACGTCTGATGTTCATTATGCCCTTATGGATCTGAGGATAGATTGCTTAAAAGCAGGCAAAGCAGAAGAAAAGACAGGCTTTTAAATATCCTGTCTTCCTTGTCCTATTCCTTTTACAGCTGCGTGAACATTTCCTTTGGTGCACCGCACAGAGGACATTTGAAATCCTCTGGAAGGTTTTCCCACTTTGTACCTGGGGCAATTCCCTGATCCGGCAGCCCTGCTGCCTCATCGTATTCCCAGTTACAAATATCGCAAACGTATTTTGCCATAATCAGATCCCCTTTATCTCATGAAATGCATGCTGTGCCGCAATGGCTCCGTCGTTGGTTGCCGTAACAACCTGGCGCAGTTTTTTCGCAATGACGTCTCCGGCACCATAGATGCCCTTTGCCTTTGTTTCACAGTTTTCATCCACGATCATGTAGCCGCGCTCATCAAGGATACCCAGTCCCTCTAAAAAGGAGGTAGCCGGATCCAGTCCGATATATGGGAATATGCCATGTGTTTTAATTTCTGTTTCCACATTCGTATCCACATTTCGTACGACAAGCCCGGTAACGCGCATGCCGTCATCGACAACACGCACCGGAACATGCTTTGTCACCACCGTGATTTTCGGATTATCCTTGATTGCATTTTGAACAATGCTGTCTGCACGGAATACATCCCGTCGTATTATGATATTCACCTTGCTGGCAAACTGTGTCAGATAATTTGCTTCTTCCAGCGCAGAGTTGCCGCCGCCGATGACCACAACCTCCTGATCGCGGAAAAATGCACCGTCGCATACTGCACAATAGGATACACCGCGTCCGACATTTTCCAGCTCTCCCGGCACATTCATCATACGCTCCTGTGTTCCGGTTGCCACAATGACAGCCTTTGCTTCATACTCCGTTCCATCCTCGCAGATGATTTTTTTATATGCGCCATCCTCCACACGGATGACATTGCCATACAGGTATTCCGCACCAAAGGATGTAGAATGCTCAAACATATCGCTTGCCAGCTTGGCACCATTTGTTTCAATAATTCCCGGCCAGTTGCTGATTTCTGCAGTCTTAATCAGCTTTCCTCCGGGAGCACCCATTTCCAGCATTGCTGTTTTCAAGCCGGCTCTGCTTCCATATATTGCTGCACTCATGCCGGCAGGTCCGGCACCAATGATAATTAAATCGTAACGTCGCTCCATTCGTGATCCTCCTTTATGATCGTAATCAGATCAGACATGTCTCTAATGATAGCACAGGGTTTGCACAACTGCATCTCTTGTGCCCGTGATTCTTCATAGACAAAGGCAACCGAGAAGGCTCCCATATTCTTACATGCCTCTATATCCGTAGGTGCATCCCCTACATATACGACATCATCGTGCGGGACATGCAGCTGTTCACAGGCAGTCAGAATACCAATCGGATCGGGCTTTGGCCGCTCAACGTCTGCACCGCCCAGGATAATCTCAAAATACGATTCCAGATCAAACTGCTTCAGTCCCATGCGGACAATATCCTGCAGCTTGTTGGACATGACGGCAAGCGGATAATCGTTTGCCTTTAAATACTCCAGAGTTTCCTTTACATGGGGAATCGGCTTGACAAATTCATCATGATGCTCATGATTGTAAGCACGATAACAGGCAATGATCTCATCCACCTGTTCCTCCTTGAAATAACGCAAGAAGGACTGCTTCAGCGTTGGTCCCAGAAAGGACTGCTTTTCCTCTTCGCTCAGTGTGTAGTCAGGCTTGAACTGTGCAAAGGTATGTTCAAAGGACTTGTAAATCAGCTCCTTGGTATCCACCAGTGTACCATCCAGATCAAAGATTACCGCCGGCTTGTGCTTTTTAAATGGATAAATATTTTTAAACACCTTATCCCAGACACCGAGAATACCGAGAATTCCGATCAGGGCACCGAACAAGGATATCAGCTGTGCGACGCGAAGTCCTCCCAGCATCAGCGAATCGGTACGCATCCCTTCAATAAAGAAACGGATCATGCCATACCATGCCAGATAGGTAAATGCCAGATCCCCGCGTTTTTTTCTGCCGTGTTTTTTATAAACAACGGTGATCAATACGAAACCAATCAGATTTCCGACGCTTTCATATAGGAAGGTCGGCTGACGGAACGCCCCGTCAATATACATATGGTCACGGATGAAGGATGGAAAATGATCATAGAAGCTGGCATTTACCACACCGCCATAGGCCTCCTGATTCATGAAGTTTCCCCAGCGTCCGATTGCCTGGGCTAGCATCATATTCGGAAATACTACATCCAGAATACGAAGTCCGTTATACTGATAGCGGCGGAAGTAGAACCAGCCGAAAATCGTTCCGGCAATCACACCACCGTGAATCGCCAGACCGCCCTCCCATATATAGAAGATACGGATCGGGTCTGCCGCATACAGATTGTTCCATTCAAAGATAACATAATACAAACGGGCACCGATGATAGCGATTGGCAGCATCATCAGAAAGAAGTTTTCAAATACCTCTTCCTTATACCCCCATTTCTTAAACTGACGAAGAGATAGAAAATATGCCAGAAAGGCACCGGACAGAATCAGCACGGCGTACCAGGTGACCTGTAAGGATCCTATCGTCAATACGGTTTTCATATCGGGAAAAAATGTCATAAAAGCCTCCTATTGTTCATTCTTGTTCTTTTCGATATAGTCAAGGACACGCTGCTCAAATTCCTTGGCGCTGTCCATCCCCATTACGGATAACATATAATTCGTCACCGCAGATTCAATAATGACTGCCATAGAACGGCCTTCACGCACTGGTACAACGATTTTCGGTATGTCGATGCCCAGAATATTCTCATGCTTTTTTTCTTCAATTCCTACGCGGTCATAATCCTGATCCGCTTTCCACGGCTCCAGATTGACCTGGAAATTGATTTCTGCTTTTGGCAGGACAGAGCTGACACCGAACATTCTGGATACATTGATGACACCGATTCCACGGATTTCCAGCATTTCCCGTAACAGCTCCGGAGCCTTTCCCACAATTTTGTTATGGATACGATAACAGTCCACACGATCATCCGCCACCAGCAGGTGACCCCGCTTGATCAGCTCCAATGCAATTTCGCTTTTTCCCATACCGCTTTCTCCGCGGATCAGCACACCTTTTCCATAGATGGAAAGCAGTCCTCCGTGGATACACATACTGGTTGCCAGCTGCTCATCCAGAAATGCCACGATATCGACAATCAGACGATAGGTCGGAGAGCTGGACAAAAAGATAGGAAAGTTTTTACGCTTCGCATAGCGCTTTAATACATCCGGACATTTGTGTCCCTTGGTCACAATGATGGCCGGTGTCTGTTCGTTGGTAATAAAGTCAAAGGATTTCCGCTGTTTCTGCACACTCATTGTCGCAATATAGGCAATCTCCTTATCTCCGAGGATAACCAGCCGCTTCTGCTGGGAATTTTCAAAATAACCTGCCAGCTCCAGACCGGGGCGGTTGGTATCCGCAATGACAATGGGACGTTCCAAAGACGCATCGTCTCCGGTTATCTGTATGAAGTCAAAGTTTTCAACAAGCGTTCTGACTTTTACGATATTTTGTTCTTCCATATGCATTATCCTTTCTCCAGTACCTTTTTCAGATACTGACCGGTATAGCTGTTTTCCACCTTGATGATTTGTTCCGGCGTTCCGCTCGCAATGATCGTACCGCCTTCATCGCCGCCCTCCGGACCGATATCAATAATATAATCCGCACTTTTGATAACATCCAGATTGTGTTCGATGACGATGACCGTATCACCGTTTTCCACAATCCGCTGCAATACCTCCAGAAGCTTTTTCACATCATGGGTATGCAGACCGGTTGTCGGCTCATCCAGTATAAACAGGGTTTTACCGGTTGCTTTTCTCTGCAGCTCGCTTGCCAGCTTGACACGCTGTGCTTCCCCGCCGGACAAGGAGGTTGCGCTTTGTCCCAGCTTGATGTAGCCAAGACCGACATCCTTCAGCGTCTGCAGCTTATGTTTAATTTTATGCATATTGGAGAAAAAGTCAATCGCTTCCTCCACGCTCATCTCTAAAACATCATAAATATTTTTCCCCTTGTAGGTTACCTGCAGGGTTTCTTCATTGTAGCGCTTGCCGCCGCACTCCTCACATGGGACATAGACATCCGGCAAAAAGTGCATGGATATACGCAGGATGCCATCTCCCTGACAGGCTTCACAGCGCCCACCCTTTACATTAAAGGAGAAGCGTCCCTTTTCATACCCGCGCATCTTTGCTTCCGGGGTCTGTGTATACAGGTCACGGATATCATCAAACACGCCGGTATAGGTCGCAGGGTTACTCCGCGGTGTTCTTCCGATCGGATCCTGTGAAATATCAATCAGCTTGTCGATGTTTTCAATACCCTTGATTTTCTTATGCTTACCGGGGCGGATTCTGGTTCTTCCAAGTGCATGCATGACGCCCTTGCTCAATACCTCATTAACCAGAGAAGATTTTCCACTTCCGCTCACACCGGTTACAACAGTGAGTGTTCCCAGAGGGATTTTCACACTGACATTTTTCAGATTATTTTCGCTGGCACCGACAATCTCCAGCTTCTTGCCGTTTCCCTTACGTCGTTTCGCCGGTATTTCGATTTTGCGTTTCCCGCTCAGATACTGACCGGTTAAGGAATTTTCATTTGCCATGACTTCCTCCGGTGTACCGGCTGCGACAACATTGCCGCCATGAATTCCGGCACCCGGGCCGATATCAATGACATAATCACTGGCACGCATCGTATCCTCATCATGCTCTACAACAATCAGTGAGTTGCCAAGATCCCGCATATTTTTCAGGGTGTCGATCAGACGGTCGTTATCACGCTGATGCAGACCGATACTCGGCTCATCCAGTACATACAAAACGCCGCTTAAACGGGAACCGATTTGCGTTGCCAGACGGATTCGCTGGGCTTCTCCTCCGGACAAAGAGCCTGCCAGACGATCCAGGGTCAGATACCCCAGACCGACATTGCTCAAAAAGCCCAGACGATCTGCGATTTCCTTGAGAATTAGCTTTGCGATATCCTTCTGCTGCTGTGTCAGCTCCAGCTGCTTCATAAATTCGATTGCCTGCTTAACCGACATGGTTGTCCATTCATAAATATTGATGCCGCCTACGCGAACACTTAATGCCTGATCATTCAAGCGGCGTCCTTTACAGACTGGGCATGGTGCCTCTGCAAGGAAGGTCGCATACCATTCTCTGGACATTGTGGAGCTGGTTTCCATATAACGGCGTTCAATCAGGGTACATACACCCTCAATAAACTCCGTCTTCTTCATGACATTCCCGCTGCGGCTTGCCAGACGATAGGAAATGAGATCCTTGGAGCCATACAGCAGAATATCCAGTTCGCTTTTCTTCAGATCCTTGATCGGTTTATCAACATCAATCTTATAATAGTCGATCAATGCCTTGAATCGCTGCCATTCCAGATTCTCTGTTCCGACGATATTCTTATAGTAAATGATACCGCCCTGTCGTATGGATTTACTGCGGTCAGGTATCAGATAATCCACATCCACCTTCTGCGTGATGCCAAGACCCTTACAGTGGTCACAGGCACCAAATGGCGCATTAAAGGAAAACAGCCGCGGTTCCAGCTTCGGAATGTTAAAACCGCAGTATTTACAGGAATAATTGCTGGAAAAAAGAATCTCCTCTTCATTATATGTAACGACTGCCAGTCCATCACTCAGTTTCAGCGCAGTTTCCAGTGAATCGTGAAGTCGGGAACGATCATTCCCCTTTACAATGCGGTCTACAACCACATCGATATTGTGCTTTTTATTTTTCTCCAAAGCCTCCACATCCTCCAGAAGCTTCATTTCTCCGTCTATGCGGACACGAATATAGCCTTCCTTGCGCAGATGCTCAAACAAATCCTTGTGGGTACCCTTTTTCCCATGCTCGATTGGAGATAAGATGGTCAGGCGTGTCTTATCCTCAATTTCCATGATACGGTCCACCATCTGCTTAATCGTCTGGGATGTGATCGGTTCATTGTGTGTCGGACAGTAGGGAATTCCTACTCTTGCATACAGAAGTCTCAAATAGTCATAGATTTCCGTTACCGTTCCGACAGTGGAACGCGGATTGTTGCTGGTCGTTTTCTGATCGATGGAAATGGATGGGGAAAGTCCCTCAATGGAATCCACATCCGGTTTCTCACTGTTGCCAAGGAACTGGCGTGCATAGGCACTCAGTGATTCCACGTACCGCCGCTGTCCCTCTGCATAGACCGTATCAAATGCCAGAGATGTCTTACCGGAGCCGGATACACCGGTCATAATAACAAATTTATCTCTGGGAATACGGATATCGATGTTTTTCAGATTGTTTTCTCTTGCACCCTTGATATCTATATAGTCATGATTCATAATCATTACCTCCAAACTTACCATATTATTATACATTAGTATTCCCGAAAAAGCCTAAGATTTCGCATCTTTTTTGTAGGAATTTCAAAGTTTGGAAAAAAATTTAATTTCTTTGAAAGGTTTTTAAGGGCTGCTGCATGTTATAGATGGAAACCCTAAGGAGGAAACAAAATGAAAAAGAAAGCTATTATAGCAGCACTGCTGACATTAGGACTGGCGGCAGGCGTTGGTACACAGATTCATGCACAGGATACAGCGTATCTGTGCGGAGGAAACCATTCCCACATGCATATGGCGGCAGATGACTGCCTGCGTACACTGCAGGAACAGCAGGCGGCCAGAGATGCGGCAGCCAAGCGACAGGCAGAGGCCACACAGAGGCAGAATGCGGTGGTAACACCAGCTTCTAATTCAACAGTACAAGCAGCTGTTAAAACAGAAACAGCAGAAAACACAGCATATACGGGAGGCACTCAGCAGCCAGATTCTGTACAACCGGTAGCAACTGCACAGCAAAGTACAAATACTGCCACAGCCCCTTGTCCATATCATGAGAATTGCGATGGAACGCATCAGCACAATGCAAACTGTGATGGAAACCATCTGCATAATGAAAGCTGCAATAACGGTATGCAGGGAAATCATCACAGTGAACGTCATAATCAGGGAGCACATCACGGCAGCGGAAGTGGGCATCACAGAAGATAGAAGTACACACTTTTACAGGATTTCCTGTATAATGAAGGCATAGAGGGATGATAACGGTATGAAGAGTGAAGAGGAAATACAAAATGCCATAGAGCTATATGCGGATATGGTTCAGAAAATCTGTGTTCTGCATATGAAGCAGCGTGCAGATGCAGAGGATGTGTTTCAAACAGTTTTTCTGAAGTATGCACAGAGCGATCCGTTTCGCGACCGTGAGCATGAGAAGGCATGGCTGTTGAAGGTAACGATGAATGCATGCAGAGAGAGGTTTCGCGGATGGTTCCATAAACGTGTGGATTTGCAGACAGAAGTGGAGGCCTGTGCGGATCTTCGGGATGACACCTATTTCCTGCTGGATACATTGAATCAGCTTCCTCCACATTACCGGGATGTCCTGTATCTGTTTTATTATGAAGGCTATAAGGTTCGGGAAATATCTGAAATCAAAGGCAAGAATGAAAATACGATACATACCTGGCTGAAAAGAGGCAGGGAAGCGCTGCGTGAAAAATTGGGAGGTGAGCTTGATGATTTTCGATGAGTTTGACGGCATTCATGCCAGTGATGAAATCAAACAGAAAACCCTTCACAACGTCATGAAGCAAAGGAGCAGAAAGAAAAGATCCGGTTTACCAGCGGTTCTGATACTTTGTGTCACCTGTCTTCTGGTTATTCGTTTTCAGCCATGGAAGCTGATGGAAGCCTCCCCTGCTCCTGCCCCTGTTCCGGCCGTATACAGCTATGTAACACTGGATATCAATCCAAGTATGGAATGGAAGCTGGATGAACAGAAGCGAGTGGTGAGCGTTACTGCATACAATAAGGATGCGGATAACATTCTGAGTGAGCTGCAGCTGGAGGGAATGCAGCTGGATGCGGCACTTCGGATGCTGCTGGAAAATGAACGGTTTTCCACATATATGAAATCTGGCTTTCTGGAGGTCAGTGTGTATTCTGAAAACAGCAGCGTATCTTTTGCTTTGGAGCAGCAGATCAATCAGCAGCTGAAGGAAGCGATGCCGCAAAATCAGTTTCATTGTTCCCATCTGGATGATGCTACACATCAGGAAGCTCAGCAGCATCATATGTCTGCCGGGAAATATCGTGTAATTGATGAAATTCTTCTGCATGATACAAGCAAAGGCGTAAAGGAGCTGCAAAAGCTAAGCATGAAGCAGCTGTATTCCATTTTGGAGCGCTATGATTCTTCGGCAGTACCGGAGGGATGCCATGGAAAGCAGATGAGAAAAGGACACCATCACGGCAGCTAAAGCTGTTCCCTGATTTCAATACCATCCGCTTACACAGCCAGATCGGATGGGACTACAGCCTTTTGAAAAAGGAAGAGCATTGAAAAGGCGTGGGCAGCTAACAGGCTCTTTCTTACTATAGGATAGTTGTATAAAAAGATTTCAGTTCTATTGAAGAATACAACAGATTTTGAATTCTCTTAATTTTATTTGTCCAAAATAGAGTAAGAACCAGCTAACATATGTCTGTTTTTAATGACACTCTTACATAAAACAAACACCCCGGCCCTGCTGGGGTGTTCTCATAAAAAAAGCACAGAGCATTCACGTTATATGATTGTTCTGTGCTTTGTGCGTTTTGATTATGACAGAAATTTTCAATGCCTATGCAGGAATCGTTTTATACGATTCCTCACAGAATGCTTTATCCAGGATTTCTTTCTTATTCCTTGATCTGTTTAAAATACTGAACCGCCTGACAGCCGCGTCCCGTGTGAACACCTACCACGCTTACCAGCTTGATGATCTGGTGTGCTGCATTGGGAAATGCCTGCTTCAGCTTCTCCATGTAAACAAGCGCTTCAGCCTCATCATCCGCATGGGCAACGGTGATCAGATAGGAATCATCCACATGCTCACTCTTCATGATTTCAATTACGCGATCCATCGCCTTGTGCATCGTGCGCACCTTGTCGAGCACATCAATTTTCCCACTTGTTTCCTCATTAATTTTCAGAATCGGTTTGATTTTCAGCAAGCCGCCCAATGTGGCTGCCAGCGGTGTCAGACGTCCGCCGCGTTTCAGATGCTGCAAATCGCTTGGCAACAGTATGGTATTGGTTGTATGCACGATGCGCAGCAGCACTTCCTTGATTTGATCGATGCTTTTTCCCGTCTCATGCAGCTGCTTTGCCAGCTTGATCATGTATTCCTGCACGACAGCTGTTACATGACAATCAACGTAGTCAAACGCAATGCCCTGCTGCTGTGCAATCATCTCCATGGCATTGATTGTCCCGCTCAGTCCGCTGCAGATCGGCACAGCGAATATCTGTTCGTAGCCCTGCTGCTTCAGACCTTGAAACAGCTCTTCAATTTTCCCCAGAGAAGGCAGGGAGGTGGAAAGCATTTTTCCATCTCTCATCAGAGCATAAATTTCATCAATGCTCAGTTCCTCCAAATCCTGATAATTTTTATTGTCACAGCTGACCTGCAGAGGTACGCTGTAAATTCCTTCCTTCGCAAGCTCCCCTACGGATTTTCCGGTCCCACTGTCTGTCACAAATGCTATTTTCATATGATTCAGCCTCCTGTTGTTCTTATTATACCTTATTTTCTCTTCAAAAAAAACTGTGACCCTTTCGGTTCGACACTTTCCGCCTGCATAAGACAAAAGGTGCACAGCGGCACCTTTTACATTTCTACCTTGCGGATATACTGAATCCCCAGACAGCCTACACCGGTATGTGCACTGATAACTGCACCAATCAGACCATAGTATAAATCCAGTCCGGGAAATGCCTCTTCCATCATGGCTTTCAGCTTCTCGCCTTCCTTTGGCGCGCCGCTGTGAAGAACGGTAAGCGTATAGGCTTCATTTAACCCACGCTCCTGAAATGTGGAAATCGCCTTGGATTGCGCCTTGCTCATGGTACGAACCTTATCGTACACATCCACCTTGCCTTCACTTTCACGATCCAATCGCAAAATCGGTTTGATTTTCAGCAGTCCGCCAAGTGCAGCTGCCAGCGGTGTCAGCCGGCCTCCACGCTTCAGATGCTGCAGATCATCCGGTATGATCAGCGTTCCGCTATCTGCCGCACTGGCACGCAGACGCTCCACGATGGTTTCCAGATCATGCCCCTGCTTTATCAGCTGTCTGGCACTTTCTGCCAGATAACGCTGGATATTGCAGGTTGTATACGATTCGATGACATGCAGATTCACCTTATGCTCCTTGGCTACCGCCTGCATGACACTGGAGGTAGAGGATAAGCCGCCACTCAGCGGAACTGCGATGACCGCTTCATAGCCCTCTGCCTTCAGCTGTGTAAACAGCTCCTCCACAAGTCCCATAGGAGGCATGGAGGTTGTCGGCATTTCGCCGTTTCGCAGATATTCATATATTTCTTCTACGGTTATATTCTCTCCATCCAGAAACATTTTGTCCTGAATGATGATTTGTAATGGCAGATAATAAATTCCTAATTCGCTGGCCTGCTGCTTTGTCAGACCGCTGCCGCTGTCGGTTACGATTGCGATTTTCATAAGACTCGCCCCTTTTCTGTATTCGTGTTCCCTCGCGAATGCAGGGTTTTCGATACTGTCAATTACACAAGCGTGTAAAAATATCCTGTTCCATTATACCAAGTTTATTTTGAAAGTCAAACGAGAATCCTTGCATTCTGCATTCCAATTATCGGATAATGGATTTTAAAAAGTCATTTCGACTGAATACAATCGTACTGTAAGGCTCGATATTCACCTTCTTAATCAGGATATCCTCAGATGCTCCGTTATAATAAATCAGCGGATATGCCTCTTCAAATTCATAAGAGAAATAGTCTCCTGTTGGATTGAAGATAATCACCATATCATCGTGCTCGTCCTTGATTTTATACAGCAGTACCTTTTGGGCGATATCCGAAAAGGACACGTGCTGTTCCACATCCTCTTTCATGGAATAACGCAGAATCGGATGCTCCTTCCGGATACGGATCAGATCCTTTGTGATATTCACCATATCCTGATACTGGTTTCTGCGCAGATAATCCAGTTTATTTATTTCATCACTTTCCTCATAGGTGTTCGGAAGTCCGTGCTTGCTGCGGGCAAATTCCTGTCCGGAGTGGATGAAAGGGATTCCCTGCGCAAGCAGAACCGCTGCCATCAGCATTTTGGCACGGGCAATGCGTACCTCCTTGCTGTCTTCCTTGCAGCATTCCTTCAGCTTATCCCAGGATGTCATATTGTCATGGCATTCCACATAATTGACCGCGTTTCTCGGATGTGTGAACATCGGCTCCATTCCGATATTCGTACAGCTGCCGCTCAGACAGTTCTTCATGATATCAAGCAGATAAACTGCCCCGGTGCAATAGCCTTTGACACTGACCTCATTGGTATTGGTACGTCCCTTGACAACATCCCGGAAGCGATCGGAGAAATGAGCGACATACGGCATCTGTGCGTTGTTGGAAATACTGGCACGTTTTCTGGAATCCAGAAAGCTCGGCATATCCCAGCCCTCGCCATAGACCATGAAATCCGGATTGAGTGCCGTGCAGGCCTCATATACCGCATTGATGGTTGCCACATCCAGGATTCCCATCAGATCAAAACGAAAGCCGTCAATATGATAGGTTCTCACCAGATAGGTACAGGCATCCACGATATATTTATGACACATTTTCCTGCTGGAATCCACATCATTACCGCAATAGGTACCATTTGAGAAATCACCGTTTTCATTCATTTGAAAATAGTAATTCGGCACGGTATTTTCAAAGGCGTGCGTATCCTTATCGTATACATGATTGAATACCACATCCAGATTGACGCGGATTCCCTGTTTATGGCAGTCCTCCACAAGCTTTGTCAATCCAAACATTCGTCCGTATGGATTGCTTGGGTCGGTACTGAAACTGCCCTCCAGAACACGATACTGCACCGGATCATAGCCCCAGTTATAATGCAGCAGTGGATAGTTTTCATCCACAGAGCCAAAATCCGTTATCGGCATCAGCTGAATGTGTGTGATTCCCAATGTCTTCAGATAAGAAAATCCGCTGCATTGCTGCTTTGTCATTTCGTTTTCCTCTACAAACCCACGAAATTTTCCAGGCATTGTGACACCGATTCCCTTCTGCATCGTGAAATCGCGCACGCTTGTTTCATAGATAATGGCATCACAGGCACTGGTCATTTTCGGCAGGGGTACGTCCTGCACGCGGATTTTATCCAAATCGACAACCGCACTTCTGCGTGAATTTTCAATCGAAGCGGTTCCATACGGATCAATGCTTTCCCGCCAGACACCGTTTACCCGGACAAGGTAAACATAGGTCGCATTCTCCAGATTTTCCAATATGGTATAGCGGTATACCCCCTTGTCTGTCCGTTTCATTTCATACGTATACAGACGGTTGTTCTTGCAGACCTCCAATTTGACTCTGCTGGCTGTCGGTGCCCATAAGGCAAATGCAGTCTGATCTCTGTCATAGGTGTACCCAAGATCATTTCCGGCATAAAAAAACTGTTCATCAAAACGCTCTGTCTTGACGATACCACTGTATTCCAGCACCACACCCCGTGCGTGCTGATGCATTACCTGGTATTCCACACCGATTTCAATCGGATCGTATAATGCCAATGTATATTTATTGTAATTATTTTGTGTTGTTTCAATAGACTGAATGTGCAGATCAAAGAGATGTCCCTGATCATCCTTCAGATAGAATTTATTACTGACTCCCTCGTAGCTGTTTCTAGACATAAATACAATGACCTTGTCGTAGTCATCCAGATACGCCTCGTAATACTTTTCCTGTCGCATACTTATCACCATGTATTATTATACCAGAGTTTTCCATGTTTATCACCAGAAAGGTAAAACAGGTGCTGTTCTTTTGCTCATCGGTTCAGGTTAGGGGATATGATTTTAATGGCTATGGAATCATTCGGATTACAATTTCAGCTTTCAGGGAAGCAGGACGATCGGCAGCACAATAAAGAATAAACGATGCCTTCATTTCCTGTAAGATGGTTGTAAAAATAGAAGGTATTCTTTTCTATTGAAAGAAAACAAGCTGGTTTAACCTGCCGTTATTATAAATGCAAAAAGCATCTATGCACAGCATGGTAACCTTCGTATACCACCCTTTGTACAGATACTGTTTTCCGTATGAACCAAACGCTGTATTTTGTATGCTTCCTATCCTTGTACGTGCAAAGGAGGGAGAAGCGTCTCCCAGCTTTTTTATGAGGGCCTTCCCCCCCTGCAGCACGGTTTCTTGCCCTTTAAGCTTTTAGCTGGCGATAAGTCAACCTTCAGGATTCTTTCACGGTGGAGTTAAATTCCTTCCAAGCCTTCTTTAGGGTATCAGGCTCCATGATCAAACGTCTTCCGATATCAGCTAATGCAAATGCTCCGTCGAGCAGAGCCCGGCTGCCCTCCTGTGATATCGTGGCAGCGGCCATTTCACGGGAATGTCCATTTACACAGCTGTCTGCAATTTTGATATAGCCCTGCAGTGTTGGACAGCAATAGCTGACACTCCCCACGTCACTGCTCCCCTGTGCAACCTCATCCACACCTTCCCATACATAGCCGAGATCCTCGTACTCATCCTGCAGCATATCCGCAAGGGTATAGTTGATAACACAATCATCATACGGACATTCATAGGTGGTGATACGATTGGTACATCCGCTCATCGTACAGGCACCTTCTACACAGGCTTTTGCTTTTTCACAAAGCTCTTTTACATACTCCATCGTTTCCCCGCGGAAATAATATTCCAGACTCGCATACGCAGGTATGACGTTTGCGGCTTCCCCTCCATGCGCAATCACACCATGGATAAATGTATTCGGTTCTGCGAACTGCCGCAGCAGATTGATCGACAGATAGCTCATGACTGCCGCATCCAGCGCACTTTTCCCGTTCTGCGGTGTACAGGCATGCGCATTCTGCCCAAAAAATTCAAAACGCAGCGGATAGATGGCAAGCGTTCTTCCCCCCAGAGAATTCTTTGTGTCCGGGTGCAGCATCAACGCTGCATCCACATCATCAAACACATGTGCAGCAGCCATGGAAACCTTCCCTCCGAAGTTTTCTTCTGCCGGCGTACCAATAACGCGCACCTCTCCTCCAATCGCTGACAGTATGCTTTTTAATGCACAGCCGGCTGCCAGCGACATTCCCGCTATCAGATTGTGACCACAGCCATGTCCGACCTCCGGCAAAGCATCATATTCACACATATAGGCTATGACAGGCCCCGGCTTTTCGCTTTTCCACACTGCCAGAAAACCGGTAGGTACCACGTATTCCTCCGTTACTTCAAATCCCTCTTTTTGCAGCAGCTTACACAGGACACGCATGGACCGAAATTCCTGATTTCCGATTTCCGGGTGTTCATATAAATCATGTACAAGATATTTATATTCCTCTATATGCTCCTGTAGATAATGCTTCAGCTGTTTCTTCATATCATCCCTCATTTCTATTCTTCATTGTATAAGCGAACCAGATATTTTTCAAGTCTAGAAGTCATGAAAGGAAAAAAGAACTGAATATTCAGTCCTTTCTAAGCTTCCGTTTATTTCATATTTACAGGTTCAATATTCCAGATTTCCTCCGCGTACTGTTTGATGGTACGATCACTTGAGAAATAACCGGACTGTGCGATATTGATCAGACAGGTTTTTGCCCATCCCTCTTTATCGCGATAACGGTCTTCGATATTTTTCTGTGCGTGAGAGTACGCTTCAAAATCCGCCAGCAGCAGATATTCATCATTTTTGAACATCAGCTCGTTATAAATCTGTTTGAAGTCCTTCGGATCATTGGAGAAGGTAGAATCGACAAAGCTGTTTACCACCTTCTGAATGTTGGCATTCTCATTGTATTTTCGCCATACATCATAGGAATTCTCATGCTTCACAAGAGCGACATCATCGGCGCGTAATCCAAAGATTTCCGCATGGTCATAGCCGACTCTTTCCACAATTTCCACATTGGCACCATCCATAGTTCCCAGCGTAATTGCGCCGTTCATCATAAATTTCATGTTTCCGGTACCGCTTGCCTCTTTACCTGCTGTGGAAATCTGTTCGGAAACATCAGCAGCATTCATCAGAATTTCCGCAATGCTTACCCCATAGTTCGGAAGGAAGACAACCTTCATATATGGAGAGACATCCGAGTCGTTATTTACCTTGTCGGCTACATAGTGAATCAGCTTGATAACCTCTTTGGCAAACGTATAGCTAGGTGCCGCCTTTGCCGCAAAGATAAAGGTTCTCGGATAAATACGGAAGGATGGATCCTGCTTCATACGGAAGTACAAATCGATAATGTTCATGACATTCAGCAGCTGACGCTTATAGGCATGCAGACGCTTTGCCTGTACATCGAAAATGGAATTGACATCGATATCAATGTGCAGTGTATCCTTAATATAAGCCGCAAGGATTTTCTTACGCTCCATCTTCACATCCATAAATTCCTTCTGCAGATCCTTATCATCTACGTACTTCATCAGATCCTGCAGTCGCTCCGGGTTGGTCTTGAATGCAGAGCCGATCGTTTTTTCCAGCAGATTGCTCAGCTGCGGGTTGGAGTACAGCAGCCATCTTCTGTGCGTGATACCATTTGTTTTGTTGTTGAATTTATTCGGATAGATGTCATTGAAGTTCTTCATAACATCTTCCTTCAATATTTTCGTATGCAGTGCAGCCACACCGTTGACACTGTGTGAACCGATGATTGCCAGATTTGCCATGTGAACCTGTCCATCCTTTAACACACAGCACTCATTCATCAGATCGGATCTGCTCATATCATGACTTACTTCATATTTAAAGCGACGATCGATTTCCTCGATGATCATAAACACACGTGGCAGCAAATCCTGTACGTACTGAATCGGCCATTTTTCCAGAGCTTCGCTCAGGACAGTATGATTTGTATATGCCATGGTATTCTTTGTGATATCCCAAGCCTGATCCCAGTCGTATTTGTAATCATCCATCAGAATACGCATCAGCTCCGGAATACAAAGTACCGGATGGGTATCGTTCAGCTGAATCGCAACCTTTTCTGAAAAGTTATCCAGTGTATGGTAGGTAGACATATGGGATTCAATAATATTATTCAATCCTGCAGCTACGAAGAAATACTGCTGCTTCAAACGCAGAATCTTGCCATGCTCGGTAGAATCATCCGGATAAACGTTACGGCAAATCTCACGCACCTCATTCACATATTCATTCAGACTGCTCGCATCACAGGCATCATCCGCCACCTCTGCGCTCCACAGACGAAGTGTATTTGTCAGGTTGGTGTTCTGTCCGACAATCGGCATATCATAAGGCACGGCACGTACAATCAAGGAAGGCACATGGTTAACGATTGCCTTGCCGTCTTCTCCCATCCACATGTCCACATGTCCGCCAAAGTTGACATTGACTGCATGCTTTGGTTTCCGCACTTCCCAGACATTGCCTAAAGACAGCCACTGGTCAGGTACCTCCACCTGTTCGTTGTTTACGATTTTCTGTTTAAAGAGACCATACTCATAGCGAATACAGTTTCCATGTCCTGCCAGGTTCAGGCTGGCAAGTGAATCGAGGAAACAGGCTGCCAGACGTCCCAAGCCTCCATTTCCCAGACCTGCATCGCTTTCCAGATCCTCCAGCTCGTTGATATCCAGCCCAAGCTCTGCAAGACCCTCCTTAGCGATTTCATAGATTCCCAGATTCATCAGATTGTTAGTCAGCAGTCTTCCCATAAGAAATTCCATGGAAAAATAATACATCTGCTTTTCCTGTTTTTCGGCTATGACATTCTTACTGGCGTTCCAGTGAATGCTTGCATAGTCACGAACCATTTCCCCCAGAATCATATATTTTTCAGTGATGTGGGCCTGTTCAAACGAACGACCGTAGCGCTCTATAATTCTTCTTTGAAACTCTTCCTTGAACTCATTTTTGTTCTTAAATTCGTTAGCCATAACTTTAACTACTCCTTCCAGCTCGCCTTTTATTTTACATTATTTTACACGTAATTACAAATACAAAAACTGTACGTAAAGTGCGCAAAGCCTCCCTTCTCCTGCTATTTTATGGTCTTTCTTCTCTTTTGTGACAAACAGGAGGAAAGGATACCGCTTCCACGATTTATGAAAATTTTAAAAGAAAAGAATATCCGAGCATTTCTCTGATATTCTTTCCATTTATTCTTTATTTAAACGTTGTGTTTCGATTGATTTATCATTTGTAAAAATGTATACAATTCCTTATTCCCATACGGAAAAGGCTACTCAATGTCCTTTAGAAAGACCCAGCTCTGTATTTCCTTCAGCAGTACACGGCTGTCCTTGATTTGCTGAATGGTATACTTTTGATTTTTAACCCAGGCGGGAATCTGTTCTCCGCTCGCATACCTCTTTGTGTTCTTTTTGATGCGGACCTTGCTTCCCACCTGTACACGTAAAGCGGAGGTGTTGGAGGGCTGTAGGTCCGAGGATGAAACCCAGGAAAGGATTTCTTTCAGCAATACCCGGTTTCCGTTTATCTGCTGCACCGTATAGGTCTGCTTCTTCACCCACTCAGGAATGCGCTCTCCGCTGGAATAATATTTTGCGGCTGCCTTCACATTGACCTTTTGCCCTGGCTGGATCTGTGTCTGTGATGCTTCCGGCTTTTCCTGTAATGGCGGTGTAAGCTTCTCATGAAGCAGGTATCCAAGAAACTGCATTCCCTTATAGCCGTTCGGATTTCCTTTCACATATTCAAACATTGCCCCGCCGTAGTTGGACTGGCTCCAGGCAATGGTGTGGATATCCAGCAGGTCTTCACATACGGCCACATGACCGTATTGTCCCGATTTCCATATCATCAGTGCTCCCGGCTCTGCATAGTCCGCATGCCGAAAGCCTTTGGAATAGTTATTCCACAGCTCCTGCGCACCACTGACACGGGGATCATCGAGGTATTCCTTTCGATTCAGAATTTCACTGATTCTGGCAGTCGCATAGGTAACGCAGTTTGGCATTGGGACGCCGGTTCTTTGTATTGCCCATTGCATCCAGCTGCTGTCTGCCAGATTGGACAGGCTGGTTCTCTTCTTGAATGTCATATGATTCTCCTTTTTATAATAAGCTATATGCCTTACTTATCTTTTGCATCAACTTCATTGTCCTCCATCGGTATCGTTGCTTTTAGGATATCTAAGAATGACCTATATGCATCCTTTATATACCGGCATACCGCAACACCAATCGTAGAAATAATCATCGCCATCGTTACGGTATCCTGCATTTTCCCGAATACATCCGGTAAATAGGGAGCTAACAAAGTCCCTGCACTGTCAATAGCAATAACCATTAAAATCGTGCCAAGCATTAACATCAATGCTTTTTTTGCTGTATAGCATATTTTTCGTTTATCAAAAGCTTCTTTGGTTATTTCGATATGGTAATAAAGACTTAATACAATGTTGGCTCCCATGGCCAGCATAAGAACAGCAAAGCACAGTATCACCAGCTGTAAATCTTTAACTAGCATTATAGAAAAATCGTTCATCCCATTTCCTCCTATCAAGCTGCAGTTCATTCGATCCATGCCGGCTTCTCTGGTATACAACGCGTAAGTGGCGCTTCCAGCCACGCCTGATACCAGCGCCTAAGCTCTTCCTCTCGCTGCACTGTATTCACATGCAGACGATACCATGTATCTCCACGATTGATAATTGCAAAGCACTCCTCTTCTCTGCGTTCGCGTATTGAATTCGGCTCTATGACATCCTGCATATATTGTTCCCATTTCTCATCCGACCAAATGAGCTGGTTCCCTTTATCAATCAAATATCCATAAGCTCTGTCTGCATCAATTTCATTCTGACAATTTACACAGACCGTTTCATACCCTTCCATCGCAATCGGATCATATGAAAACGCAATGCAGTTTTTATCTTTATCCACACACATATAACCTTTTCTTCCGTCGATGCTCTGCATATAGGATTGTATTGTTTTTTCCATAAAGCCTCCTTATCCCACTACGGCAATCCAGTTTACACTCGTTGCCGTTGTATTTGAACGATTGATATAAATGTCAAATCCCGTACTGTTCTGATTCGCTATAGATGCTCCCTTTACAGTTGTACCAATCACGGTAGAATTGGCAGTAACACAAATTCTTGGTGTTCCACTGAATGACGTACTGATATGTATTTTAGTTGGTGTATTCGCTACTGGAGTAATTGATACATAACCGCATTTAAATGCAGATCCATTGATAGTTCCTGCCACCGACAGCCCGCCATTCGCCGTCATTTTACCAGCAGCCTGTAGTGCTCCTTCGCAATAAAAGCCTTTTCCGTTATAAACTCTGACCCATGTTGTATCTTTCATATAAATTCCACCGCCATATGTTTCGCTATACCAGCCAGTTGTTCCGCTGCTGCGAAACCAGTTTGAACATTTTATAGAATTAGAGTAAAGCTCAGCACCATTCACAGATAAATGCCCGCTGGATGCTTCCTTTATGGTAGAAGTTTTTGACGTTGCATTCTGATAATAAAAATCAATATAGGGAGAATTAGCACAAAGACTCATAGTACCTGACGATAAAACAATACCTGATTTTTTATCACTGACTGATGTTTTTCCAGCTGTGAATAAGGAACCTGCTGTACGAATGGACCAGGCACTGTCCACTATACTTTCAGACTCTGCTACCTTACCAAAAGCAATCCCTTTCCCTCCGCTTTTGAAGTCCAAAGTAACTGCCCCAGTAGGTACTGTAGTCTGTGTTTCTGCTATTTTACCTAAAGCATCTTCAATCGTAATAGTTGCTATATAAGAGAGATCCGGTGACAATGCACCTCCCATAATAACAGCACTTCCGCTTGTAAACGCTGTGTTTGTATAGGATTGAATTTGTATTTTTTTACTCTTAATGCTATTTTTACCATTCAATGATGAAATTGAATAAACTGCGATAGCTTTCACATAGGCGCCTTCCGTATTGGAGGTACCATCGGCGTTACAGCGTTCTACTTTCAGTGAAACGGTAGGAGGTGTGTAATCTAAAACAGTAATAGATGTCGTTGCACTTGCCTTTCTACCGCGGCTGTCTGTTACTGTACCTGTAAATGTATTGGTTCCCGGCTGATTCAATTTTTCAATCGACAAGCTGCTGCTCTTTGCTGAATAGCTGCCACTGATTTCATAGGTTGATATGGTACTTCCATGGATCCCTGCACCGCTAATACTTATATTTGCTCCGGATATTCCTTTTACATAAATTCCCCATGATGATGGAACCTCATGATCTACCCTGCTAATACTTGGGATGTTGATGCTTGGCACAACTGATGCAGGCACATTTAATGAAAAGGATTTTGTTACAGCAGAGCCCACTGCTGTGCTTCCTGAGTATGTCTGTACACTTATGCTTGCTGAGGCGGATGTTGCTTTCGGTATCTGAGCAGCATCACTAAGCGGTGGTGTAAAGGTACAGGATGTTGTCTGCCCTGTGTAGGTGCGTGTAATCGAACCTAGCTTATAAGTTACTTTATGTGTGAAATCACTACTAAGGCGTGTTATGTTGACGGTAATCGCTGAGCCCAGCGTACTCCCGCTGATCGAGCTTATGGATGAAGCTCTTGGAATCTTGGTAAGTGTCTTCGAGGCAGACCCGCTGACCTTGTAGCCTCCGGAGAACGGAACGGTCCAGGACGCACTGGCACTGACGCTCTTGCTTCCGTCTGCGTTATGCTTGATACCTGTAAATTTCACGGAGCCCAGATTTTTTGAGCCATTGACCCCGATATTATAGGCACCAAATTTTAAGGTCTTACTGGTACCGTTACAGGTAACAGTCATACTGCTACCCGCATCTGCGGCCGCCCACCATCCATCTGTGAATTTCACAGTAACCGCAACACTAACATCAGACGTGTTATTCGTGACACTTACATTACTCTCTGTCAGAGTTAAAACTAATGATGACATTTTTTACACCTCCTATGGTATATATTTGATTGACATGTTTCCATTACTGCGAGGTACGAAATGAAATTTGCCAACGGATAAACTGTTTTGAATATTTGCGTCGGTTATAACCAGCTGTGAATTGGATATATATGCAATTTCAGATCCTCTGTCAAGGAATGCTATCTTTTCATTCGTAATTTCAAGTGAAAAGGCAGAATCACTTTCACCGATTTCAATACGTCCCTTGATAAAGCGAATGAATTTTTCTATTTCTTCCTTGTTTGTCTGTACTACTCCCTCTAATTTTTCTACCAGTTCCTTTGATTCATTAAAACGTATTGTTACAGTATCACTTTGCTGTTCAATAATAGATTTCGTAATGCTTTGTTCCAATTCACCTGCTTCAGTTTTTGTAAGATATCCAGTTTCCACCATCGTTCTAATTTCTTTCTTGGTCTCGCTAAGAGATGTATTGGATATATTTAAAATCGTTTCCTCCGCTGCAGAAATTTCCGCTGAAAAGTCATTTACAACCTCCCATTGCGATGTATCAGAATTATATTTTTTTAACACACTCCGCATCGCAGAGGTATCCAGCCACATACAGTCGGTCCGCTCTGGTGACGTGGGAGAGGAAATGATATCATTGTCTCCCTTGACCTTTGCCCAGCTGTAGAGTGTCACATCCAAACTGTCAGCCTGTGTAAAGTCCGTATATTGTCCTATGTAGACACCCGGTGTTTTTCCATCCTCTGCCGTAAAGGTCCGTCCTCCGTCATCGGAATAGCGGATATGTAGATAAGAGGTTTTTCCATCTGCACCATTGGTTCCTGGAATACCATCCGTCCCTTGAAATCTGGCCCATGTATATGCACCTGCCATCGTACTATCGGCAGGCAGATAGTCCACATAGGTACCGATATAGGCAGACGGTGTTTCTGTCAGCTGCTCATCGCTTGGATGCTCAACTGGTGCATACTTCACATGAAAATAGGTGGTTCTTCCATCATTTCCATCCTTACCCGGTGCTCCGTTTTGCCCGTCATAAACATTCACAAGAGAAATCGGCACACGGATTCCGTTCCATTCACAAGTAAAAATTGCAGAGTCTGTAAAATCAGAAGCTGTTAGCTGTATGCTTTTTCCTGTACGTGACCAGGATTCATCACCCAGCGTATCGGAGGAAATCCGGCTCCATCTGACTGCCGCATCCGATACCACAGCTGTGATATCTTCATCCCATGAAAGAATTTGTACGGAAAGCACGGTATCAATATCTCCGTTGCGAAAGGCGGTCCCCTTGGTGGAGTGCACCTTTACCTCATACCGTCGGCTGGCTTCGATTTTTTCCACCTTCGTCACCGTATCCTGTATCTGTGAAGTGATTTCGCCCTTGACCTTATCCACCTTCAGCTCCGTCTGCAGAATTCGCTTTTCGATAGAATCTGCTGCGCTATAATCGATTTGCGTCTTCGTAAGAGCCGGTGTTTCCACCGTAGATATCAAGGCACCGTCAAATACCAGCTCATGCTGAAAGACATACGATTCCAGACATGTACCGTCAAGCAGCGTAACCTGCAGGCGGTCACCTCTTTCCAAAGCCGGATTCCCTTTCCCTTCCATATGGATTGGTGCATAGGTAAAGCCGTTAAGACGCTCGAAAATCGGCTGAATCGTCGTCTTGCGGTCGAGATCAAGAATCGGATTGTCATTGATTTGAAATTCACATAAACCATGCGTTTCCACACTTTCCTCATCCCGAAGAAAAATATTATCATTCTGCGGCTGCCTCCCCAGTACAATAGAATTGACTGGACCAAATACATCATGACTTTCCAGTGTAAAATAGGTATCTGCATTCCATGAAGATACAGAATCCGAGAACCACTTTATACAGAGTGTTCCATTCGTATCGATGAGTGCAAATCCGGCTGTAGCCTGCGCAATCGCCTTAACCACATCGGCACAGGTTGCTTCCTCTCCCCAATACACCTCTTTATCAATGATGAAGTCTGCATTCGGCAGTCCAGTGATGTCCATACAAGGTATCTGTACCTGATCACATATTTTCTCCAGCAGCTGCTTTACACTTAGTGGATATGGTATCTCCCGCTGCAGTGGTTTATTAAAGAGGATCCTTGCATCCGCAAACCGTATTGTTTTCTGAATGTCGTGCAGCTCCTCCTGAACCTCGTAAATATAGAATGTTCCCTGTGCTGCGTATTCCACCCTGCCATCTGCCAGCTGAAACCCGGTATACAGCTGGAATTTCTCATCCTGTAATGACAGCTCATGCTCTGCAAATAGAACCATTTCACCATAACGGGAGATGAAGGTCCCCAGAAAGCTCTGGGAATCCTCATCATAAACAGCATCCTGCAGCTGATAAGAGACAGGAACAATACATTCATCACCAAGCACGATATAAGATGTCGGATGTATCACATCATCGCTGGTGGCTTGCAGAAATGCCTCACTAACCTGAATCATATCCTCACCATCCTTTGCTGCCCTCATACGGGATCAGCTCAATACTCATCGCATCATAAAGAAGCGGACTGGTACTCTTAATCTTCGGCACATGCTCGCCGCAATAGAATTGCTGTTTCTTATAAACACCAAGCTCGGGGACAAACCACTCTACCTCGAAGGACGGCTTTGCAAGGGATTCCAGCAGCGGCTGCATCTCCTCCTGCGGCATAACTGCGAACTCCAGCTTCAAAGACGGAATCCGATCAATCATATAACGAACCATCTTCCCGGATGCAGTTATTCTTCCGGATTTATCACTGACAAGATCATTTATTCCTGATGTACATGCGGTCACATGAGGAAGGATGCGCCCATCCAGTTTAACGATATATTCAATATTCATATCCATCACCTCATTTCAACATAGCCAGTTCTTTTTTGGAAGCGGCGAAGAGGCCAACCGCTTTTTTACCATCAATGTTCAGGTTCAACGAACGAATTGCATACAGGATTTCCTTTAGCAGGGCATCATTTTGTCCATTGCCATTTGCCTCCGTATGCAACCGCTGTGCAAGCTGTGTAATCCATCCGGTATTGCGCTCCAATGGCATAACTGCCTCCGCACCGCCTTCTCCAACCAGGGCAAGTGTCGGCTGCCGCAGTATACCACCTGTCGCAAGACGTGGAATATGTGGTACACTCAGTCCGACATGACCGCCTCCTAAAATATCCGGAATATCGAATCCTATCGAATTGATTCCGTCGATTCCCTTATTAATCAAATCAATTGCGGCATTCAACGGTGTTTTCAATATGTTCATCAATCCACCAAATACATTTTTGAAAATATCGCATACGCCCTGCCATGCCTTTCTCCAGTTTCCTGTGAAAACACCGGTCACAAAATCAATCAAACCTGATAAGATTCCACGGATGTTTCCGATAATGGATTTTACGCTGGTAAAGATACTATTCAGTCGGCTGGCAAATACATCAGCCAGATAGCTGACCAATGGCTTTAATACACTGTTCCAAAGATTCATAAATATATCCATGATCATCTGTATATACGGCTTCCATGAATTCCAGACTTCAATAGCGCTTTGGATCACCTTGGTGAAGGTATCCAGCAGGAATGTGGCAAGTGGTACCAGCACATTGTTCCACAGGGATGTTAGAATATCGTACACTGTCTTGACAGCAATTGCGAATACATCACAGAGAACATCAGAAAGCGGCTTGATCACCATATCGCAAAATTCAAGAAATGCATCCTTTAACGGCAGCAGTGCATTGTTCCATAAATTGTCAAAGGCTGCCTTAATCAATTCAATTCCGGGAGACAGGGAATCAATGAAGTCTCCTGTCAGCTGATTGATGCTGTTTCTAAATTCTTCATTTGTCTGATATAGCAGGGCGAACACTGCCACGACGGCAGCTGCCGCAAGCAAAAACATACCAAACGGATTATTCAAAAGAATGGTAAACAGCTTATCCATATTTTCCATCAGCCCCGGTACCAGCTCCTGAATCTGGGTGAAGGTATCATACCAGCCCTTCATATTTTCAAGAAAATCAGTTGCTCCCTGTAAGCCTGCCGATATGGTGTCTACAAACGGCTGTAAAACCGGTCCCAGCTGCGGTGCCATTTCCAGCACCAGAGAGGACAGCGAGTTAAACTGATCGTTTATTGATGAGACGATGTCCGGTATTTGCAGCAGCTCCTTTATACCGCCTGCGCCATCTTCTCCTCCCGCTTCTCCATCGCCTTCCTCAACGGATGATCCGGAAGTCAATCCCTTTTTGCTGTTTCCGATAGACTGTATAGCCTCCTTGGTTTTGTTTACTACACCCTCTGCCGTTTCCTTCAAAGAGGAAATGCTTTCTGATATCTGAGTAGTTACCTTTGCTTGTACTGTCTGTAGGGTATCTCCCACCTTTCCAAACGAGCTTTGTATACCGCTGTTCATATCCTTTAAAGATCCAGAGATGCTTTGCTGCACACTGGATATGTTCTTTGAAATAGAGCTTTTCATATTCGTGAACACGGTATTCAGCATGTCTGCTGTCTTGATCTGTATGGAAGAGGTCAGCTTGGCCAGCCCTTCTTCCAATGTTTTCATCACGGCACTGATATCAATATCTACCTGTACCGCAGCGGCATTTTTTTCCTTTTTGCCCATCATGAACCTCCTTTCTAAAAACAGCACTCGTAGAAGGAGTGCTGTTACTGAAATGCAGCTTCCAGTACGGCCTGTAATTCTGAAAGCATTTCTAATTGGTCTCCCTCGCATACATTCTCCGGATGCTGTTTCATGCAATATGTCCGCCATTGTGTGCGTAACTGATTCTGTTCAGCACTAAATTGCTTCAAAATCTGCGGGTCTTCCTCACTGCGTATGGCAATCATCTGCCCCAGTGGTGTTTCTTTCCGCAGTCCTGCAAGCAGTGTGATAAACTCTTTCCAGTCCATCGAATCATCATACAGGTCCTTTCCCGGATATTGCATTGCGAAGGAGGCTTCTATCAGCTCCCAGTCTTCAAACAGGTCATACCAGACTCTGTCATTTACTTTTTTTTAGCCTGTTGTTCGCTTTCCTCAAGCGACATGTCCGCCATGGCAGCCATAATTGTCTTCATGATTTCCTGAAGAGCCGCAATACTGATTTCCTGTGTATTCAGATACAGCAGTGCATCCTCCCCCAGACTCATACGGATAACATCGTCAATCATAGTAAGATCTGTCGCATTCTCTGCTTTTCTTTTATCCATCAAGGCCATAATTGCAAGTGCGTTGGTCTTACTGGTATTGATGCTGTACACATGCTGTTCATCCAGCACCAGAAATGGGCGTTCATTCTTCGCTTTCAGGCGTTCTACCAGATCATATTTTCTGGCCATGGATTACTCCTGTACCGGTGCCGGGGTATACAGCGGTTTTCCATCTGCTATCATGTCAAATTCCAGTGGAGTCACGTTCGTGCTGTCACCGCCAAAGGTTTTAACATCCAGTACGCAGTCAAAGCTTAAAGCTGCTCCATCAGGGAATGCAATAGAGGCCTTGGTTTTGCACTCAGCGGCATCCTTATAAAGAGAGGCTGCCACATAATCGTTGCCGGCATCACCGATAGAACGTTTTCCCTTAACACTCACTGTCATTTTCTTTGCAGTCATCAGGGAATGTGCCCATCCGCTGCTATCCATGGATGTCCAATTCTCTGTTCCTCCCTCCATTGCGATGGAGAAGGATTCCAAATCCTTTACTGGCACCATATCTGCTTCTGCGGATGCCAGTCCCTTTGTTCCGATTTTAAATTCCATCTGATATACCGGATAAACTCCTGTTGTTACGTTTGCCATAGTTGTTATTCTCCTTTTCTGTATGTAATCATTACTTCAATATGGTATTCCATACCATTGTCAGGCAGCGGCTGCATATTGACAGGGGTGTCATATGGAAGCGCACACTGCACGATATTCCATGTGCCGATCGTATCCGGCTGTGCAAGAAAGAAATCATAAAGCTGCTGTGCAGTCTGTTCTGCCTCTGCTTCCTCATTCCATCGAATGACAAGCTCAATCGTTTTGCTGGCATAGCTCTGGGCAGCCTGCAGTACTCCCTGTTTGCCAAGAACCGCAATGCTTTTGGGCTGATCACTGTGGATACAGCCAATGCTCCAGTCCGGACATTCCGTAATCGTCTGCAGATGCTGTTTGATATCACCTAGCAGCAATCGCTATCCCTCCCTTCTGTGAAGTCCTGCCGCATGCTGCAGAACCTCAGTGGATGAAATCACCGGTGTTCCTTTCCACACCTATATCATACCGGCAGCGCTCTGTCCGTGAACGGACAATCATAATTTCAAGGCGATTTTATGAATCACGCGCTTTGCTGTTTTATACACATTGGATTCCGTATTGTTTGTTGCTCTGGCACAATAGCAGCCATTCTTACAGCCGTACTCCATCGCATAGATTCTCATAATATTCTGCTGATTCTCCCCCAGCTGCTCCAGCCATTGCTCGACCTGATTCATCTGCTGTATATGTATGTTCAATTCTTTAATCAGCTCTGTTTCACGATAGATCAGCTCTTTCTTCCAGGGTGTCACATCCGTATATTGCTTTTCAGACAGCTCCCTATTGATCTCCGTAAGCTCCTTTTGAATCTCTTCCAGCATCCATTGGTGGTAAGGGTATTCCGTAAATTTGTTTACTACATACCGTTCTTTTAATTCCATTTCAGCTTTTCCCATAGTATCCTCCTTGCCGTCCCATTTCTGGGATATATTTTCATATTACTCGCGTGACAGCATTCTGTCAATCCATTTTTGGGACATAGCTTTTCATAAATGGTTGCAAAATTGGGACAATGCGTTATAATAAAAGAAAGAGGTGATACAATGTCCAGATGCTCTGATAAAATCCTGTCCCGACTGAGTGAAAAAAGCATGTCCTATGGGGAATTGTCTCGTCGTACCGGGATACCGAAGTCGGCACTGCAGCGATATGCAGTTGGTGAAACAGAAAAAATTCCAGTCGATCGGCTGGAACAGATTGCTTATGCGCTTGATACGACACCAGCAGAATTGATGGATTGGGGGAGTGACAGCAAGGACAACAGCATGTATGGCAATCACGCACAGAACCTGCTGTATTTTCAAAAGGACCAGGAGCTGCTGGAATTGTATAAAGAGATTTATGATAATCAGACGCTTGCTTTGCTGTTTGATAAAACCAGAGATCTTGCACCCAATGATTTGGAAATGGTGTTAACAATCATCAATGGAATACGCAAGGAGCGTGGATTGGATTAAGGTATGAAGGAGGGATTTTCGTGGGGAGCTGCTTTAATTTTGAAGACTTCTGTGCTGAACATAACATTATTTTAAGAATTGAAAAGAACCTCGGATCAAAAATCAGAGGCTTCTGTTATTATGACGGATTTTATTACTACATCATTTTGAATAACCGCTGCTCCTGTGAACAGCTGCAGGAAACTGTGATTCATGAAATGATTCATGTTTTTGAAAATCATTTTATTTGCGATAGGGAAGATGCTCAATCATGTGAACATGAGGTACACACAATACTGCATCAGCTAAAACGAAAAGAGATGTTTCCTCAGCAACATACCATATAAAGAAGCTCAACGCAGCATTGAGCTTCTTTCTTATTCTAAGATTCTTTGCAAAGAAAGCGTAAGGAATACATGGTTTTACATATTTAATTAGGGAATGATGTGAAAGATATACACCTATTACATCAGAATACTTATTCAACTTTTTTGATATATATCTTAAAATCGCCATATTCAGGATAAAAATTTACGATATTCAAATACTCGTTTTTCTGAATTTTGAGAATCGCACTCTTTTTATTTTTTACCTGTGCCTTATCCCTAGCTTCCCATCTTACACTATTTACCTCAACCTGGAAAAATATCTCAGCGTTTTTATGCTTGCCTTCGACACTAACTTCGTATGTGCCCGCTTCAAATTCTTCTCCACACCGAAATGCTCCCGTCGTATTGTTCAATACAGCGATATCATCATGAAATATCAATGGTTCGAATTTAGAGCGCGTCATTATCACAGAACTACCCTGTGATAATGATATCTTGTTGCGATTGTAATATCTGGTATTCAAAATTGTTTGATTAACCCCAAGTTTAAATGCGTTCGTCTTAACCGGCTCCTTTGTAGAAACATCATAATATCCAGGTTCAAAGCCAGCCTCACCGACAACATATTCTTTGTCCCCTGCAATTACAACTCTGTCTGTCGGGCTGGATAATGCACTCCCTTGCAAGGATACATGTTCTTCCTTGTTGCTATACTGTATAGCGATAATTCCAATCGTGCATACTGCTGCTATGCCAAGCACAACAGCTACTAGCTTGTGTTTCTTTTCCATGGTACGTCCTCCTTTTTAAGCTGTTATAAATTTTAGACTATTCAGTTAATTTCCTTATAATTATTTTGAAATTTCCGGTGTCGATATCTAGTCCACTTATTGATAAATAATCATCTTTTTCAATTGTAAGCCTCGCGCTCTGCTGATAATTGATCTGCTCCGAACTGTTATTATTGGTCTTCTCATTCGTAACCTGAAAGAAAAACTCCATATTTTTATTTGCAACCTCGATTGTAAATTCATAAGTGCCTGGTTCAATTTCTGTACCACACTGAAATTCGCCTATTGTGTTTTCTAATACTGCAATATTATTTTTAAAAATCAAAGGTTCAAATCGTGATGGTGTAAGAGTGACAGTATCTCCTTCTTCCACATAGATTCTATTCTCATTTCTAATTGATTTATTTAATTCAGACTGATTCTTTCCAAGTTTAAAGGCATTTGTATCTGTCGGCTTATCCACCTGAATATCATAAAACCCTGTATGAAAATCACCATGTCCTGCAACATACTCTTTTCCCCCTGTCATGATAATCTTCTCTGCAGGATTGTCTTCTTTATTTCTTTTTTCGTATATATCCTCTGTTATTTTGAAATAACGGGATGCTAGTATTGCGGTCAATCCTATAAATATAATAATAAACAGGAGTCCCCTTTTATTTTTCACTCTATTTCCTCCCTTCTGTATAATGCATAATTTCACTATACTAATTTCCTGATTTTCACTTTGAAATCGCCTGTATCATAATCAATACCACTGATCGACAGATAATCACCTTCTTCTATGATAAGCTTTGCACGCTGCTTATGATTGATTTGGGCTGAATCTTTAATTTCCCTTTTTTCTTCACTCTCAACCTGAAAAAAGAACTCCATATTATCGTTTTCAACCTCAATCGTAAATTCATAGGTTCCAGCTTCAATTTCTGTCCCACAATGAAACTGTCCAATTGTATTCTCCAATACAGCAATCTTATTCCTGAACTGCAAAGGTTTAAATTGAGATGGAGTCAACATAATGGTATCCCCTTCTTCTACATGAATTTCATTACCGTTGCGATATGCCTTATTCAGTATTTTCTGATTAGCTCCAAGCTTAAACGAATTTGTATGAACAGGCTTAACTGCTTCTATATCGAAGAATCCTGTATGAAATTCACCTTGTCCTGCAATATAGTCATTTCCCCCTGTCATGATAATCTTCACTGCAGGATTGTCCTTCCCATTCCTTTTTACATATATGTCTCCTGTTGTCTTGAAATAGCGAAAGCCCACAATTAAAATCAGTCCTATGAACAAAACAGTAAATACAAGCCATTGCTTATTTTTTTTCATCATACAATCTACCATTTTTCATCATATAGATTTCATCTGCAATTTCCTGCAATTCTTCTAAATCATGACTTGCGATAACAATGACTGCTCCCCTCGCTTTTTCTTCCAGCAGTATTTTTTTTACAATTTCCACTCCATCTTCATCAATTGCATTCGTAGGTTCATCAAGTAATACTATATCTGGAGCTTCAAAAACAGCCTGTGCGATTGCAAGCCTCTGCTTCATACCTAAAGAAAACTTGCGAACTGTTTTTTTATCATCCGGATTTAGTCCTACACGATCGATTGCATTTCGAATTTCAATCGGCCCTACTTTTTTCTTAATTTTTGAAAGCAGTGTTAGATTTTTCATAGCTGTGAGCTCTTCCAGTAAGTTACTGTTTTCGATCAGTATTCCCAGACTATCCGGAAAATCCATATCCTTATGCAGTCGCTTCCCATCTATTATAATCTGTCCTTCATCAATGTTAATCAATCCGGAGATTGCACGAAGTAGCATCGTCTTTCCTGCTCCATTTTTCCCACGAAGACCGTATATCTTTCCCTTTTCAAATGTGACCGTAACATTATCAAGGACTTTTTGTTTCTTTAAAGTTTTTGTTACACTGCTGATTTCAATCATCTTTCTCACCTCATCATATCTTTCTTTTTTGTTATGCGAATATAAATCGCAATCAGAATCACTTCTATTACACAAACTGCAAGTAAACCCATGAGTATTTGGTTCTGATCATAACGTATCCCCATCAAAAACCCTGGAAATCCGAGATATTGCATGACAGGAAGCTCCTGCATCCCCGATATTTCTATACAGATAAGTAGAAAACCATTTACAATGATAAAGGCATATACTGAATCCAGAATGGCATCCAGCAATATCATAAGTGTAGTTAATGTCATAATGATAAGCGTACTGAGTAAGAGTAAAAGCAAATCATATTCACCTACATGGATTTCAGTTAACGAGAACTTAAACACTCCCATAAGCAGAACAATCGTAATCCAGCATACAGCAGACTTCAGCATTCCTCGTGACAATATCATCAGATTATATCTTATTTTGTTTTTATAACGAATCATATAATTCGCCTTTTGTACAGATACATAATTTTTGTAGTGATGAAACATATATGCAAATAATAAACAAATACAGGAATACCATCGTAGTAATAAGTCAATAAAGACACCTTCGTTTAAACCATATAGATAATAAAAGAAGGACGTATCTCTTATATCATCAAATATAATTACCTGATACAGATATACTAATATAATAATTACCACCAGATAAATGAGCGGTCTTGTTATTTTAGTTCGCATGCCAATATTCCTCTTCTGAACATACATAAAGCTTTATGATAACGCTTGCCAGCAATAACGTGAACACTACAGCACTCACCATTCCTAAATTTATTGCTATATCTTCTGCATAATTACTCACAGCAATATTGATTTCTCTGAACACGTTGTATATCTGCTTACGATACATATGGTTGACCATAACCAGTACAAATGGCAATCCAATCTGAAATATCTGATTAGAAGTAAATACTTTAAGAATGAGTACAAAGTTTCCCATCACCACAAATAGCAGAAACATGAAAATTGTCTGTATACTGTAAGCTATAAAGAACCTTCCACTCATAACCCCATAAAGCAAGGGATACAGCGTTCCTATTGCATATATAATAGAAACAAATAGTAATGCACAAAAGATGTTAACTCCTATTTCTTTCAATGCCACTATTTTTTTATTTCTCGAACGAACAATACGTTGTAAAACCTGTTCACTCATAGAAATAAAGAATACCAGATACATAGGGAGCAAAAACATTGTATATAGCTGATACTCATAAAAGGAAAGTATACTTCCAACCTGCTGTCTGAATACCTCTTCATTATTCTTACAAACTGATATATGCATAAACGTATGATACATAATAAGCCCAAATACAATCACTAGTATGATTGCAAATAATAGATGTTTTCTCTTACATCTCATCTTTTTTCATCCTATACACATACAACATGACACTCACTGACAGCAGACCAAGCACAGTTATTCCATACAGCTTTGCCTGAAATATCAAAGGATATTCGTTAAATGGTTGACAAGCCAGTAAGATTGAATATCCTCCGATACAAAAGATTAACCATATCGCAAAGCTTAGTAAGAACACATAAGCAATTTTATTGAAATAGAGGCTTAAGCAGCTCATGAATACTGCAAAAATCCCAAATAAAGTTGCGGTCGTTATCATATATATAAAGTTACATATAATTGGATTCTGTATCTGTATCCGAAGGTCTGTACTCAAGCGCATCATTTCTTTTGCGAAGTCCTCACTACCAATATATGCGTTATAAGTACCACCATAATTTACAATATGTACAACAATATAATTCAAAACAAAATTCAGAAAGAATAACAGAAATACAGAAATGAAAACATGCAGTAAATAGTTCTGTAAATACTTTTTCTTTTCAAACCTCGTCATTAAGATTGTAGAATATCTGTTTTTTTCATCCGTTAAAAACCAGCTAGCTGCCCCCAGTATCAGATAAGCAGGTAACAGCCATAAAATCAATTTCTCCATATAATGTCCCATCCCTGCACCTGCAAGAAATGTACCCATATTCGGATCAAAAGTTGGCATCTGCTTATGTAATAAAACTGCATCATAGGTCATAAAAATAAACAGAAGGATAAATACGATTTTATAATTGCGATTATATTTTAAACGATATAAATAGTATTTCATATCAGTTCCTCACTTTCATATAGAACAGGTGATTCGATTAAAACATATCTTTTAATTACTTATTCTTCTTCATCCCAATATCCCTGAACAGTGTAAATTGAAGCATTGTTGTTGTTATTTTCAGCAGTTAAATAAACATTTTTCTGGTTAGCATCACTATAAGCTGCAGTTCTGTAAACACCAGCACCTTGCTGTACTGATCGCCATGTCGAAACATTATCTCCATTATATACTTCAAGCCAGAAATTAGTATATGTCTTATTTCCTTCCCCACTGCCTTCTAAACAAACATCCCAAGGTGTATCTGGTTTAGTTGTACTTCTATAACGTGGTTTATCTATTCTCCCGTTGCTTTTATATGCAGGAATATCAAATTTATAACCCCATCGATCTACATTGGCAAATACAGAGGAGGACATAAGAACTGTCCCCAAGACGATAGCGCTCAAAGCCGCTGTAATCACTTTTTCTTTTTCATTTTCTTTCCCTTTCTTAAACCACCTGTTCATACTTGTAGAATATCATAAAGGTTTGTTGCAGCACTTATTTCTTAAGATTTCTTTATATTTGCTCGATTAGTAAATATACACAGCAAAAAAAGTAGCACAAGCATATCTGCCTATACTACTTTGTTCGTTCTTTATAATCAATTTTGTTTCTCTGTACATAGATTGGTCTTCGCTTTGTCTCCATATACGTTCTGGCAAGATACTCACCCATGATTCCAAGACAAAACAGTTGAATACCACCAATCAGCAAAATCAGACAAATAGTTGTCGCATAGCCTGGTATTGTGATTCCCATAATCAATTTCTGTATCAATACCACTATTAAATATAGAAATGCCAGTCCTGAAAAAGTGATACCGAATACCGTCGCTATACGCAGCGGCATCGTCGTAAATGATACAAAGCCTTCGATTGCATATTTAAACAGCTTCCAGAAGGACCAGCTGGACTGTCCATTTACACGATCCTGAACATCATAAGCCATATAATATGTATGAAATCCGACCCAGGAAAAAATACCTTTTGAAAAACGATTATTTTCAGGCAATGACAAAATGGCATCAACCATAGGACGGCTCAGTAAACGAAAATCACTAGCTCCATCAACAAATTCCACTTGTGAAACACGATTTATCATATGATAAAATGCTGATTTGAAGCCTCGTAAAATTTTTCCTTCCCTACGTTTCTCCTGGAAGGCTGCAACACTGTCCAGATTGTCATCCTCATCAAGGATCTGCATCATGCGAAGAACATAGGCCGGATCCTGCTGAAGATCAGCATCTATAATAACGGTATAATCACCAACAGACTCTTTCATCCCTGCATACATTGCACTTTCCTTTCCAAAGTTACGTGAAAAGTTTATGATGTTAATATGAGCGTCCGGATGTGTCTTTACAAGCTCTTTTAGCTTAACATAAGTTTGATCACGACTACCGTCATTGATGAATATATACTCATAATTAAAGGCTTCATCCCGAAAAGTATTTTCGACCTTTTCATAAAATAATTCTACATTATCAGCCTCGTTATAACAAGGCACTACCAGCGACAATTTCATAATACATCCCTCGTTTCACTATTCCTGCGTTTTTGGTTTGAAAATCATAAATTTACAAAATACGTAATTGCCTATAACCGTAACAATGCTGACAAAAATCTTCGCTATATTTTCATTCATTGCTGCTAACTGAATACAGACAAACAGCAGAAGACTTTCCACAACAAGTGTTACAGCACGCAGAGACACAAATTGTATAAATTCAGCTTTCTGATCATTTCCTTCACTCTTGAACACATATTTTCTATTCGCTATATAGGCGAACAGCACTGCAAATATCCATGCTATAACATTTGCTATCAAATAATGAAGCTGTATATGTGTACAAAAGAAATACACAACAAAATTCACAAGAGTTGTTAAACCACCAACAACAACGTAGTTTAGCAGTTCTATTATATTTTTCTTCTTCTCATCCATAAAATACCTCTTTCATACCTGCTTAGCTTATATACGCTATTTATAAGAATACGCCATTTCCCTTCTATTTTCCAGTCTTTCATCAGCATTTAGTAGTAAAGTAATCAGAACTGATTATATAACTGAACATTTATAGCAAAAAAAAGCCAAACTTCTTCTTTATTTTAACATTCATGATTTTTGTTTGCTATCAGCTTTATCTTAAGGTTTCTTAAAAACTGCATATCTTATGCATTAGTTTCATTGTTCCCATGATTCTGCGATTCATTCTGCAATAACCAATGGCAGCTCTAATACAACGGTAAAGGTATTCTCTTTTACATCAATATTCACTGTTCCATTATGCATCATTATTATTTTTTCTACACTTTTCAATCCAATTCTGTTACTTTCTACTTTTTCATCATCTATGCGAATCTGATTACTCATGTATAACTGGTATTGATTGCCTTCGCAAATTCCACGCACAATGGCTGTAGCACTGTGATCTGCATATTTATGCATATTGGAGAATAAATTGTCCATTGCTCTTTGCAGCATTTCAATATTACATGCAATCTGATAGTGTTCATCCTCCAGTGTATAGGTGATATTCATATCATCCTGCTGCATAAATTCAATATTTTCTCTAATATAATTCAATAAATTGGAAAGCGGCTGTACTTCCAGATTCAGAGATTCTTCTTTTTCAAACACCAGAAAATACTCAAACATTTTATCGGAAAGACTGCGAATCTGTTCTACCTTTAACAGAGAGCGATCAAGATATTCTCTTTTCATTTCCACACTGCCTTCCCGATAACGTATCAGTTCCAGATAGCCAAGTAAAGAGGTTAAAGGTGTACGCAAATCATGAGATAGTGTTGTAATCAATTCCTGATTTGCTTTCATCGCGATTTTTTCATTTTGCATGTTGTTATAAAAGCTCTTCTGCATACTACGCAATTCGTCACTCAGCTGACCTATTTCATCACTTCCATAATACTGGAAGGTATGGCTCCAATCTCCGCCTGCCAAAATAGAAGTATCCTTTTGTATTAGTTGAATAGCTTTGATTTTGTTTCTCATAAACAGTTGAAGAAATATTAGGAGGTAAGAAAACGAAAGAATGACAGATACTATCAAATAGGGAAAAGTATAATTCAAATAGGGATAATAGTTTATACTTAATTGAACAAAGCCCTGATCATTCTCCATTATATAAGTATAGTTAATATCAGCAATTAATGCATACGTATGGTTTAAAATGTATAAATCATTATTCTCATACATCTCATTCATATATGAATATTCATATATTTTATCTTTTTTATTAGGAATAACTTCAATGAACGAAAACGTTGTATCAGGGAGATTATTTTTTAATATTTTTTCAATTTCTGTGTTATTTCCCTTACTTATATCTATATTACGTAATTTCTCCTGGATGACAGCTGCTTGCTCATCCAGTGCATGTTCATATAATTGTAGTTCTCTCATAAATGCAATAGGAACATCACGACCTATATATAAGAATACAAGCATAAAGGAAACAAATAGAATTGTTCCTATACTAACGAGGAGAAGTTCTGTTGATAATTTATGCAACCGTTGTAGCTTAGGTTGGTTCCATAAGTGATATAAAACCGTTTTTAGTTTACTATTTTTTTGTTCATACCTGTATAGTATTATCATAATGAAAGAGATTATAATTGCATTAACTAGACAAAATAATCGATAAGCATTTAAATAGCTCGTTATCTTTGGATGAATTTGTACACTTAAAATCCCTCTAGCAAACGTTATATCTATTGTTTCCCTGTAATGCTGTGTTTCCTCGATATAATCATATCCTGTCTCATATACATGAACTTTCTTTTTTTCGCCATAAATAGTTGACCATATATGATAATCATAGTCCGGAAACAATTCGTTTAGCTTATTTGTGACATCATTTATATTTTCAGGATAAATATATTTCTCTTCTATAACAGGCTTTAGCTTCTTTTCCATGCTTTCCTTGGTTTCAAATTCTACATAGCCTTTTTTATATAAAAAGTCCAATACATCATAACGAAATGCATACACAGTGAAAAAGGTGATAGCCGCAACGGTCAATAGGACATATGTTTTTAAAAACCAGCCATTTTTTCTCTTATTCAAAGCGATACCCCTTTCCCCATATCGTCTTAATATATTTCGGATTTTTGGCATCCTCTTCTATCTTCTTTCTGACGTTTCGGATATGCACCATGAGGGTATTATTTGCAGATGTGAAATAAGGCTCGTTCCATACAGATACGAATAATTCCTCTGCAGAAAATGTCTGGTTCCTGTGTGTAGCCATGAAATGTAAAAGCTGATATTCCAGATCTGTCATTGCGATCTTCTCTCCTTTTACATATACTGCCTCATCGCGTTCTTCAATGCGAATATCCCTGATTTGAAGGATACGATAACGCTTCTCTATTTCCGCCTGCTTTCCCTGATAGACCATAAAGCGGCGCAGCATCGCTTTTACACGCACCAATAATTCTGAATAGGAAAACGGTTTGGCAAGATAATCATCCGCCCCCTTAAAGAAGCCCTGCGCTTTATCTTTCTGTGTACCTTTCGCTGTTAGAAACAAAATTGGTGCATTACTTTGTTTACGAATCTTTTCACACAGCTCATATCCATCCATGTAGGGCATCATGATATCCAAAATGTATAAATCAATATGTTCGTTCATATACTCCAATGCTTCTCTACCGTTTCTCGCTTCTGAAACATCATACCCTTCCTGCGTAAGCAGAACACGGATAATTTCACGGATTTCCTTATCATCATCTACAACAAGAATACGGGACTGTTCCATATGTATCACCTCTTACCTATAAGTATACAGAACTTTTCGAATAGGACGAGGATTTTTTAAGATTTCTTTATATATGAAAAACAGATCTGTGTTTTGTCACTGACCTGTTTCTTCTTCTATTTCTTATGTTTCAAACGCTGCATGGATACTTTCCGTTTCAGATAAAGTGCTATAGCTATCAGCAAAGAGAGTATGCTGATCATAATTCCAGCGCTTTTCCCTGGCATTTGATATGTTATTTCTACACTATGATGTCCTTTCTTTATCGGAAATCCAACGAATGCTGTATTTACTTTTTCATATGCTATTTCTTTGTTATCCAAACGCACAGTAAATCCCTTATCAAATGGAATAGAGGTTACAAAATAACCGTCATCTCTAACGTCTATTTCTCCCTTTAATACATTATTACCTGACATACGCTCACCTTTTAATGCATCTATGCTCTTATTTCGCTCTGTTAAGACATTGTCATCCATAAGGTATGCCTTGGGATTTTGAATTGTGTAAGCCCCTTTCTCCAATTTTAAAGTGATATCTCTCCATGGCTTGTTTCTATCCAGAACATAACGAAAATTATTTCTATTGTTTCCATATAAATCACTGTTTGAACCTCGCTTGTTCACAATGCCGTTAATTTCGATACCAACAACTGTTCTCGACGGTTTTTGAATTTCAGTAATCGGAAGATCCAAAATAAGCAACTGCTCGTCAATGCTTTGATCCAATCGTAAGTTTATCGTGCTTTTTTTACTTACTGTCAGTTGATAGCCATTTTCAACTTTCTTCACAGTAACAGAATCATCCATGTGCAAAAGCTTATATGAAAGTTGCACTTCCTGTAGACTGCTCTTCCACTCTTTCACTTCAGCTCTTTCAATAACCGCATTGTTATATACGGCTTCCATAGAATAAGGATATTTCAGTTCTTGAAATTGCTGTTTGGATAACAATTCTGATGTTGCGTATCCCATCGGCAATACATTCTCATTAACAGCTACATAGCCGTTTTTATCACCGGACAGGATGTTGTAATGCAATGGAACAGTACCCTTTCCATAAAGATACTTAACAGACATCATTGACTGAAAGAAAGAATTTTTTTCTGCGGTGATGGTTGCATTATTCGTGCTTGGTCCCGGCATTCCCATCACCTTATCCGTAAAATAGGAATAGTCCTGATTTCGGTTTGAAGAATACAGAGATGTTTTATACATTCTGCTATCCAGAACCTGATTACATGTACGTAAAGCATAATGAAGGTCATCAAAGCGATAAAGAGAAGAATCCTGATCCAGCACAGCTTTAACCTGTGTTTTTTTATCCACATTCTCAAATTTTGCAAGTTGTGATTGCTTTACGAAATTCTCAACTTTATTTGTTGGTATTGTTAAAAGCAAAGGAAACAGCAGATATATGCCGAAAATATATTTTTTTCTTGTACCCGTATATAATATAAAAATCCCTGAACAAAAGAATGCGTCTATTAAGTACAGAAGCTTCAGCTTTTCCAATTCAATAAAGAAATAAGGAAGAAATAAAAACGGTAAGATCCAAAGCAGCCTGCGAGATGGTTTATTTTCCATTTCTGACAGCATTTCTGCTAACATATAGCCAATAAGTGGAATCATAGGAATCAAAGACTTTTCCCGTACATACTGCAAACCATTTAGGAGGTAACAAAACAATGGTAGGACAGTAATCAGTAGAGTCATGATACCGAGAGCTCGTTTTTCTTTGGAATTTCTGAAAATAAAATATACCATAGCTGCCCAGGCAATCACACACATACCCGCAGAATACGCATTGGATCTGAATCCGGTATAGGTGAGTGCGCTGATATCCATGTCCGGCTTCAACAACTCCATAAGTGTAGGGGATTGGATTGCTTCTCTGGTATGACTGAACATCATGATTACCGTTGGAAGGAGAATGAAACAGCTGATGCCTACACCGATAAGCACTTGTCCCAGCAGCTTTCCTATGGTTTTAAAAGACTCCAGATAATCAATTTTTTTCTGCATTCGCAGGATTTCATATATTGCATAGATACCACACATAAAGAGAGAACTAACGCTGTAGAAATAGCTTTCCAGAATCATCAGTACAATACCGATAATCATAAGAGCGCTTTTCTTTTTTTGAAGATAACGTTGGATTCCGATAAACGTCAGTATAAGCCATGGCATATAGTTGATAAACATCACATGCTTATGCGTATGAAACAGCATGGGACCTGCACATAAAAAAATAACCGAAGCAAAAAATGCAGCCTGTTGAGAAATGTTTTGTTTCCGTATCCAGTAATAAAACAATTCCGTGCTTGTGATTGTGAGAGCAATGCTGCTGATCATAATATAGGTAGACATCTTGATCATCGGGAACGCATAAGACAGCAATATCTCCGGTCGCAGCAGCCCATAATAAATAAACTCTGCCATATTCTGACCGGCTCCAAGCTGTAATGAAAAATCCGGATACAGCTGTCCTGTTTGATAAAAATTCTCACGGAAATAGTCTGCAAATGCCACATGCTGACTCAGCCAGTCCGTTATGGAACCATATACAAGCTGTTTACTTTGCAGTTGCATAAAGAGAACACCTGTTATCAGAACAATGAGTATTCCCAATACTGCCATATTACGTATATCATTTTTTTTCATTGCATTCCAACTTTCTCTAATTCTTTACTATTATTAACCTCTATGATTATATCATTCTATGAATTACGGCTTTCCTTTTTTTCCTTAAATATTCTTAAATTTCATCGTATTTTTTTAGATGCCTAACGGTACAATAATATGAAAGAAGGAATAATATAAGAAAAATCTTCAATTACTCCTTCGTATATAACTCATGATTTTTTCAGCTGTTGATAAATAAAGCTGCTGACTCTTTTCGTACTTTCTCCATCCTGATACATAAAATACGTATCCTTAAATGCTTTTATGGATTTCTTATCATATTCTTTTGTACAAAGCTCTTCCATCAGGCTCTCTGCTGTCTGACATACCGGAAAGGGTATCGATTTCAAATCTATGTTGAAACCTAGTGTTTCTCCATATTCTGCAAGATCAGGTGTATAGAGAATGACTTTTTTCTCCATAATTGAAAAGTCAAACAAAATAGAAGAGTAATCAGTAATCAGGCAATCTGCTACTGTATACAGATGATTCAGTTCTTCATCTGTAACATTCAGAATTCGCTCACCACTCCCAAGACTGACATCACGCAGCAAAGGATGCATCTTATACATAACAACATAATGGTCTGGTAGCTTGTCAATCAGTGATGAAAGATCTAAGTCCACATGTCGCAGCCCCTTTATGATATTACCTCGAAAGGTTGGAGTATAGAGGAGTACATACTTCCCCCGCAGTACAGGGTATTTTTCCAGTAGTTCATTTTTATATGCAAGCCTGCATTCCTTTGAAAAAAGAGCATCAGTCCGTGGTATTCCTAACGGTAGCACCTGATGCTCATTTACACCAAATGCTTTCGCATATACCGGTTTCCACTCATCGCTTGTAGAAAGAACAAAATCATAGTTTTTTATCTCATACTGTCTATCAATTTCATTACCAAACTTCTTTACAGCACCGCATGCATGCCATACCTGAAGCACCCTGACCTGTGGTCGTTTGAAATGAGAAACCACATAATTGTTATCGTTTAAAATAACTACTTTGCTTGTATTGATAATAAATACCTGTTTTATACAATTCAGGAAATATAATAAATCACCTTTCATCGTCTTTTCAAACTTTGTGAGAATATAACGTATTTCAATATCCGAATATTGCTTAAGTTCAGCATCCAAAAGTTTGAAATCACCCGTAAGTATTTGCGAGGTTAGTGTTACAAAGGTGATTCTATTTTGTCTGACTGGCAGGCACTTTGCCAGTTGATAAAAAAACCATAATACCGTATGGAGAATAAGCTTTTTTAATCCCATGTCCTCATCTCCTGTTCTGTGAATCAATATATTTCTTCATACCAAGTGTATATCTGCTTTTCTTGTAATCAACACATTCCTTCACCTTAATATTTGGTAAAATTCGATGAAATTCGCGGCGATATGCCTCCATCCCAAGAAATCTGTGCAATAGTCTCTTAAGTTCTTCTTTAAGCGATAACTGCATACGAACATCCATCACGATATAATCAAGGCATTCATGAAATTCCTGATACAGCAGCTTTTGCGTAAGTGGAGTGAAATCCTGACGATCCATAACTGCTATTGCACTACGATCCTTCGCAGCTTCCTTTAAATATCGGATATCCTGTAGCCGCTTTATTTTCGGTATAAAGTACACTGTACGCTCTTTATTTTTATTATCAGCAAAATCGATAGTGGAATCCACAGGTACCTTCTTCAGGCATACAGCAGGATCAAAAACGGCTTTTGATTCAAATACATCCGCATATGCTTTCCATGCGTCTTTACTGATCTCCACTGCTTTCTCTTTTGTAATATATTGCTGAAGCTGTTTTAATGATGCCGCCTTTACAAATGGAAGATCGTCAACCGAAAAATACATACCACGATCTCTAGCATATTCTTCAGCATCATAAACAAATAATATGACAGGTCTCTTTGTCAGTGCAAAGTCAAACAGCACACTGGAGTAATCTGTTATCAACATATCGCACCCCATCAGAAATTCATAATTATCTACGCCTTCAGGAAAGGAACGTATATGCTGATACCCTTGAATCGGTATCACATCTTTTACAAGAGAATGCAGATTGACATAAAGCATCTGACGATCATCTAAAATTTCATCCAATGCCTGCAATATCTTTTTCAATTCTTCTGCATAACCGGCTATTTCCAGTGCAGTACTTGTAACGCCCCTCCATGTCGGCATATAGGCAATCATTTCCATATTTTCTGAGCCATATCGTTTTTTAATAGCTGTCGTTTTCTCATGTTCATGGAACACAAGATTGCGAGGATATTCTGCTGTATAGGATAGCCCGGTAAATAAATTTGTCAGATTATAGTCTTCCATCATCCTCTGTTCGGTAAATACATTTGGAAACAGAAGCATACTGCTTTGCAGAAAGTTCCGCTGTATATTGCTCATATCCTGAATACCGTTTTTCATTTTCTTACCTAATGTTTTCCATGGTGTTCCATGCCAGGTATTCAGGTACACCTGTTCATCTCTTCTGATGAAGTATGGTGGAAATGTAACATTATTAACAAGGATTTCACTGGTTGCCAGAGCCATTTGATATGCTTTGCTGTAAACAGGAACAAGTATGGCATTCTCAAGTCCGTGCTCCTTCAGCAACTGTTCATGCTCCTGTCTATTTTTTTCAGTTGTTGCGATGTATATTTTGTCAACCTGTTTCTGAAGCTGTTGTGCGATATAGAAGGGTGAATCTGAAACGGTTTTTCCCTGAAAGGATTCAATCAGTGCCTGCCCCTTTATCACCGAATACTTTTTACAATATGCGTGATAGGCATACCTTGTAATATAGGAACGCTTGCTTACCAGTCGCTTACAGCTACGCATTGTTTTTTTGACAGCCTTCATACAGGTGAGTGCACTTTTGGGTACAAACATATACAGATACCAGAAAGCTTTATATGGCACCATATGCTTAATTCTGCGATTCTTATATACATCCTGAAAAAAGATAGTGTTGGTTTTCCAGCTTTTAAAATTCCTGTTCATGTGATTAAATCCGGTCTTGATCATAGCTCTTTTTAGAGACAGATTATGATACCCAGGAAAATCTTGAAAACGCAACAGCATATGCTTCAGATTAAGAAAACACAAAATATCCTGATATCGTTCAAAAGCATTCTGCTTTTTATAATATATATTTACCATTTCCATAGACTGAAACATTTGTAATGTCTTGCTGCTGTAGGTTGCAGTAATTGCTCCCTCCCGTTTCAGAATGTAGTAGTATAACGGTTCATCAACCTTTGAAATTTTATTCGCACGTAGAAATAAAGTCCAGGTAACCGCCATATCTTCATACAGACAGCCTTTTGGATATCGTATCCCGGTTTTCATGAATAATTCACGTCGATATAGCTTATTCCAGGCATATGTAGCGTTCATATACAGCAATCGGGGATTTTCCTGCAGGCTCTTGTCAAATTCCTGTAGATTTCCTTTTTGAAAATGTCGAAACTGCCCACTTTGTTCTTGTACGCCATAATATCCGCAAACAACAATATCCGCGTTTTCCTGCCTCGCTTTCTCATACAGCTTCTGATACATCTCAACATCGGTATAGTCATCGCTATCTACAAAGCCAACATAGGTACCACTCGCATGCTCAAGACCATAGTTTCTAGCGTCGGAAAGTCCACCGTTTTCTTTTTTTAATGCGATTATTTTATCCGGATAAAGAGAAGAAAACTCATCAATAATTTTCTGTGAGTCATCCTTCGTTCCGTCGTTTACCACAATGATTTCAATATTAGATAATGTCTGATGAACCAGCGTGTTCAAACAGACGCGTATATATTTTTCAACATTATATACAGGTACGATTACACTGACATCTACGCTTTTTGTCATACGCATCTCCTTACTGCTCTTATAAGCTGTCTGTCCACTGTATTTTAACACAGTAACGATTAACAGACCATCCCCCAACCATAATGTGACTGGAAGATTATGTAAAGAAGTCAGTGTCAATAGACACTGACTTCTCACTTTCAAACGACAGGCTATTACATTCTTTATCCTGATGTTTACTGATTTTGCATGACCCTTTGATAAATCTGCTCGGATGCCGTACCTTTTTCATACTCACAGAACTTCTTACGGAATTTCTGCAGAGCCTCATCATGATCCTGAGCAACTTTATCAATATTCACAATACTCTGTATTACCTCATCGGATGTTTTTAACAATGGTCCTGGTGCTTCTGCAACAAAATCAAAGTTAAATCCACGCAGAGTATCTCTGTAATCTTCCAAATCATACGTGAAGAACAGCATTGGTCTATTTAGAATTGCGTAATCAAACATTACTGAAGAGTAATCTGTAATAACAATATCAGACGCAAGATAAAGCTCCTCAACACTTGGATAGTTACTTACATTGATTACAAATTCGTCCAACATATCTTCCTTCAGACCTTTAACAGCAAAAGGATGTATACGCAGCATCAGAACATAGTCATCCTGGATCTGCTTTTTCAACTCCTGAATATCAATTTTCATATTGAATTGATTGCGTACACGCCAGGTGGGAGCATACATAATTACCTTTTTCTCTGGTGAAATACCAAGCTTTTTCTTGATATCTGCAATATCCTTTTCATTGTTTTTTTCAAACAACACATCATTTCTAGGATATCCTGTTTTCAAAAATTCTTTCCTGAATGCGTAGCAGCTGGACGTAATGCTCTCTGCCTTGCTGCTCTGCACAACCAGGTAATCCCAGCGGCTGCATTTTTTAATAAATTTCTGACGTGCCTCTTCTGTAGGAAGCTCCCCTGGAACATCCAGGCCGAGTGTTTTCAATGGTGTACCATGCATGGTCTGCACTTCTACCTGTTTTTTCCGCTTTTTAAAGGACTCCATAAAGTTTACATTATTCACAAAGTATTTTGATGTAGCCATATAATAGTGATAACGCAGACTCTTTCTACGTACACGAATTCCATTTCCCTCAATTGGTGTTCTTTCATCAACAAGAGACCATACGCAGGTATAATCCGGATGCTCTTTATCCATGTATTTATAAAACGCCTTCGGATTACAGTGGAACTTCTGTCCCCACCAACCTTCAAATACAATCCTTTTTTTACGTACCGGCAGTATTCTCAGCATCGGATATATGAATAATTCCACAAACTTACGTCGTAGCTTATTACTCTCATACCATTTCCATTTTCTTGTGACCTTTACAATCATATCCAGATCCATATTTGGATATACACTATAGTAATAATCATTATATGGTTTTCTGGAAAGCTGCGCTACCGCATCAGCCGCAATGGTGTGCTTTTGTACGGAACCGTCTTCAAATTCATACACAATATACGTTTTCCATTTGTCTGCCACCATGTTCTTTGTGAATGCATCATCACGTATAGGAATGATAGCAGCTACAGTTACAGAGCTTCCTTGAACATTAGTTTTTCCAGAAACTGGTGACATAGTCAAACTACTGCTTTCGCCCTTTAATTCAAAATACGCATTTTTCAGCTTATCTGCATTACACAGTCTGGTTTCTACTTCCATACCGATTTGTTCTTCTACCCAATATAGGCTTGTCAGAACAGAACGATGTGGTTCCCCTGCAAGGTTCATATAACCGGCATCATCACTATATACGCGAATCAGCTGATCAGTCGTAAATGCATAACGACTTAAACGCAGATCATTGCTGGATAATGCCTTGCCTCCCTGTGCCATAATAACCCCATGGTCTGCATGAAAAGCATTCAGATCAAGCACAGCGGTCTGCATATCATTTCCTTGTTCGACTCTTAATTCATTCACAGCATCATCACTTTTGCAAATCAATGCTTGTTTTGATAGCTGCGTTTGCATAATCAATTCACGATCAGTAACAGTAAGCTGTTGAACCTTCACATCAATTGATTCACAATTCAGACATAAATCATACCCCAGATTGTAGTATGGAAGCACTTTTGTATCCTTCACATTCAGATATTTTGGCCGTGCATCATTTCCGGAAACCGGTCCACCCGCATAAAAGGATGTATGTATTCCTTCGCGATCATACTGCAGCTCCACTTTCAGAATACCATCTGCAATTTTCTGTATTTCCGGTCTGCTGAAATCAATTTCAATTTCAAACCCGCTCCATTTATAGTTATAATAACGCGCTTTACGGTTGCTTTTATCAACCTTTAATCCATGCCTTCCGCGAACACCATTGGCCTTGCACACAGTTAACGGTACAGATACAGATTCTTTTGTCGCAACATTTAATAAAGTAGCCTTCAGCTGCTGTGCATGTTTGCTGGAACAGGTTAATCGTTGAATAAAGGAATACCCCTTTACCATCAGCTTATTGTCATTCCAGTAAACCTGCTGCAGAGACCTTGTCTCAGGATATAGACGAAGCTCTTTTGTCATATCATAATATTCTTCAGGGAAATCATGGAATGGAAAGTCTCCGATATAATGCATTTCGCCATTTACTTTTTTTCTTTTGATTTTCAGTGTACGATAAGCGCCCTTTTCATAAGCCAGCAATTCCAAAAGCCGCTTCTTATTCCCTGTTTCTATCAGATGATATTTCATGCGGTCGATTGCCTGTAAGTCCTGAAAAGAATCCTTTCGGAAATCCTTCATATATTCACGGATTACTTCCATCGCATAATCGATAAATTCATCATCAGCTGTCAGCATTTCCTGTATATAAAGCTTTAAATCAACAGACATCCATTTATAATCCTTCATATAAAGCGCATGATCATCACTTACATGTGCATTATAAAAATCATCAACCATATGCATAATTTTCACACGATCCGTGAAATTCTTCATTTCTGTACGGTTTTGTGTAATTGATTTATTCGCTCCATCACGTTCACGCCATAAGTATACGATTTCATTCAATACGGAAACGGCATTTGCATAAAAATGCAGTGGCATCGTCACTGGAATATCTTCATATAAAATCTTCTCAGGAAATTTAAAATCATGTTCCTTCCAAAAGCTGAATTTAATCAATTTATTCCAGGAAGTGGTATCATATATCAACTGCGGAGTTTCTAAAATGCTTGTCTTATCATAGGCATCACGAAATGCTTTTCTATGAAGTCCGGAATTATATATTTTTCTGGAATTAAAACGCTGTACATCACCGACAACCATATCATTTCCTGTTTCTATAGCCTTTTTGTACATCGCTTCATATGCGCCATCTGGCACAATATCATCAGAATCAAGAAAGATAATATAATCACCGTGAACAAACTGTATACCATAGTTACGGGCGTTCCCTAATCCCCCGTTTTCCTTCAGATAATAGAAAAAATTGTCATAGTTCTTCGCATATTCCTGAGCAATCACTCCACTGATATCTGTAGAGCCGTCATCAACCATGATGACCTCCAGACTATCGATTGTCTGGCGAACCATGGATTCAAGACATTCCTCCAGATACTCTGCGACATTGTATATCGGTATAATGACACTTACTTTATATTTCGCTGACATTCTTCTCCTCCTCACTACTTCTGCTTCAATTCACTCTTAATCATAGTGGAAGATATGCCTTCCGTTCTTGGCAGATAAACAACATCACAATATTCCTTCAGGAAATCAAATTTTCCTTCCCAGTCATCTCCCATGACAAAAACATCAACATCATATTTCTGTACATCCAGCTTCTTCTGTTCCCAGTTTTCTTCAAGAATAACCTCATCAACGTAGCGAATAGCCTTTACGATTTCCATTCTATCAACATCTTTAATTTGACAGACCTTCCCCTTTTCACGCAGATTAAAATCGTCACTGCTTACTGCCACAATCAAATAGTCTCCTAAAGCCTTTGCCCTTTTCAAAAGATTTAAATGGCCAATATGAAACAAGTCAAAAGTACCATATGTAATTACCTTTTTCATGATTTTCTCTCTCCTTTGTAAATTTATGTATATACCCTATAACCTTATTTCTACAGCTTGTGAAACAGCTTGTCAAGTAGAGAGGTTTTTTCATCGATGATCAAACGTTCCTTAAACTTCTCTTCCAGCATTGCTTTTTTCTCTTTATCGCTTAATTTGTTTAGTTTGTCTACATAGGCGGCATAATGATCGCAAATCGTATCAATATCACCGGTTTCCACAAGCTTTCCACCTTCAATCCATATGCCAGATTTACAGAAATCACGAACCTGTGGCAAGGAATGTGAGATAAATAAAATCGTTTTATCCTCTTCATCCCTCAGTTTCTTCATTCGATTCAAACATTTCTGAGCAAATCCTTTATCACCAACAGATAATGCCTCATCTACAATAAAGATATCCGGATTCAAAGCCAGAGATATAGAAAAGCCAAGACGGGCCTTCATACCACTGGAGTATTTTTTCACCGGCTGATAAAGAAAATCCCCCAGCTCTGCAAATTCAATAACGCCATCTGTTATCTCACGTATCCGCTTCTTCGTAAGTCCAAGTAACGCACCTTTAACATTAATATTTTCCAGTCCAGTCAGCTGGTTGTTTAGTCCTGTATTTATAGAAATCAGTGCCTGTTCCCCATTGATTTCCATTTCTCCACCATCTATATCGGAAATACCAGAAAGAATAACGGAAAGGGTAGATTTACCGGAGCCATTGGTACCAAGGATACCAACAACGTCACCTTTTGGTATATTCAATGTAATATCCTTTAAAGCAAAAAAACGTTCATTTTCACTTTTCTTACCATCTTTTTTCTTTAGTTTATAAATTTTAGAAACATTTCTCATTTCTACAGCATTGATACTGCTGTCATATATACTCTTTGCCATATACACCTCCTGCTAAATCATATCAATAAACTTACGTTTAAATTTATACATAAGGGCACATCCGATCACAAATAAGATTATAACGACTGCCCAGAAATAAAGGGTCTGAGCCGGATGATCCAAAAATGTTTTATTGTAGAATATAGAATCGCGATACCCATTAACGATATAATATACAGGATTCAGTTTCATAATTTTATTCAAGAGTTCATGATAGGGAACATGATTACCAAAATGACATTCCCAGATAACGGGAGAAAAATACATCAGCATTCGCATCAGTGAAGTTATCAGTTTACGAATATCTCGCCAGAGCATAGTTAAAACAGATAAAATCAGCGAAACGGCTTCAACAAATGCAAATGCACATAACGCATAATAAAGCAAACCAAACCAATAGATATTCGGAAAAAACCCATGAATCGCCAGTGTTACAAATGCTATTAGAAGCATACAACCATGGTTAAAAAATTCTTTTGCACAAATGGTAGCCGGCAGAACACTGACTGGGAATTTCATTTTCGTTATTACATTTGTTTTTGAAAAAACAGCACTACAGCCGTTCTGAATACAGGGCTGCACAAACCACCATGCCGCATAGCCTACGACCAGCCATGGAAGATAATCAATATCACCGATTGGTTTCTTATTCCATGCGACACCGAATATCAACCAGTATGTAAATACCTGAATTGCCGGGGATGCAAAGTTCCAGAATATTCCGAACTTGGAATCGCGCATATCTGCCAGTAATTCATATTTCGCTATACAGAAAATACGGTACAGATTAGAGAAATTTTCATTTAATACATACCTTATACTTTTAAACATAGATCTAACTCCTTTGAATTTCACAAGAAATCATATTGATTATACTACAAATGATATCTATAAACTAGATGTTTTTCATTTTTCTGTTCTTTAACATGATTATTCCATAATCTCCTTTTACCTCAAAAAAAAACGTACGTTATGTTCTTTTCATCCAGTATACACAAAATTCGCTCCTTTATTCTGACCCAAATGATAAAGCATAGATACTATACTACTATCATCTATTAAGAAAAAGAATTATGAAAAAACCTGGAAGCTCATATTTTATGAAATCCAGGTAACTTGTTTTTTTATTGATTCTGGAACCCCCAGCTGTTTATGTAACCAATCCATTTGCCTTTGCTGTAGCAGGAATAATACAAGCTTCCATCTGGTCTAGCCAGAGAACGCTTTATAGTAAAATTCTGATTCTTATATTTTGTCATGCGTCTTACCCACTTATTGGAAGGTGCGTTGTAAAGCCAATATTTCTGTGGGTTTGGTGTATTGAATTTCCTAGTATTGTTGGATCCCCAGCCAAAGTAGGTATCTTTTGTCACATTGTTTTTTAATGCATAGGAGTTTACATAACCTATCCATTTTCCGTTATAATAAGCTGACCAATATGATGTCCCTTCATCATTGACATATTCTCTTGTAAGCAATAAAGGCTTATTGTTATAATTTTTCATACTGCCAAGCCATTTCTTTTTGAATGGATCGTAGCGGTAATACTTCGAAGCATTCGGCGAAGAGAAAACCTTAACCCTTCTGGATAACTGATAAAACCCTTCCGTTTTGCCGGGATATGTAAACAACTGTGAAAAAGTCGCGTTACTAAAACGCCATCCTTCTTTATATTTATCTGCTGTTCTTACAACAAAACGATAAGTTTCCCCTGGCTTTCCTTTTTTGAAAGTATAGGTAGTGTCCTGCTGTGATGACAACCAATGCCATGCTTTTGAATCTTCTGTTTGATAATATATACGGTATTCAGTCGGCCTTGCAACCGGATTCCAACTTAATTTTACCTGGTCTTCCTGCACATCGACCTTCAGGTTTTGCGGGGTCTGTGCTTTGTATATTTTTTCCATCGGTATCGCGGAAGTGGTTAGATGATTTCCATCACTTTTCACAACAATGGTTCCATTATCTGCTGTTGAATAAATATCTGCATATGAGAGATCACGCCGTGTTCTTTCTGCCGGCAGAGCATTTAGATTATTGCCCGTTCTTCCATTCGTTGAAGCTACTGCAATACTGGGCTTTACCTGTTCAAAAAATTCATAATTTCCAGAAACCTCGGAATCACTTGGCAAATCACCTAGATTCAGATAGCCATGGTGCGGAAGCTTTAGATAATCAACCTGTAGAATATTTTTGCATTGTAGCAGGTCCTTTAGATTATCATCTCTTTTTGCCATTTCCTGAAGCTGTGAAAGCAAAGCAGGAGCGCTGGCAATCAGTTTTTTCTGACCTTCCCGCTGCAAATCGCCGGTTAATAAAAACGAAGTATTCTTATAGTCAATTCTTATCACTAATGAACTATTGTTTATTGCATCAATGCTCGTACCCTCTGCTGGATCCGCTGAGGTCAGAAATAATACACGCGCCTGCTCATCGCCTTCCCCCAGCATAAAGTAATCTCCTGCACGAGGTCCACCAAAGCTCATAAATGGATCAACAAGTCCATCATCCTCGCGTGCAAGCTGCGCATCCATCAATTCAGACTGGTATGCTTCATAATAGGAGTCTGTTTCAAATGGAGCTCCCCAGAACATCCTTGTATTTACACCAAAATAGCGATTCATAACAGGAATGAAGCCACCGATATGATCGTAATGTGGATGTGTTGCAATCATGACATCCAGTCCTGATTTTCCTTTGTCTGCTGATCCTTCCTGCATATTCACGGTTTGAATACCCTGTGACTCCAGATATTTTGTGACAGTATTATCCGGATTTTCTACAATCAGCTGCTTCACTTTTTTTCGAAAGGCATCCGACTGCTCTTTGCTTATCTTGTTATTCCCCATAAGATAGCTACTCAATGGACTTCCATAACTATTTCCCTTTTCTTCTGCTTCAGTAGAATAGCCAGCATCGATCAACATTGTCTGTCCCCCGCATTTGACCAAAGTCGCATCAGCATTCCCTACGCTGATTGTATGAATTTCAAATCCGCTATTTTCAGCAGCATGAACTTCATTTTTCTGAAATGGTGAAGCTATATTCATTCCCAGTGCCAGAAATAACACCAGAAAGCTGATACCAATCTTTCTCATTTAAATCCCCTTTCTTACATACATAGTTATTATAACGCAATCTTATCAACAATATCAACTTTATATAAAAATTTCCTTACTATTATTATCACTGCTATAATTACTCTTTATATAAAAAGTCAGAACATCTGTATATTCTATTCCGTTCTGACTCTTTTCAATTATGCATTTATCATGCTCCAAAATACCAATCCTTATATCGAATAAAGTTTTCATATGGAACCATGTGATCGAAAATCCTGTGTGCATACCCCTGGGAAAGATAAACCTCACTCATTAAATTTTCCTTTGCCTGCGCATCCTGTAGGTTTAATGCACCGGGTATGGTATGATTCAAGAGATAATTCATTTTATAAAATTTTCCGAAATATTCCAGCTTATCCGTTAGCCCGAGCTTAACACATTCATTTGTCACCATCATACTCGTAAATTTATGTTGAATATGGCCGTACTCACCATCCGGATTATGAGTGATAATGGAATCCCATTTTTTATAATTTAACACATAGTCAATATCATTTCGGATGGGATCTTTGACTTTTTTCCAGTTATTCTTCACATGTTTGGGATTATCCGGATAGTTAAGGATGATCCCATAATTTCCTGTCAGCTCCATCGCCTTTTCAAATTCCTTTTTCCGAACTTTATTATTTCCATTTGTCAGACAGATGATTAGGTATTTATCTTTCACAATATGATCTCCAGCCCAAAGTGTTTCATCATCTGGATGCGCTATAATCATAACATTTTTTATCATTTTCGCCTGTTGGCTATCGATTTTAAATGACGCAGGATTCAATTTTTTTGTAACATTTTTAATACTCACAGTATTGCTGCCTTTATAGACGATTTCCTTTATGTCCTCTTTACTCTGTATGTATCGTTCCGTAATTCGAAAGGTTGCAGTATTCGTAATTGCTAAAAGCAAAACCACAAAAACAGCTATTTTCAAATGATACTTACGCTTGTTTCGTTTCCTCATCATCATCACCTGGTCTCATTCTAACATAAAAAAAAGTCTACACATCTTAATATATCTTAAGTTATGTAGACTTATACTTAATAACTATTAATTTTTAAAAATTTATCTCGGACTTTAAATCGCGAAGCATTAAATCCCTTGCGGAATCCTCCGGATTTTTATCCTCAAACAGCACCTGGTAAATCTCATTAACAATCGGCATGTCGATTCCCAGACGTTTGGAATTCTCATGCACCGCCTTCGCTGTTCGGACACCCTCCACGGTTTTCGTATTATTATCCCAAAAATACTTTGCACTATTATGCTTGCCGATATCATAGCCTGCCTGAAAATTTCTGGAATGCTTACTCGTACAGGTCACAATCAAATCTCCAATACCTGTCAGCCCCATGAAGGTTTCCTTTCTGCCACCTAATGCAACACCATACCGTGTCATTTCCATCAGTCCACGGGTAATCAAAGCCGCCCGCGTATTATCACCATATCCAAGACCATACAAGACACCACTAGCCAGTGCAATCGCATTTTTCACTGCAACCCCGATTTCACTTCCTATTTCATCTGTCCCGGTATAAATTCGCAGATAATCATTGGAGAAGAGCTTTTGAATTTTCTGGGCATCGGCTTCCTTCTGCGATACCGCACATATTGTTGTCAGCATACGGATGACAACCTCCTCCGCGTGACTTGGACCAATCAGTGAAACCACGCTGCTGAGATGCTCAGCACTTATATTTCTGCGAATGACATCAGACATTCGATCAAAGGTCTCTGGATGAAATCCTTTGGATGTATTAACAATGACAACCTTATGATCCAGCAAAGCATCAATTTCCCTACACACGCTTTCCACAGCAATCGTCGGTATACTTAAAACGATCACATCCGCATCCTTTACAACCTGTATATCAGTCGTTGCCTTAAGCGCCGGATGCAATTCCACTCCATCAAAATATTTTGCGTTCTGATGGTTTTCATTGATATCCTGAATCTCACTCTCACAATTTCCATATATCATCACATCTTGTTTATTATCACAAAGAACCTGGGCCAATCCGGTGCCCCAACTTCCGCTGCCTACTACAACTGCTTTCACTTTATTCCCTGCCTTTCGTAAGGTCAATGCTTACCTGATAATCATTATACACATTTCCCCGCAACCCGACAACTGTTTTTCCGAAGCTGCCGCTGCAATCATTTATTTTGCGGCTTTTTTGACAGGTTTCTTACGTTTTTTCAATTCGAGCAGCACACCACCAAACGCAGGAACATCCACCTCGATGGTATAAGGCAGCTTGTTGCTTTCCTTTTCAACAGCCTTCGCTTTTCCAAGCTCCTTGATTTCTCCCCCCCAGATATCCTGTTCTGTATTCAGTAGCTCATGATAAACACCCTTTTCCGGCACACCGAACGCATGCTTCTTATAGGTATTCGGAGAGAAATTCAGAATAACAACGTAATAGCTGTTTTCGTTTTTACGAAGATAGCTGAACATATTTTCATCAGCATTGTCCGCATCGATCCACTGGAAGGAAGACCAGTCGTATTCTGTTTCATACAATACCGGTGTCTTACCATACAACTCACCAAGCTTCGCAAAATACTTGTGGAAAGCATCGTGCATCGGATATTTTAATAGATCCCAATCGCATTGCTTTTCTTCATCCCACTCACGGAAATGCGCCAGCTCATTTCCCATAAAGTTGAGCTTCTTGCCCGGATGCGTGAACATGTATAAATACAAAGTGCGCAGCTGTGCGAATTTTTCCTCATAGCTTCCCCATATCTTATCTACGATGGTTTTCTTTCCATGCACAACCTCATCATGAGAGAATTCCATTATAAAGCGTTCGGAATAGAAATACGCCATCGAGAAGGTGATATTATTGTGATGCCATTTCCGATAGATTGGATCCTTTTCCAGATACTTCAAAGTATCGTTCATCCATCCCAGATCCCATTTATAATCAAAGCCCAGTCCGCCATCCTGCGTCGCCTTTGTCACGTTCGCAAAATCACTGGAATCCTCTGCAATCAGCATTACACCTTTGTATGCCTCAGATAAATGATAGTTCATTCGCTTGATGAAATGCAGTGCTCCTTCATTTTCTCCCAAATCCTTATTTCCATGCCAGTGTATGATATTACTGATGGCATCCATTCTTAGGCCATCCACATGATACTTATCAATCCAGAAGGCAGCCGCCGACATCAGGAAGCTGCGCACCTCTTCTCTCCAGAGATTGAAGTTCGCTGTTCCCCATTGGGAATCCGCATCACATGCCTTCTCATATTCATACAGTGGTGTTCCATCAAAATACGACAAGGAGAAATCATCGCGTACGAAATGGACAGGCACGAAATCCATAATGATTCCGATGTTGGCACGGTGACATGCGTTGATCAGATACATCAGCTCCTGTACACTTCCATAGCGGCTGGTTGCGCTGAAATATCCGCTGCACTGATATCCCCAGGAACCATCGAACGGATACTCATTCAGCGGCATCAATTCGATATGTGTAAAATGATTCTCTTTTACATATGCAATCAATTCCTTTGCGATGTCCTTGTAATTCACCCACTCCTGATCTTCATCCTTTTTCCAGGAGCCCAAATGCATCTCATAAATATTGACTGGCTTATCAAAATTCTTCGTGCGCTGTGCAAGCCATTTTTCATCGCTCCACTTCTTATAATCCAGATTTGTAACGATGCTTGCCGTATTGGGACGCAGCTCGGAATAAAAAGCATACGGATCCATCTTATCGACAATACGCCCGGTAGCCTGTGTTACCCGATACTTATACATATCGCCTTCTTTTGCTTCTGCCACAAACAGTGACCATATGCCCTTATCATCCTTGCGACGCATCTGATGTCCCTTACAGCTCCAGTCATCAAAGGAGCCTATGACCTGAATGCTTTGTGCATGCGGTGCATACACCGTGAAGCGGACTCCTTTTTTCCCCCGTTCTTCACACAGGTGTGCACCGAACAGCTCGTAAGCATCCAATGCACAGCCTTTATAATAACGATCCATAATTTTATTTTTCATGAGTAGCCCTCCAGTCTGTAACTACTTATATTTTACTCTATTTCAACATGAAAACCTATAGGTTTTCCTCTCTTTTTCATAAAATTGTAATGGGTTACATTACTTTTTATCTATTTGTATACTATTTGTGAATTGCCTGATTCAAATAATAAACAGGCTTTGAAACTCAAAGCTTTTCTATGCGGAAGTCTTGACAGGGAGAGATAAATGCAGTATGCTGTATACGAAGATAGTTAGTTTAATCTAACAAACAAGGAGGAATCCCCATGCTGCTGTCTTTACTAGCATTAACCATACTGACAATCGCATTGCTGAGCACCCGAAACTATCTGCTGCACAGCTATCGTTAGACATCATATAAAACAGTAAGTGGTGAGTTCATGATCGAACTCACCACTTTTTTATTTGATCATTTCTGCCATCGCATTCTGGAATGCCAGCGTTTTCTCATGAGCATTATCCAGTGATGTTCCCTTGATACAATAATAGAACTTGCATTTCGGCTCTGTACCACTTGGACGAATCGCAATCCAGCTGCCATCCTCCAAATAGTATTTCAGAACATCTGATTTTGTAAATCCGCAAAGCTCCTCTTCTTTTCCGTTTTCAATGATCTTGCTTTCTTTATAGTCTTCAAAACGCAGAACCTTCACACCGTTGATGCTTTCTACGGAAGTCTTTCTCAGCGTTGCCAGAATTTCCTGAATACGCTGTGCACCAGCCTGACCCTCCAGCTTTAATGATGTCTGACTTTCTTCATAGAAGCCCAGCTCTGCATACAGGTCATACAGTACATCGACCAGCGTCTTACCCTTAGCCTTGTAGTAGCATGCAGCTTCCGCCAGCATCAGACATGCCTGCGGCGCATCCTTATCACGCACGAACGGCTTAATCAAGGAGCCATAGCTTTCCTCATATCCGAATACATATTGCTTCTCATTCGTGATTTCGTATTTTGCCACCTTTTCACCGATAAACTTAAATCCAGTTAGTGTCTTTTCTGTGGAAACTCCATATTTCGTGGCAATTTTTTCACCCAGATCACTGGTCACCACGGTATTGAACATCACCGGATTGTTCGGCATACGATCCTTTGCCTGCAGCTGAGAGAAGATATATTCAATCAATACAGCACCGCTCTGATTTCCGGTCAGCAGCTTGTATTCCCCGTCATGCTTTACACCAACGCCCATACGGTCGGCATCCGGATCACAGACAAGAATGATATCTGCATCCTCTCGCTTCGCATATTCAATCGCAAGCTCGTAGCTTCCGGCTTCTTCGGGATTCGGTGTCGGTGTATTGGAGAAATCAGGATCTGGAGAACACTGTTCTTCCACAGCGACAAAGTGATAGCCTGCACGCGTATACACTTCCTTCACAGGGATATTTGCAGTTCCATGCTCCGGTGTAAAAATTATTTTCACATCATCCTTATTGATATCTGGATTCAGCTGAATGCTTAATACATTTTCGTAATACTCTTCGTCAACATCCTTACCGATAACCGTGATCAGCTTTTCCTGCTCTACTGTAGGCTCTGCCTTGATGGCAAGCTCATCCTCGACAGCATTCACACGGTCAATCACCTGCTGTGCCAATGCCGGTACCAGCTGACATCCTTTTTCATCATACAGCTTGTATCCGTTGTATTCCTTCGGATTATGAGAAGCGGTAACCATGATACCGCCAAAGCAGTTAAAATGACGGACAGCGAAGCTCAGCTCCGGTGTTGGACGTAGACTCTCGAACACATAGGATGCAATGTTGTAGGTCGCAAGCACCTTAGCGGAATCCATAGCGAATTCCTTTGACATATGGCGGTTATCATAGCCAATGGCTACCCCGCGTTTCATCGCAGCTTCCCCGTTTGCGCAGATATATTCTGCAAAGCCGACATTCGCCTTGCGGATCGTATGCAGGTTAATACGGTTTGTGCCAGGTCCCAGCAGACCTCTCATCCCCGCTGTACCAAATTCGATGGTTGTATAAAACGCATCGTTGATCTGACTCTCATCCATCTGTTCCAGCACTTCTTTATAAGAAGGATCCAGATTTGGGTGGTTTAGCCATTTTTCATAAATATCTTTCACCATAAACTATCTTCCTTTCTGTTGATTGCTGGTTTTATTATATCATAATCTTATGGTTTTTTCTGTAAAAGTTTAGCGAATGTAAGCGATTACCACATTTTAAAGGGTTAAAATAAAAAAATCAGTCTGCTAACCAGAGAATTGCCTTGGATTTTGGCATGGATTTCATACAAAATAAGGAAATGGGCAAGCAAAAAAACAGGAATTTTCATAGCTTCCTGTTATCTATCTTCAAGAAACGACTTGATCGTATCCGTTTTTTCAGAATTCCTATAAGACAATCCGTTTACATGCATCTTCTATAAGTCAGCTTACCATAATGCTGGCATTTGTTTTGACGACTTGAAAACGGATATGTTCCAAGTATGAAAAAAAGGATCAAGAGCACCATCCCCGTTTTACAGGTTCCATGTTACTACCGATGGACTTGAGCCTTTTTTAATTTTATATACATTCATGCCTAAAGCAAGTAGGCTATTTTTTAATATAAGCACCTTGCTTGTTTTCAATATGAGAGAAGCATTTCACCTATTGTATAGGAAATCCTGCTTCAAAACCAGCTTATCAAATCTTCCCTTTTCTGTGTACAGCTAGCGCTCCCTCTCCAACACCTATTGGTACGGCTTCCATACATTTGGATCACAGGCTGAAGCTGCGTCCTCATCAATGATAAAGATACAATTCGGATGCATACGACAGAAGGATACCGGCCATTGCGGATCAATCATTTCCTCACAGAAGGTCTTTCTGATCAGCTCCGCCTTATGCTTTCCGCTTGCGACAACAAGGAAGGTTTTCGTTCTCATGATATCCTCCATACCAATGGAACAGGCTCTTTTCGGTACTCTTGTGATATCACCGTCAAAGAAGCGTGCATTTGCTCTTCTGGTAGATTCTGCGAGGTCGACCGCATGAGTTCTGGGATAAAATGCATCTCCCGGTTCATTAAAGGCAACATGCCCGTCATCACCGATACCCGTAATCGCTATATCAAGTCCGCCCATTGCAAAAATCTGTTCACTGTATAATCTGCACATTTCATCGATATCCTCAGCAAGTCCATCCGGATAATGCACATTTTTTGGATCAACATTCACATACTTCAGGAAATGCTTCTGCATGAAATACGCATAGCTGTTTTCATCTCTTGGTCCGATTCCCACATACTCATCCATATCAAAGGTGATCAGCCTGCTAAAATCCACTTCATGCTGCTGATACATATCCACAAGTACCTTATACATGCCAATCGGTGAACCTCCTGCCGGCAGGCAGAATATGGTATCCGGCTTCCTGCGAATCTGATCCACAACGATTTCCGCAGTCTTTCTGCTAAGTGCATCATAATCCTTAACGACAAATACTTTCATACTACTCCTCCTTTTCCTGTACCCTCATCTTAAACCACAATATTATCATTGTCAATAATTTTTATAATAATTTTATTGTTTTCAATAATTTTAATAATTTTGATATGTAAGAATGAAGCATGCTGCATCAACGTTACCGCATGAAAAAACCTCCCATGCGATTTCAGAGTACATGGAAAGCACTATGTAATCAAAAGGATAACAGACATACAGTATAAAGCAGATAGATACGCACAGTTTAAGCCTCTGCCTGTTTGTAAAAACGGAATGCAGCATCATGACGATGTCAAAACCACAGCAGAGTCTTCCTTATCACCGTTTTCTTGCCGTTGAATCTCTTTAAAAGCTTCCTTACAGCATACTAAAAGAAAAAAGCTCCTTCAACAGCCTTATCAGCAAGACTATATTCAGAGCTTTTCTTTAATTAACCGATAATTTTCTGAGCGCGCAATACTTCTTCGATTGCAGCGATTGCAGCATCTTCGTCATCACCGTTGCAGGAAATAGTGATTTCAGACTGCGTAGGGATTCCCAGTGACATAACACCCATGATGGATTTCATGTTTACTTCACGGCCCTTGAAAGACACGTTAACTTCACATTTGAATTTGCTTGCAGCGTTTACAGCAACAGTTGCCGGACGTGCGTGTAATCCAACTGGGTCAATAACAGATACAGTGATTTGTTTCATTTTATATTCCTCCTATTAAACAACTTTTTTACATATCCTATTTTAAACCATTTTGATACCACTTACAATCTTTAATTCGTTTTTTTTCGAGAAAAATTGCTTTTACTATGGGTTTTCCTCGCATTTCTCAGCCTTTTGTGGAAAGCCGCTTCACTTCTTCCAAAAATTCCCCGCAGGTCATTACCGGGATTCCCTCATGCAATAGCAGACGCACAAGAATTCCGTTGCCCTCCACCAACTGATTGTGAAAGCCTCCATCATAGATAATTCCCTTCCCGCAGCTTGGACTACGCGGCTGCAATATGACCAGATCCGGCTGAAATTCACGTATTTGTGCAAGTGCCAGCGCTGCACCTCGTTCAAACTGCGCAGTTACATCCTCTCCTTCCGTATTCATGATGTTATCCCCTGACAGCTCCGCACAGGCCCTGGGAACAGGAAGACCGCCCAGCACCTCCGGACATACCTGCAGAACCCCATGCTCCTTCAGATATTCAATCAATTCTGAGGATGCATTATTTCCACCGTTATATTTACAATTCACGCCCAGCAAGCAGCTGCTTACCGCATATTTCATTTCATATCCCTCCGTTTGCTCAATATTCTCAATGCATGTATCCTTCTCTAAGAGCGGCACGTTTACCTCTTCTTTCATTTTATCATATTCCAAACAGCTGCACACACAAATGTTTGTTTCCAATAGGATAAGGCACACAATTCTCGAAGCTCTCATCGCTTTTGATCATGCTCGAACATAAAAAGAGAAAGCGCAATTTCCTTACCCCTACCATAATGCCGGATCCTTATCATTTCAAGAAGTAGCATATCGCAATAAGCCGTTTTTCCACAGGCGCTTTTCCGTATGCTTTATTCTGCTGCCTTTCTTTCCCCTGTCGAATCGATTACACAGACCAGTAAAAAAGCCGCCTGCATAAGGTACAGTACGGCTTCTTGCATTAGTCTATGTTTCTTTGGCAATAGGCTGTGAAATCATGCTCCTGTATGATTTCATTCAAAAGCCTGCGGTTTCCCGGTTTTTCCACATGATACCAGTAAACCGGCAGTGTATCCAGCAGTCTGCCCTGTTCATCCAGTATATGGGTGAGTAGTTTCTCATATTCATTTTCCGAACTCCCGGGAACATATTCCTCCAGTACATCAATAGCGCGAGCTACAGCTTCATCCACCTCATAGATTTCTCCAAGGATGCTGGAATTTCCCGGAAGCAGAGCCGGATATGAGCGTTCCTTTAAGGTATATAGCTCTCCAATCACATAGCCATAGCCTATAAACTGACTCTTTCCCTTCAAATAAAGCTCATAATTATACAATCCCATTCGCAGGGATCCATAAACGAACAGCTTCATTCTAACAGATGGTGCCTCCTGTCGTTTTGACATCCGATTCATTATGAATCATTGCGGAAATAGCACAGGTCAACCCCTTAACGATAACCTCTAACGCCATGCTCGGCTGCCCTGGTTTATCTACCACCTGCTGTGGAAGATACGGAATGTGGATAAATCCGCTTTTCTTGCCGGCAAATTCCTTTTCAATCATATAGCGCACGCCATAAAGCACATGGTTGCACACAAAGGTTCCCGCACTGTTTGATATAGAGGCAGGTATCTCGTTTTTGCGAATCTCATTGACCATTGCCTTGATTGGCAGATTGGAGAAATAAGCAGCATCGCCATCTGCAAACACAGGCTCATCGATCGGCTGATTGCCTTCATTATCCTTGATACGGCAGTCATCCATATTGATACCGACACGCTCCACAGTAAGATCACTGCGACCGCCTGCCTGTCCGATGGATAAAATCATATCCGGATCATGCTTCTGCATAGCTTCACGAATCACCTGCAAAGACTTATGCACGACGGTAGGTATTTCCAATTTAATAATCTCTGCGCCCTCGATCATAGCTGGCAGCAGCTTCACAGACTCAATGGCGGGATTTATCGCTTCTCCGCCGAACGGATCAAATCCGGTGACTAATATTTTCATAAACAGCTTCCTTTCCTAGAACGCCAGCAACAGCATCAACACGATGTGCACGATAATCATTGCGAATGCCATCGGTGCCTGTGCCTTGATGACGGTCCATTTATTTCTGGTTTCCAAAACAGCCGTTGGCACAATATTGAAATTGGCAGCCATCGGTGTTAATAAGGTACCACAAAATCCGCAGGTCATACCAAGAGCTCCGACAACAACCGGATTTCCACCCTGTGCAATGACAAAGGGAATACCGATGCCCAGTGTAATGACAGAGAATGCCGCAAAGGCATTTCCCATAATCATCGTGAAAATCACCATGCCCAGGCAGTAGATAATGACACCGATGAGAATATTCCCACTCGGTACGACACTGGATATCATTGTGGAAATCACATCTCCGACACCGGCTTCTGTAAACAGCGTACCCAAAGCACCCAGAAGCTGCGGCAGCAGACAGGATGCACCAACCTGCATCAGCTGCTTCGTCGTATTTTCACGCGTTTCATTCACCTTAGGACGACAGATGACAACCGCAAGAATAAAGGATACCAGACAGGCAATGCCGACCATAACAGCACCATCCAGCGCAGCTCCCTGAATTCTGACAAATGACATGACCAGCGCCATCAAACCAACTGTCACTGCCGGAAGGAATATCCAGCTGCCGATTCGTCTGCTTTCTTTTTCCTTTTCCTCTACACTGACATCCCGAAAGGTTCCGATACGTACCTGCCCGCTTACTGTCAAAATTCCCATTACCACAAGGATTCCTCCGGTAATCGTACTTGGAATCCATTTTCCAAGAATGAAAATCACACCGACAAGAACCCAAAACAATGCTGTTCCGTATTTTGCTTTATCATTTTTCCGAAATGCTCTCCAGCCGGCATCCAGACAAACCAGTCCACATAACGCATAAAATATTTCCGGAGCGATATTTGCCAGAAAATCAGTCATGACGTGCACCTGCCTTTTTTACCTTACGGTCAAACAGGAAAACCTGCACAAATGTAAAAGCTACGGTAATGACCATCACCGGGATACTGGCCATTGCAATACTTGGCAGTGTCACTTCCTTATACATAGAAAGTGTTCCCTGAATCAACACAACACCACTTGCCGCCGCAAAGCAGTTCTGTGCAAAGAAGTTACCGAAGTTTTCCACAGCTGCCGCATGTCCCTTCAGCTCCTCCACCTCATGTTCACTCAGATCGCTTTGCTTACTCACCTTTGCCGCCGCCTCTGACATCGGCAGAATCAGCGGACGGACAAACTGAACATGTCCTCCGATCCGCACATTGAATGCACTGGCAGCAGTACGAACCAGCATGTAGATAGCCAGCACCTTTCCTGCGGATGCATTTTTTATTTTTCCGATCAGATATGCCGCACGTTCCTTCAGTCCGTATCGCTCGATAATTGCAATTACCGGGAAGATGATCAGGAAAATCGACATCAGACGATTGCTAACAAAAGACTCTCCCAGAATGGACAGAATATGTGGAATATCCATTCCCGCAACAATTCCTGTAACCAGACCAGCCAGCAGGACAGTTGCCAATACATCGAATTTCAGCGCAAAGCCAAGAACGATGATTACAATTCCAATCAATTTTAAGTATTCCATGATATACTCCTCTCTATCATGTGGATTTTATCATCAACGGTAAAAAGTCGCAATCATTTTCTTACAAAATTTCATGAATTTCTTTCCTTTTTTACCTGAAAAAGAGCAGCAGGATTCCATATTTTATTGAAATATGCCAGCATTTACCTTATTTTCGCTTCACAAATACCAGCTCCGTCGCGCTGGATAATTCTTCATGGAAGACATAGCCGTCCGCATGAAAAGCGATAAGCTCCTCTATACTGGATATACGCTGTGTAATGATCCAATTTACCATCGCTCCTCTTGCCATTTTCACCTGTGTGGATTCCGTTTTCAGTTTGCCAGCTTTCTCTATAAGAAAAGTCACCGTATAGGTACTCCCTTCACTCAGATAAGGGGACACAGCCCTGGCGTATTCCTTGCTGGCCAGATTGATGATACAGGGCTTTTCGCCTTCCTCCTGCAATAAAAAATGGGCCAGCCGATCTCCCCAGTATGCATATAAATCGCTGTATCCCTCAATCGGTAAACGGGTCTGCATTTCCAGACGATAGGGCTGGATTGCATCCATGGGACGCAGGACCCCGTACATACCGGATAAAATCCGGATACAGTCCTGTGCATAGGCGACATCCTCCTGTGAAAATTCCTCCACCCGCATATGCTTGAACTGTAGCCCGTTATATGTATACAGCGCTGGTGAGCCTGTAAGAGAAAACGTCATGCTCCGATAACGCTGTACATTCTCCATAGCAATTTTCTCATTGATTTTCATCAGAGTACGCAGCTCGTCAACATGAAGCTGCTTCAGCCTTTCACATAGAATTTCACTGTCCTTGATAAAGTGTGGAAGCTGCAGCGGCTCTCTGTCTACAGGCTTCATCTGCTTTGTCGGTGATAAAATTATTTTCATAAATACCTTCCTCATTTCTCCTGTCTATTATACCAGAGACAGCTGTACTGCGTCATTGGTTTGCACGCGCAGCAGCGGATTTGTTTATACTCATGCGCAAAGTGCTCTGTGAAAAAAGATATCCTGAAGGGCTCCACGAAATGGGTATATAGCTACTGAAGGACTCTTTCTCCATAATGTTGCGTAATGGATAAAGCCGAAAAAAAGGAAAGAAGAAATAACGCTCCGAATACAAAGGAGCTTTACTTCTTCTTTTCGCTATATATACATAATTTCAAAGCAAGCTAAACCAAAATATGCAGTACCGCCTCTAGCGCAGAGCCTCTTCCGATTCCACCAGGGCTTCCCCCACAGGTTGATTCCTTCTGCTGCTTTCCTTTTTTAAGCGTACTCTGCGATTCATCTCATCCCGCAACAGAGAATAGATAACAGAGAAAGCCGGCAATCCCAGCAGCATCCCCGCAAAGCCAAACAAGCCGCCGCCAACCGTAATCGCAAACAACACCCATAGGCCGGAAAGTCCCACACTTGTTCCAACGACACGTGGATAGATCAGATTGGATTCAAACTGCTGCAGACAAATACCAAAAATGACAAAGAATACCCCCTGCAGGGGATTGACAAATGCGACCAGCAGGGCACACAGAACAACGCCGAATATCGCTCCGAAAATCGGTATGATATTGGTACAGCCGATGATAACCCCCAGAATCGGTGCATATGGAAAGCCAAGAACCAGACAGCCGATATAGCACAAAACCCCGATAATCACCGCTTCCACCAGCTGTCCGGTAATAAAGGCGGAAAAGGTTGTATTCGTCAGATGAGCGACCCGCAGCACATTGTTATTCACTCGCTCAGAGGTAAAGGCATAGAGAAAGCGATGTGACTGTTCCAGCAGCTTATCCTTGGATACCGTCAGATACACCGCAATAACCAGTGCCATAAATACATTGGCCAGGCTGCTCGCAAAGCCGCTTGCCATCGTAATCAGATGCGGTATTCCATTTTTCAGAAGATTTACAAGAGTATCCTGCAGCTGCACGGAATAGGCATCCACCTGCTTGAGAACATCCTGCGGAATCTGCTGTTTTTCTATCATACTGGTAATCGTTTTCTGTGCATCCTCGATATAACCCGGCAGTGAATTTGCCAATGCGGCAATACTTTCGATCACCTGTGGCATTACAATGCGTACAATAAAGGCAAGAATACCGAAAATAATCAGCAGCGAGCATACAGCGGCGAGCGCCTTTTTCCACCTTCCCAGACTGTCCGGAAGCTTTTTCAGGAAAAACTTCATCGGGATGTTGAAGACAAACGCCATCATGATGCCATAGATAAAGGGGCGCAGCATCCCGATGATCATAGATACCGTATCAAACACCTCATTCAGATGCAGCATGATCCAGATTAACGCTATCGTATAGGTAATCAGAAACAATACATGCTTCAGTGTCAGCCGGTTGATTTTTTTATTTTTTTCAGTGAACATAGAAGACCCCTTTCTTTATGAGTTCCTCAGCTCCAATAGGATATCGCGAAGCTCTGCCGCACGCTCGAAGTCCAGCACCTTTGCGGCCTCCCGCATTTCCTTTTCCAGATTTGCCAGCAGTTTTTCCTTATCCTTCTTGCTGACCTTGGCTTTCTTGTCAATATATTTCGCCGTCATTTCCTGAGTTTCCTTGCTGCGGACAACCTCATGAATCGGCTTGATGATCGTTTTTGGCGTGATGCCATGCTTTTCATTATAGGCAATCTGTATTTCACGACGGCGCGCAGTTTCATCCAGTGCCTTTTGCATGGAATCCGTTATTTTATCCGCATACATGATAACCTGACCATGAGCATTACGGGCAGCACGACCAATGATCTGAATCAAAGAGCGCTCACTTCGCAGGAAGCCCTCTTTATCGGCATCCAGAATGGTGATCAAAGAAACCTCCGGAATGTCCAAGCCTTCACGAAGCAGGTTGATCCCGATCAGAACATCGTATTTCCCTTTTCGCAGATCGCGTATGATTTCCGTACGCTCAATTGTTTTGACCTCATGATGCAGCCATGCTACCTTGAAATCCATTCCCTTCAGATAGCTGGTCAAGTCCTCAGCCATACGTACCGTCAGGGTAGTAATCAAAGTCCGTTCATTCTTTTCAATGCGCGTACGTATTTCATCCACAAGATCGTCGATTTGCCCCTGTGTCGGACGTACGGTTACCACCGGATCCAAAAGGCCTGTCGGACGAATGATCTGCTCTATGATTTCACCCTTTGTCTGTTCCAGCTCATAATTCCCCGGTGTTGCGGAGACAAAGATTGCCTGATTGATCATTTTCTCAAATTCTTCAAAACGCATCGGGCGGTTGTCAAGTGCGGAAGGAAGACGGAAGCCGTAGTTTACCAGCGTTTCCTTACGGGCGCGGTCCCCATTGTACATGCCGCGAATCTGCGGAAGAGATACGTGGGATTCATCCACTACGAGCAAAAAATCGTCAGGAAAGTAATCAAATAAGGTATATGGGCGTTCTCCCGGTTTACGGCCATCGATATGACGGGAGTAGTTTTCAATACCCGGGCACACACCAAATTCACGCAGTGCTTCTATATCATAACGCGCACGCTGTTCCAATCGCTGCTTCTCCAGCAGCTTACCCTCATTTTCCAATACCTGAAGGCGATCCGCCAGCTCCTCTTCAATCGTATTCGCTGCCCGATTGATGATTTCCTGCTTTGTCGCATAACCACTTGCCGGGTATACCACATAAACGGTATAGGCATTCAGAACCTTGCCGCTCAGAGGATCCACTTCACAGATTCGTTCAATTTCATCATCAAACATTTCGATGCGAAGAATAAAGGAATCCGTATGACCCGGTGCAACCTCGATCACATCACCGCGGACACGAAAGGTTCCCCGCAGCATATCCATGTCGTTTCTCGTATACTGTCTTGCGACCAGCTTTCCCATCAGCTCCTTGCGATCGATGATGTCTCCTACACGGATCGAGAAAAACATCTCCCGATACTGCTCCGGATTGCTGGCACCGTAAATACATGCGACAGAGGCTATGATAATCGTATCCCTTCGTTCCAGAATGGAATTGACAGCGGCCATACGCAGCATATCCAGCTCCATATTGGTTGTCGCATTCTTATCAATATAGGTATCAGAGCTTGGAATATACGCCTCCGGCTGATAATAATCAAAGTTGGATACAAAGTATTCCACCCGGTTGTTGGGAAAGAATTCCTTAAACTCTGAATATAACTGTCCTGCCAGTGTCTTATTATGTGCAAATACCAGTGTAGGCTTATTGACCTTCGCAATCACATTGGATATGGTAAAGGTCTTTCCGGTACCGGTTGCCCCCAGCAGTACCTGTTGTTTCTTTCCTTCCCGAATGCCGTCCACTAGCTCTTGAATCGCCTGTGGCTGATCTCCTTGCGGCTGATAGTCTGATACAAGATCAAATAATTTAGTTTCCATTTGTAAGTTCCACCGCTTTCTTCATCTGCGTATCCAGAACTGCTTCCTCACTGTGCCATTTCAGCGCACAGCTGGAAAGCAGAGAGGTCAGGGTATCTGCATCAATGTTTCCTGTGACCTTCATCCCCTTGTCTTTCTGATACTGCTTCAGGGCCTCACTGGATGCGTAAGAGAAATATTCATCCGTACGATCTACGGCATAGCCGAGGAATTTCAGATAAATCTGTGCGCTCTTCGCTGCTGCGGAAACCGTATCCGGCTTATATACTTCCTTTTTCAGAACCGGTGCACTCGTATAGAATGCTTCATCCAGCTTAACCTGAACATCCGGTGTAATGCCCTTCCCGTTTATTTTTTCCCCCTTTGGCGTAATCCATTCCGCCGTTGTATATTTAAACATGGTTCCATCCTTAAAGGTGAGCGGCACCTGCACTGTTCCCTTGCCATATGTCTTTTCTCCTACAACGGTTGCGCCCAGATGTTCCCGCAGAGCTGCGGTCAGAACTTCGGCTGCACTGGCGGTATCTCCGTTGACAAGCACAACGATTTTCTTATATTTGAATCGCTCATAACCGTTGATTGTTTTGTAATCCTCCTTCGTACCGTCCTTTGTTTCCTCACGGAAGATAACGGTATTGTCCGGAAGCAAATAGCTGGCAATTTCCTGTGCGGATTTCAGATAACCACCGGTATTGTCCCGCAAATCCAGAATCAGGCTTTCACAGCCCTCCTTCTTCAGGCTTTCCAAATGGCTTTTGACCTCTTCTCCGCTCGTTTCCGCAAAGGTGTCAAGCTCCAGTATACCGGTTTTTCCACGAACACTGCTGTAAACAGAATCCTGAACGGTTGCTTTCTTCACCTTGATTTTCTTATGCTTGTTTTCTCTAATGATTTCCAATGTGATTTCATCACATTTGGAGTTGGTGATCAATGCTTTGACATCGCTCGTTGTCATATTCCTGCAGACGGTTCCATCAATGGCATAAATCTGATCCCCCATCAAAAAGCCCGCTTCCTCTGCCGGTGAATTTTTCAGCACCTCATCAATGATAAAGGTCGATTCATCTACCCCGTAGAACTGAATACCGATACCGACAAAGCTGCCTTCCATGGAGCCCGTGAAGCTTTCTGTCTGTTCATTATCCAGATAACTTGTATGTATATCCCCACCGGCATCCACCATACCGCTGATTGCTCCGTCAATCAGCTTCTGATTCAGATTTTTCTGATTCTTTCCAAAGTAGAATTTGTCGCTCATGATAGAATAGATTTCCTCCAGCTTCTGAAATTCATCCCTGGAGGCTGCCGCAGTCTGATGCAGCGTGGAGTTTAAAAAGAAGCCTCCGAAAAAGCACACGATACATACGGCAACAACTCCCATCCGTCTCTGTCTGCGCTTTTTCTCTGCCTGTATTTCATCCGGCCACTTATGTCTGACCAGCTTATATCTCACAACTTTTTTTTCTGCCATACAAAACACCTCATTGTCCTTTACAGATTTACGTTTATAATCATATCACATTTTAAGTGCGATGATAACTATTTCGATGAAAGAACATGGCTGATAATGAAATCAACTTCTCTCTTTTTCATAAAGGTTCTCATTTTTCAAAGGCTGTTTTTCAGAAAGCAAAAAAAGAAAAGGACTATCCTGACCATGCAGCTTTCCCGCTTTTACAATAACGCTCCTAAAAAAGCTCTTATAAATGCGGAATGCACAGTCGGCAGTCCCGTTATTTCAATGATTTAGATTGTTCGTGTTGTTCCTATGTCAGTGACATCAGCGCTTCCAGCGCAGATACTTCGTAGTGGAGAAAAAGCTTCCCACAAGTCCGACCAGCATACCGCCCAATAGCAGAATGCCACAAATCTGAAGTGTAAACGGCATGATCGGCTGTAGTGTAAACAGACTGGTTATAATCTGACCATTCAGCATATCGTAGAGATACTGATAACCGAAATAGGTGAAGATGCAAGGCAGTACAGCGCCCATCAAGCCAATGAGCATTCCTTCCATCATAAACGGAACTTTTATGTACCAGTTTGCCGCACCAACGTTTCTCATAATGGATATTTCAGCATTTCTTGCATAAATTGTCAGCTTAATGGAATTGGAAATCAGGAAGAGTGCCAGCAGTGTCAGCAATCCCACAAAGACAAGCCCTCCGGAACGGATGGTATTCAGCACGGAAATCATTTTGGATACGCTGCTTCCTCCGTAAATAGACTGCTTCACAAAGGGCAGCTGTTCGATCTGCGCATTGATGGTTTTAATTTGATTGGCATCCTTCACAGACACAAAGAAGGCATTGCACAGCGGGTTATCCTTACCGCGGTACATTTCAAATTCCTTTCCCTTTTCCTTGATCATCAGCTCCAGCTCATGATCCTTATCAGAGAAGGTCACTCTGCGCACGCCGCTGATTTTTTCCAGACCGTCTCTTGCTTCATCGATTTTCTTCTGTGTTTTTACATCTGCCTTTAAAACCACATGAATCTGCAGCTCATCCTCGATGGAAGTGGTAAACAGAGATACATTTCCCGCAATCATCAGAAATGCGGAAAACAGAATCAGGGTGATGGTAACGGCACTGGATGCCGATAAGGACATAGCGATATGACGAAAGATACTCAAAAAGGCCGTCTTTATGAATTTTGGGAACGCCTTGAAAAATCTAATCATGCTTCAGGTAGCCCCCCTTCATGATATCCGCAACCACATATCCCTCTTCCAGACAAATGGTGCGCTTCTTAAAGCGGTCTACAATCGTTGAATCATGCGTAACCATGACAACCGTTGTTTTTTCAACCTCATTGATTTTTTCCAGCAGCTCCATGATTTCCGCAGATTTGTCGGGATCAAGATTTCCTGTCGGCTCATCCGCAATCAGCACCTTTGGATGGTTGGCGATTGCACGACCGATTGTCGCTCTTTGCTGCTGTCCTCCTGAAAGCTCATTGGGAAAGACTTTCGCCTTGTCTTCCAGCGATACCAGCTCCAGCACCTCTCGCACACGGCGGCGGATATCCACCTTTTTCATGCCGATGACTTCAAGAGCGAATGCGATATTTTCAAAAATTGTAAGCCTTGGAAGCAGACGGTAGTCCTGAAATACGACCCCGATGTTTCTGCGGTAAACCGGCACACGGGAATGCTTCAGCTTTCCCACATTGATATTTTCCACCATAACCGTACCGCTATTTGGGATTTCTTCTCCATCCAGCAGCTTGATCAGTGTAGATTTACCTGAGCCGGTCGGTCCGATGATGTACACAAATTCTCCATCATCAATGGCAAGATTGATATCCCGCAGTGCATGTACACCATTCTTATATTCTTTTGATACGTTTTCCATTACGATCATAACATCACTCCTGACTTTTCATAAGTATGCTCGAAGCGGGCAGCGTTCCATGGAGGTAAGCTTACCCGAAGATATTTTCCGGTTTTTCGCGACAAGGGGCACCGCTAGCGCTACAGGTTCTGCTCAATGCTCCATTGCCCCAGCCGCAGCCCCATGCAAAGTCAGCAGAGGAACGGAATTGTGAGATTGCAGAGGATATACTCATTTTTCCCAGATTGATGACCTCAATATGACAGTGCGGTCCGGATGTATTGCCACTGTTTCCGGTCAAGCCCAGCAGCTGTCCCTTTTTCACCTGCGTACCGGCAGATACTGCAAAGCCTTCCTGTGACATATGGAAGAAGCTGATGGCATACGTGGTACCCCCGGCCTGTGTCAGCATATGGATACTGTTACCACCGCCAACCGGATAACCGCTCCAGTTTCCAAGATATCCGCCGTTTGTCGCTACCGGATTATTGGCATACAGGATTATTCCATCTGCAGGCGCCACGATCTGTGTGCCGATGGGAGCTGCCATATCCAGACCCAGATGAACACCGCCGCCCGGATAGTACCAGGTACCGGCAGATACACTGCCGCCGCGAACCGGCATCATAAGCGCACCGTTTCCGCTAAAGTTCAGCTTTCCTGCGACAGAGGTATTGATATTGATCATATTGTTCTGAATGCTTGCGATATCCACCTGCGTAGAACGCATCTTTTCATTCAGCTCAGCTTCCTGCTTACGATATTCCTCCAGAAGCTTCTTTTTCTGCTTCTGTACTTTCTCTGTCTCTTTTTTGCTTTTCTCGTTTTCGGCTTTCTTCGCTTCCACATCAGCCTTCAGACGATTCTTTTCACTTTTCTGATGATCCAGCTTGGCCTTATCCTCCTGCAGCTTCTTGATTTCCGTTTGATCACTGTCTGTGATTCGTTGAAGACCATCCACCTTACGAATCATATCAACAAGGTCCTTGGAGCCCATAATGACCTCCACATCCATATTCGTACCGGTCGCGGCCTGTTCATCAAGCATACGGTCCGTGATGATCTTGTTTCGCTGATCGATATCCTTCTGTTTCTTTTTAATTTCCAGATTCAGCTTCTCAATCTGCCCATTGATGGTTCGGATGTTCGCTTCATTGACTTTGATATTTTTGTCCAGTCTGTCAATCACGGATTGCAGCTGCTTCATAACGGAGGTTATTTCCTCAATATTGCTTTTGATTGCGGATATTTTCTTATCCAGAGAGGATACCTCACCCTCCAAAGAGCTGCTCAATCCCGCATAGTATTCCTTAAAGGCCGCACACTGCTGGGCAGCTGCCTCACTTTCCTGAGCAACACTGCACTTATTCAGCCACGCTTCTTCATTTCCTGCGAAATCTGCCGCATACAGCCTGCTGGTTTTCTGTGACGGCACCAACATCAGCATTGCCGCCACACAGCCTAACATTATTGTTTTCTTTAATTTCATCGACGCCACCTCAAATATTTCGTTGCTGCCAAAAAGCTTCCGATAATGCCCACAACAGCTCCACTCAGTAAGAGCACCCCTGCAATTTGCAAGGTAAAGGGATACGGCTTCTGCATAACGAACATGCTGCTCATGAACTGTCCGTCCAAAAAGTCATAAAGGAAGCCATAACCGAAGATCGTCAGAATCACAGGAATCAATGCCCCGATCATTCCAATGAGCATACCTTCAAACATGAACGGTGTTTTGATATACCAATTTCCTGCCCCTACGTTTCGCATAATGGAAATTTCTGTCTGCCTTGTATAAATTGTCATTTTAATGGTATTGGTAATCAAGAATATCGCAAGCACACCCAGTGCCAGTATAAAGATGGCACCTCCGTATCGTATCGTTTCAAAGGTGTCAATCATATCCTGTATGCTCTCTCCGCCATACTGCGCCTTTTCAATACCTTCCATGTTGTTTAATGTTTTTGTAATCTGAGGAATATCGGTTGCCTTCTCCACCTCCACGATGAATACATTCGGCATCGGATTGCGTTCCTTGTAGCGTTCAAACACCGAACCGCTTTCCTCAATCAGGATGTTCAGCTCATCCTCTTTGCTGGAGAATTCCACTGTTTTCACACCGGAGATTCCTTTGATCAGCTTTTCCATGTGTTCAATTTCATCCTGCTTCTGCAGGGAATCAATAGAAGCATGAATTTTCAGATTTGTTTCCACATGATCCGCAAAGCTGTTCATGTTGGCCGCAAGCACGAGAAACAAAGTCATCAGTGTCAGCGTTACTGCCACAGCAGAGGCACTGGACAATGTCATCGCCATATGACGGCCCAGATTGCGGAGCGCCGTCATGAAATGCTTGGGAAGACTTTGTATAAAACTAATCATGATGTATATATCCGCCTTTCGCGATATCCGCAACGATAAAACCGTCCTCCAGCGCTATCGTGCGTTTTTTGTATGTATTCACGAGTGTGGAGTCATGCGTAACCATTACGATGGTCGTCCCCTCCACCTTGTTGATTTTATCCAGCAGCTCGATGATTTCCATCGATTTCTCAGGGTCAAGGTTTCCTGTCGGCTCATCCGCGATCAGCACCTTGGGATGATTGGCGATGGCCCGGGCGATGGTAGCACGCTGCTGCTGTCCTCCGGATAATTGATCCGGGAAAGATTTTGCCTTATCCTGAAGGGATACCAGCTCCAGAATTTCACGTACCCGCCGTCGAATCGTAACCTTATCCAGCGCCAGCACCTCCAGAGCAAATGCAATATTTTCAAAGACTGTCATTTTCGGAAGCAGGCGGAAGTCCTGAAACACGACACCGATATTGCGGCGATAAAAGGGTACACGGGAGTGACGCAGCTTTCCCACGTTTGTTTCCGCAACATATACCTCTCCCGCATCCGGAAGCTCTTCTCCGTCCAGCAGCTTGATCAGTGTGGACTTTCCACACCCTGTCGGACCGATGATATAAACAAATTCACCTTCATCTATTTCAAGATTGATATCACGCAGTGCGTGAACCCCATTCCTATATGATTTGGATACATTTTTTAAGAGGATCATTTCATCACTCCTTTGGCTAACATTATAACATAAATCGACACCGTTGACAGTGTCTGTCGTATGTAAAATTCTTACAATTTCAAAATACCGACACAAAAGTTATGATAGATAGAAAACATTACCTGTCAGCTATGCGAAGTTTATGACAAATGCTCAGTTTTCTAACTGGGATGCCATGTCCTCGCTTAGACAGAAAAGGACTGTGTTTTCCGGGTGTTTCCTATGCAATACATAAGAGGGCTTCAAACAAGCTGCTGAAAAAGGATGAAATTTTTAGATTTTGAACATAGTAGCCTCTCACATCTTCAAAGCTGCTCCCTATCCACGCAAATATAGGGTACGAATCACCACATTTGACATATATGTATACAAAAAATGGGAAACCATTTTCATAGCAATCCCATTCTTGATGTTTCGTATTTTTTCAGCAGTCTTGAATTCTGCCATGAAGCTGCTCAGCGTCAGGAATTTCTCTTAACTACCAGATTTCTTAGCTGGAAGTATTCCTGCTACAGCTGTTCCTGATAGGTGAAGCCTTCTCCCTGTACCTCATTCACATCGCTGACAATGACGAATGCTTCCGGATCGACCTCTGCTATGATATGATTCAGTTCGGAGAACTGCTTTTTCACTACCACCATCATGATAACCGGCTTGCTTGTTCGGGTGTAGCCGCCCTCGGCATGCAGAATCGTTGCTCCGCGATTGATATTCTGATAGATCACCTGCATCATCTCTTCAAATTTATCCGAAATGATCATGACGTTTTTGGCCTCGTGAGAGCCCATGGTAATAACTTTATCAATCAGCTGTCCGCATACCCACACGGAAACAAGCCCGATCATGGCGGCCTCTACACCATATACACTCGCTCCTAAAAGAACCGTAGCACCGTCGATGCACATCACCAGCGTCGGCAGTGCAATCTTCGTATATTTGTTAATGATCAGCGGGGGAATGTCCATACCTCCGGTACTGCCGCCGACACGGTATACCAGTCCTATTCCGATTCCTGTACATACCCCTGCATAAATGGATGCCAGCAGCGGATTGCCGGTCACCTGAACATCCGGCCAAAGCATACCAAGCACAGAGATAAAGAGCGGATACACGATGGTAGACACAATCGTTTTTAACGCAAAGCGTTTTCCCAGCAGAACCGCTCCCAGTAAATACAAGCCGATGGTCAGTCCATTGATGACCAGACGCGGAGAAAGATTAAAAATCGGCTGCAGCGCGACAGCGATTCCTGCAACACCTCCCGAAAGGATGTCCAGCGGAAGAATGAAGAAGGTAACACCTGCCGCTATGATAAAATTTCCCATAATTATGCTGATGATTTCTATCATCTGATCCTTTTTATTATGATTTTGCATATGCCATGCCTCGCTTTCCTGCTTTCCTATATTTTATAGATTGGATACCTCTATACAGTATCTGTGCAATATCCGCTTATATTCCTGTTGCGAGCTTTTCCTATGTTCGCTACCCGAAATTATAACATATGTAAAAAATGAAATCGCAAGAAAATTTATAGATTATTTTCACGTTTATGAAACAGGAATGCATTTTCTATAGTCCCACTTTAAACAAGCCGTCAGAGAATCCTTCCAGAAATTTTAACATACAAAAGATACTCCCCATCGATATCCCCCTACAGATTTCATCGTTACAGCAAAAAAAAAGAGATCAATTTCCTATTCAAATAATGAAATCAATCCCTTTTGCTTTTCCAAGTTTGCGGTTACCCATTTTTTATGAACTAGTTGCTATATGCATTTTAAATGCTTTCCATATATATGATATGTGCCATTTAATATCCGCCCTTGCCTGTCGCTCCTTCTTCTACCTGCCCATATGTCTTGAAGCTTTCGATCACGACATCAATTTCCTCTTTACTCAGGACCGCCGGTTTTCCAACACACATGGTACGCCATTGAATTTCCGCAACCCACTCCACGTTTTCCGCAACGTTGAAGGCTTTTGATAAAGAGGGGCCATAGGCCACCATACCATGATTTGCCAGCAGCATCGCCAGTCCTTCCCCCGTTGCTTCACTCACCTTTTCCGCCAGCGCCTCTGTGCCGTAGGTTGCATAATCAGCACAGGGTACACAAGATGTTTGCGCTCCAGCAAGCAGATAATGTACAGCTTCAATTGGCTGCTTCAAACATGCAAAGGTTGTGCAGTAGGTAGAATGTGCATGCACCACACCTCGCGCATCCGGATGAAGCTTATAAATTGTCGCATGCAGTGCATGCTCACTGGATGGCTTCCGGCTTCCCTCTATAAGGTTTCCATTCAAATCCAGAATGACAATATCCTCGGCAGCGGTTTCAAAATAATCCAATCCGGATGGTGAAATCGCCATATAACCACACACAGGATCATAGGCGCTGATATTGCCTGATGTTCCTTTCGACAAACCGGCAGAGCTCATTTTCTTCCCGTAATCTACAATTTCCTGTCGTTCTTTTTCCATTAACATACTTCGTTTTCCTCCTTATACCGTCGTATTCACTCTATCTCGATTTGTTTTCCATATTTCATAATACTCCTGTATGAGCGATCCCTTTTGCGGTTTATAGATTTTGTATGAACGCTCATTTGTGTCTGTATGAATATTCCAATAAGAATTGCATACAGACACACAGCCCATAATAGATGCCTGATGGAAATGATCCGGCAGTACCAGAGCCTTCTGCGTCAGATCGCTGAGATGCTGACACAGCATATCCGATTGAAAACCGCCACCGCAGCCCAGAATCTTATCATGCTGTATCGGCAGCATCTGCAGCAGCTGTCGATACTGATAAGAAATAGAGCAGGCGATATCTCCCACCAGCGCCCATGCTAGATCTATTCGATGCAAATCGGCGCGGAATGGCGGGCGCATGAAGAAGCCGCCGTTTTTATAGCCACAGGCGTGTTCAAAATCCAGAGAGGAAAAGGATGCGGTGCATTTTATGCTGGTTACTTCCTTCAAAGCTGCCTCCAGATCCTCATAGCTCACACCGTCAAAGAGCAGATTTCGTATGCGCTGATAGTTCAATCCTGTTACACCGGGATTTGTTTCCATCTGATACATGCTTCCCTTTAACCAGGAATCCGTCCAGCAGCGCTCCTGCGGATCACAGTATCGTTCTGTTCTCAGCGTCACCACCGGAGACGTTGTTCCTGATACAACAGCAATATCCCCTTCCTGCATACCGGCTCCCAGCACTGCCACCTGCGTATCTGCCCCACCTACAAGAAAGGGAATGTCATAGGCGATCTTAAGCTGCTCCTTCATATCCTCCTTGACAAGCCCCAGAAGAGAGCCGGCATGCAGCAGGGGCGGCATCGTAAGCTGCTCCAGCTTGAACCGCTTGATCAGCTCTTCGCTCCATTGCTGGGTACCGATATCATACAGCTGTGTTTCACAAGCCTGCGAAGGCTCGATGGCGAGCTTTCCACATAAAACATAGCCAATCCATTCGCTCAGACTTGTAAAGGTTTGTACCTGATCGAAAATTTCTTTTCTGCGTTTCGACAGGCCCATAAGCTTGGCGGCAGGAAAATCCTCTGTAACCCAGCGCCCTGTTTTCTCATAGATCCCGTCCTTCTCTATCTCTGCCATCCACGCTCTACCCCGGTTATCAATATTGGGAAGTCCATAGAAGTCTTCCTGTTTCCGATTGATGAGGACTATGCTTTCTCTGGCGCCGGAGGAGGATATGGCATCGATCTTGATATTTGGATACATACCGATGATTTCCCGACAAAGCCCTAAGATGTTACGCTTCCAATACGAAGGGTCAAAATACTGCGCATCCTCATATGCATCATCAATATAATAGATATTTTCAAAGGTTTTCACGCAAATCAACACGCCATCCTCACGAACCAGAGCTACTCTTGAATTACCGGTTCCAATATCCACGATCATGTAATGCTTCATAACGGCATCTTCAGGGAGTGATAATTGTATACGATCCGCTCCAGCTGCTCCTGTTTTTTCCAGGCCTTTAAGCGCTCCGTGATGATATCCGACTGATGGTCTGTAACTTCATAGGTTGCTCCACAGATATGCGGTGTCAACAGAACGTTGTCATTTTCTATAATTTTCAAATCATCTGACAATGGCGGCTCGCTGTTCAGCACATCCAGAAGAATTCCCTTAATGCGTTTCTCTTTAGCAATGTCCTGTAATGCTTCCATATCTACGACAGCACTTCTTGCGGTATTCACAAAAACAGCATCCGATTTCATCGTATACAGCAAGTCTCTTGAAATCAGCTTCTCTGTAGCAGGCAGTACCGGCAGATGAATGGAAATGATATCACATGTGGCAAACAGCTCCTGTAGCTCACATTTTGTATATGGCGTATCATTGACATATGGATCGTAATAGCTGATACTGCACCCGAATGCATCCAGCAGGTGTGCAGCCGCTTTCCCCACAGCTCCAAAGCCGACAAAACCAACGTGTTTGCCATGTAGCTCATTCCCCATCCATGTATAATACGGTGTTGTTCCTTCTATCCATTGTCCGTCCCTGATCCATGCAGTTGCAGGAAGCAGCTTGCGCATATAGGCGATCAGCATCCCCACCAGCATTTCCGCTACAGCTGTTGCATTGCGGGCCGGAGTACACAAAACCGGTATTCCATGGGCGCTACATGCCTCTACATCAATATTTGCTGGATTTGCACGGCAGTCACCAATCACCTTTAGTCCTTTATAGTTGGATAAAACAGCTTCCGTGATGCGATCCAGCTCCGTAATCAAAATATCCGGCTGTACCGTTTTCAGCGCCTCCAGCATTTCTTTTTCATAAAAGCGTTCTCCTGTTTTATTCCATGGATCATATACCACCTCTTCAAACAGCTCCTGCAGCTCCTGCAGTCTGCTTTCAGACATGGGAGCACGTACGTAAACCTTCATAAACCGACCTCCTTATCAATAAAACTGCGATACAGCTTCATCAAAATAAGCTGCAACATCGTATGCACTATATACACCCTTATCTGTTATAACACCATCAATCAGATAGGGTGGAGTGATGTCAAAGGATGGATAAATCGCTTTAACACCGGGCAGGGTATTGTTGATACCGCGATAACAGAGTACCTGCTGCGGATCGCGTTCCTCGATTATGATATCCGCTTTGCTGCGCTTATCTGCATCCGGTATACCTGTCACAAAATACGGGATATGGAAATATTTTGCCAGAATTGCAATCTGCATGGTTCCGACCTTATTTGCAATATGTCCGTCTCTGGCAATCGTATCTGCTGCAGAGGTAAACAGGGATATCCCCTTGGTTTCCATTGCATAGGCAACCATATTATCGGTAAGCACTGTTGAGGAGAAGCCCATTTCATGACATACACTGGAGGTCAGCCGCGCACCCTGCAGGTAGGGTCTTGTTTCCGCATGATAAAATTCCACCTGTCGGTTTCTGCGTTGTGCAACGCGACACATCATACCTACAATCGTTTCTCCAAAGCACTGTGTCAGCACACGGCCTCCCTCCGGTATCTGATCAACCAGATATTCCGCTACCTTTTCCATTGTCGCATATCTGCGATTCAATGAATCCAGTGTTCTTTGTATGATGGCCTCTACCGCATTCTCCCCCCGATCGATTGCCGCATAGGCTGCCTGCAGGCAGCCGTTTGTTATGACACGGTAGCGGTTCGCAGTCGTAATTCTGGCTGTAGCGATATCCTCAGCTGCAGTCTTCAGAAATTCCTTTTGCTCCCTCTGGTCTGCATTTCGTATCTGCCATGCCGCCAGTGCCATCCCCATACCGGCTGCCGTATACGGCCCGGCACTTTGCGTCACCATGTCCCGTATCGCCTGAACGACCTCCCGATAATCCTTACATTCCACATAGCGGATAACACTCGGATAAATTCTTCGATCCAGTATACGAACCATACCGTTTTCAAACCATGCCACATGCTCATATTGCAGCAGATATGCAAGCCCCTTATCCTGTCTTTCCATTGTATCAGCTTCCTTCCTTATCGTTGTTATCCCCTCATAGCGCGCAGCATGCAGCGCCCTCTATCTATCTCATCAGCGTGCTGTACTAAGCTCCTTACTTTATAAAGCAAACACAGGCATGCCTGCATGCAGAGAACGTGTGGATGTTCTGTTGCACCGTATATGCCCAAAGCAATACACACAATCTCTCAAAATCATCTGCTCTATGAACAAATCATTTTAAATTGTTCACTTACTTCCATTCCCTCACAAATCACCTTTCGATTCCGTATCAGCCAGATTCCCATTTTCAGTAATGCACGTTCAAAGGCTACACGCTTATCTATCTCTTTGATCGAGGTGACCTCCATAACCTTGGAATCACCCACAACCCTGCGAATAATTTCCGTACCAGCATAGCCAAGGGAATCGTTCATGATTTCTCTGAGATAGTGCTGTTTAAATTTCTTTGTACGATACAGCGGACATTCCACACATTGTTCATAAACCTTCGACAGCTTTTCCATGGTCAGATCAATCGTATCTGCCACGGCATGGTAACACCAGGTGAGAAATTCTGTATGCTGCGGTTCTATGAATTGTATTCTCGCCCAGGCGAAGAAGAGATTGCCAATCACATTTCCGATGTCATATCCCATTGGTCCGTAAAACGCAAACTCCGGATCAATGATTTTTATTCCATGCTCATTGATGAAGATGGATCCGGAATGCAGGTCTCCATGCACCAGTGCCTGCGCATGGTTCATAAAACGATCTCTCAGCTGGGCAACATCGGCTTTCAGCAGTTCATTCTCATATAAAAATTCTTTCACAAACTCCTCATTCTCCGGTAATACGATATTACGATTCTTGTAATTATCATATGGCTCTGTAAGCACAAGATCTTCGGTAATATCACACAGCTCCTTATTCAGAAAGAGCTTGACATTATCTTTTTTCACTGCCCGATCCAGCACCAAATCTGTTGTCGGCAGAAGTGTCCGTGCCAGAAATTCTGCAATATTTTCTGCAAAGTGGGGAAAGACTCGACCTTCCATCAGCTCTTTCCTCATATTTTTATAGGCCGAGATATCCTCCATTGCCAGCACGCACATTACTTCATCATAGGCATAAACCTTTGGTACAAAGCCCTCTGCCAGCATCCCCTCCAGTTTGAGAATCTCCGCTTCAATCTTATTACGGTATACATCCAGCGCTCTTCCGGATGAGCGCAGGTATTTATCTGCCTGCTTTATGATGATGGATTTTCCACTATCCGGATTCCATACACGGAAAACATAATTGATGTTTCCATCACCGATTTCCTCTGCCTGCAGCACCTCACCCTTTTGAAAGTATTGCAGCTTGGAGGTGACATAGCATTTTACTTCCTCCACATCCAGCAACATGTGATGCTCATAGTTATTCATATACATTTCCACCTTATATTCGTTCTATGCTTCCGTTTCAATTTGTTCTTTTTTCGTTCTGATATCCTTAAATTTCGGAAATCCGATAATGATAAAGACGATTCCGAAGACAATCATCAGCATGGAATACCAGTTATAGCCCATGATAGCGGTTGGTGATACATTCGCCAGACCTCCGGCTACCAGCAGCTGCCCGGCATATGGCAACAGACCGTTGAATGCGGAGGAGAACAGATCCAGAATACTTGCGACACGCGATCTTGAGATATGGAAATTATCCGCTATATCTCTGGCAATCGGACCGGCTGCGATAATCGATATCGTATTGTTGGTAGTCGCAATATCTAGAAGACTTACCAGAGCCGCAATAGACAGCTCGCCGCCTTTGGATGATTTAGCCCCTTTGGTCAGCTGATTCATCAGGAAATCCATACCGCCAAAGTGCTTCATCAGCTCTACCATACCGCCGACCATGACAGCGATCAGTGCCATATCCTCCATACCGATGGCACCGTCATGAATAATCGTAAGCGACTGTATCAGGGTAAACCCGCCATTAAAGCATCCGATGACCACTCCGGATAAAATACCGATAATCATCACGACTACAACATTTAAACCGACCAGGGACAAGGCAATGACCAAAATGTATGGAATTATGTTCACAAAGCTGAAGGAACCGATATTTCCAAGACTCACATCGCCTCCTGACTGGATAGCGAGCAGAATCACATTGATGACTACGGCAGGCAGAACCATGAGTATATTCGCTTTGAATTTATCCTTCATGGACACCTCCTGTGTTCTCGTTGCGGCAATCGTCGTATCGGATATAAAGGAAAGGTTATCTCCAAACATCGCACCGCCGACAACGGCTCCGGCTAACAGACAGACATTGATGCCCGTTTTATTGGATATATCAACTGCAATCGGCATGAGTGCGGCAACGGTTCCCATGGATGTTCCCATGGAGAAGCTCAACAGACAGCCGATCAGGAAGATTCCGGGCAGAATCAGATTTCCGGGAAGAATAGTAAGTCCCATATTTACAATAGAGTCAACGGCCCCCATTCCCTTTGCGACTCCGCCGAAAGCTCCGGCTAGCAGGAAAATCAGAACCATCAGAATCAGGGTTTCTTCTCCGCCTCCTTTACAGTACAATGCAATTTTTTCCTCAAATGGTGTTTTCTTATCTCTTTTGTTTAACAGTAATGCGACTCCGGATGCGATGGCGATTCCCGTCATCAGCGGCATGTTGTCAAAGCTTCCTGTACCTAGCCCCGTACCCATGTACGCAACAAGGAATACAATCAGCGGCAGCAATCCAAGAAAGCTGCCTTTCTTTTCATTTTTCATAGTACCTCCTCAAGTATCACATGATTATTTAAGTAGCTTCATCCTCGGCAGCTGTCCTGTGCTACCCTCCCTTCTCAAATATTGTTTTCTGACCGAAATGAAACCCCCTACAACGAAAATACAACATATTCAGTCACATGTCAACACTTTTATGTTACTTTTTGTTGTTTTATCTGTGGTTATCCTTGCATTTTATGTTGGATATTGTTATATTATAGATGTCGATGTGACTTTCTGTTTGATAATATGGGATTTTGAAGGAGGATGATTGACCATTTCCAAATAAACTTATATAATATTCATAGAAATATTACGATAAGAAAGAGGGAAGACGTATGTTAAAGCTAGAACGGCAGCTGTTTATTGAAAAGGAGCTGCATGAAAAGGGCAGTGTTCTTGTTTCCGAGCTGAGTAAGGTGCTGGATTGCTCAGAAGAGACAATACGCCGGGATATCAAGGAAATGGAAGCGGCTGGTAAGCTCAACAAGATACATGGAGGTGCCTATCTGCCGGATAAATACGACAAGGGTGTACCGATTGAATTACGTGAATCATTCTTCGCCAGTGAAAAGGAACAGATGGCAGACAAGGCGGTGGATATCATCAAGGATCATTCTGTCATTATGCTGGATTCCAGCACGACATGTCTGAAGCTTGCGGAGGCAATTATCTCATCCGGAAAATGTATTACATTGATCACCAATTCGCTGCGTATCAGTTCTCTGTTTAATTCACAGTCATCCAATGTGAATCTGATTTGTCTAGGTGGACAGCTTCATCGGGCAACTGCATCCTTTACCGGGTATCGGACAACGGATACGCTGAAGCAGAATTTTGCGGATATCTCCTTTATCTCCTGTCCGGCACTGCATCTGCAGCATGGCCTTTCCGATAACAATCTGAATGAGGCAGAGGTGCGTAAGCATATGCTGGAAAATTCCCACTATAAAGTTCTGATTGTCGATCATACGAAGTTTGATTCCATATCGGACGTCCTGTTTTATGAACTGGCAGCAGTTGACCTGCTGATAACCGATCAACCACTGAGTGAGACATGGGAGGAGTATTGCAGAAAGTCATCTATCGAAATTATTTATTCGTAAATACGATAGGAGGACATCATGAGAAATTTTACGTATCACAATCCTGCACGGATTCTGTTTGGCGATCATGCACTGGATCAGCTTCCTGATCTGTTCAGGGAATTTCATGTTTCAAATCTTTTGCTGGTATACAGCGGAGATTTTATCAAAGAGCTTGGTATCTGGGATGCTGTTCGTGATACCTGTGTTCAAAGCGACATCGCCTTCTATGAAGAGGGCGGTGTTGTTCCGAATCCGAAAATCGAGCTTGTACGTGAGCTGATTGCATTGGGAAAGGAAAAAAAGATTGATTTTGTCCTTGCCGTGGGTGGAGGCAGCTC